>ERZ808275.17-NODE-17-length-151129-cov-4.913122_pt1 | contig 151129 bp, 135 predicted proteins | sample MGYA00520894_ERZ808275 | MGnify/ENA primary metagenome ERZ808275 (study PRJEB31516, sample SAMN03275598) | gut metagenome | biome: mammalia-associated habitat; material: feces | host: Papio cynocephalus | place: Kenya | collected 2012-08-03 ... | reverse complement strand
ATTCGATTTTTCTTAACATATTCACATATCCTTTTTATTAGTTATCTTGCTTACAAGTTATATATCGGCAACTTTTTATGATAACTTTAGAAATTTGAAATGTTATGTTAAGGATTTGTTACAATTACCAATTAAATTCGTCTGGAACAGGGTCATAGCCACCCTCATGGAGTGGGTGGCATTTAGAAATTCTTTTTATACCTAGCCAAAGACCTTTAATAAGTCCGAATTTGATAATAGCTTGCTTTGTGTATTCAGAGCAAGTTGGCATAAATCTACAAACTGGCGGTGTTAACCTTGAAATCTTTTGATATATTTCTATCAAGAATAAAACGATTTTTTTCATTTATTAGCCTGACACGTATTGTTCTTGGTTATAGCTTTCACCAATTGTATCTACTGCTTCAACCTTAATATCTGTAATCAATTCAGAATAAGAAATTACAACAATTGTTGGAATATGACGTTCAAGTAATTGGAACAGAGGTAATCTAATTCTAGGAGAACATAAGATTACTGGTTGTTTACCAATGTTTTGGTGAGCTGTCATAAGAGTTGTAGCTGTGCTTTCAATAAGCTCTTGTACTTGCATTGGGTTAAGCAAGAACATTGTACCAAGCTCTGTTCTTTGACAACTATCATCAAGAACTTTTTCCCAGTCAGGTGAAAGTGTTAATGCATAAAGAACTTTATCTTCCTGAACATTTGTTAAACAAATTTGTCTACCCAATGCCGCACGCAGACGTTCTGAAAGAATATCCGGTTCTTTTGAAAATCTAGCGTAGTCGCACAGACGTTCAAAAATGAAGATAATATCTTTAATAGAAACTTTTTCTCTAATTAAGTTTACAAAGATTTTTCTCAAATCACTTGTAGAAATGATTGTTGGTACTAAGTCGTTAACAAGAGTAGGGTCTTGTGAACGTACTAATTCCATTAATTTTAATACGTCGGTTTTTGTCATTACATCGTCAACGTGTTTTCTTGAAATTTCTTGTAAGTGAGTAACTACAACGTCGGTAGCGTCAACGGCCGTAATAGCTTTAGTAGATTTAGCATCTTCTTCAGAAACCCAATATGCTTGTGTTTGGTAAGTTGGATCAACACCAACAATAGCATCATCTGGAACAGAAGATTTAACAGAATCCCATTGGTCAGCAATAACCATGTATTTACCAGGGTATACAAAACCAGTCGCAACAGTATTACCACGAATAGCAATTAAGTATTCGTTGGCCTCTAATGCAGAAGAATCCATAATTCTGATGTTTGGTAAGATATAACCTAATTCGTCAGTAACTCTTTGTCTTAAAGCGGCAATTTTGGCAAGTAATTGTCCTTCTTGGTCAGGGTCGGCAATTACAAGCAAACCAGCACCAACTTGTAATGAAAGTACGTCAACACCAAGTCTTTCGTACATTCTATTTGGGTTAACAAGGTCTTGCATGTTTTGGCGAACATTTTCTAATTGACCCAATTGAGATTGTACATCGGCATTAACAAGTACTGAGAACCCAGCTAATACTAAGAAAATAGTGAATAGCAAGAATGGGAACCAAGGCAAACCTGTTACTGGTGATGATAAAGTGATTAAGAATAAGAACCCTGCAGCAAAGAATAAACTGTAAGGTTTATTCATTAATTGTGTAGTCAAATCAGCACCTAATGAAGAGCTTGTAGCAGAAGCACGAGTCATTACGATACCGGCTGAAATTGACATTAAAAGTGATGGAACTTGTGATGCCAAACCATCACCAATTGTTAAGATGGTATATTTAGAAACCGCATCAGCAATTGGCATATTGTTCATTAAACAACCAACGCACAAACCACCAACGATGTTGATGATTGTAATGATAACGCCGGCGATAGTATCCCCTTTTACGAACTTCATAGAACCATCCATAGAACCGAATAAACTTGATTCTCTTTGTAAGTCCTCACGACGTTTAACCGCTTCTTCTGGAGAAATTAAACCTGCATTGAAATCGGCATCGATTGTCATTTGTTTACCTGGCATCGCATCTAAGGCGAATCTGGCAGATACTTCGGCGATACGTTCAGCACCCTTTGTGATTACCATGAACTGTACGACTGTAATAATCAAGAAGATTACGAACCCTACAACCATGTTACCACCGGTTACGAAATGTCCGAACGCCGTTACAACTTCACCGGCATCACCTTTTGCCAAGATAAGACGAGTTGATGCAATTGAAAGTACCAGACGGAACATTGTACCGATAAGGATGATTGATGGAAAAGCTGCTAATTCAAGTGGTTTTTGAACGTATAGGGCAATCATCAACAGTACGATACCAATTGTCATATTGAAGCTGATTGAAAAGTTAATAACCCAAGTAGGCATCTCAATTAACAGGATAAGTATTAACATCAATACAAAGCCTGCTAAAAAGATTTCACTCATTGATTTTGAGCCTGGAGCTCCCATTACATTCCTTTCAAAGCTTCTTTAAGTATCTCGAGTTGTGTATCTAGTCCAGCATCTATAATACCGTTGCTTGTCAAGAATACACATCCCCCTGTTTCTACGCTGTCGTCAGCTGTAATTGTAATTCTTGCCTCTGTACCTTTTGCTGATAAGGCTTTTGGCAATTCTTCCCTAACAAGATCTGCCTGCATAGGATTTACTTTTATTGTAATCTTTGTTTCGTCTTTTGTAAAACTCTCCATTACTTCAAGTATCATATTAATAATAGCTTGCGGGTCTTGTTCCAATTCTTTTTTAATGATTTTTCTTGCGATATCAACCGATATTTCTAAAATATCAGGTGCAATATACTCAAAAACTTCTTTCTTGGCAGAGATAAAATCTTGTATAGAATCTCTCAAATCTAGAATATCATTCCTAGCTTCTTCAAGTCCTGCTCGATAACCCTCTTTTGCAGCAGATTCTTTGATTTGGTCTGCCTCTTCTTGGGCTCTAGAGATAAGGTTTCTATCATCAATTCTTCTATAACCTCTACGTCTATCTCCACGTCTTCGTTCTTGTCTTTGTGTAAAATCAATCTTGTCAATGTCGAAAGCATCATTTTTAAGCTCCTCTTGCGATGGCAAAGGAGAAGCTTCAATTTTAGGCTCTTGTACAGGTTGTTCTTGAACTTCCTCTACAGCTACGACATTTTCTTCCGGAACAGGTTGTTGCTCTTGTACAACTTCCTTTTTCCGTGCTTGTTTTTTTATGATCATAAGTAGTTATATTATACACTACTTTCAACGTGTTGGGCAACAATGTTTGCAATTCTAATTGGAATTTCGTAGAACTCACCCTCATACGCACATTGAATGAATTTGCGTACCATTGGACGTTCTTTTTTTAGAACCTCTTGTAATTTTTGTGGGTTTTCGCAACCTTTTATTGCTTTTTGTATTCTTTCCGTAATCTTTGACGGACTTAATTGTTTTGGTTCTGGTAATTGAGTTTTGATTTCTTTTAAATATTGTATTGAAACATTTGGATCTAATCTTGTTTCCAAATCATTCATTTGCATATATTGAATGACAAGTTGTGCATCGTCAGGATTAAACTTGTTCAATATAGCGTGAACTTTTTCTTGCGATAAAGTTTTTAAGATTAAAGCAACAGATGCAAGTTTTAAGATTTTGTTTTGTCCAGCAGGAGCACCTTGTTGTTGAGGCATTGGTTGTCCTTGTGGTGGAACTTGACCTTGTTGTTGTGCCATTTGTGCTTCTTGTTGGGCTTGTTGTTCCTGTGCTTGCTGTTGTGCTGCTTGTTCTTGTTGAGCCTGTTCAGCTTCTTGAACCATAGCATCAATATTTGATTGATGTTGAGCGTTTTCTTTTACGCTTTCATCAATTATACCTTTTTGTGACAATTCATCAATCGCACCATCAAATGCCTGTTTAACGTGGTGTTCAATCAACGCTAACATTTGGTCTTGAGGTATATTATTTTGAATTGTTTGTTTACCAATTTCAAAGATTGTGAAGGCTACTTTTTGAAGTACTCCATCCCAATATTGAGGGTCAATTCCTGAACGAATTAAATCAACTGATTTGTGGAATGACCATTCGGCAATAATTTGAGTAAGTAATACGGCTTGGTCGGCATTAAAACCCATAGAAGCATCATTTGAGATTGCTTCTCCGGCAAGCATTGAGAAGTTTAATAATGTTTGAACAATATAGTTCTTTTGAAAATCATCAAACTCAGCTGGAACAAGTTCTTTAGCTTGTCCTGCTAACATTTGAGAAAACTGTTTATAATCAAACCCTTCTATTGCCATTAATTCACTACCTACTACTTTTTATTTTATATGTGTTGACGGGTTTTAACCGTCAACACTCGATTTTTATCTTTGTTCTATCCAACTCTTGATTTTTTCGCCAGCCTCGCTATCATCAATTGCTTCTAAATCTGAACGCAATTCGTTAATAGCGTCTGTCATTGCATAAGGTGGAGGTGCTGGAATATATTCTTTTTGTTGTTGTTCCAACAAGCCTTGTGCAAGTTGTGTTTGTCTTTCTATTAATTCAGATGCTTTTAAGCTTACATCTTGAAGTTGTCTGTCTTGAGTTTCAGTTCTGTTTTTCAACATTTCCATTTCTCTAGCTTGTGCTTCTTGAGCCTTCTTCATTTTTCCGTGTACGAAGAAGAAGCCACCGATTAAACCACCTATTACCAAAACGATTGTTATCCACCATGGGTTGCCTGTTTCGTCAGGTTTTGGTAAGTTTACAGGTCTATCTGTTGCCAAGTATGGTTCTGTTGAATCAGAGAATGCGATTGTTACGCTTTCTGGTTTTACTTTTGGGCTTGCAGCACTTGCAATTAATTCTTTTAATTCCTCAATTGTTGTGTCTGTTGGTACAGAAGCTTTTTCTAAAGTAACTGCAACCGAAATTTCTTCTATCAAACCAGGTTTCATGTATTCATTTAATTGAGTTTTGCTTACGCCATATTGTCTTTCTGCAGCTGTACGAGCGTAGTTTCTGTTTTGAGAAGAATTACCCTCAGCTCCCATAACACCTGTAGGAATGTTGTTTGGTAAGTATACACTTACTGGACCTGCAGGTCCTGTAGCTGAACCTTGTGAACGGTCACCTAAACCTTCTGAAAATACTTGTTCTGTAATTGCAGCTTTTTGGTTTGGATTGTATGTGATTGAATATTTTTCAGCAGGTGCTTGACGTAAGAATGTACTTACTGTCGCAACATAGTTACCTTTACCGATTAATCTATCCAACTGTGCGTTTACTTTTTGTTGCATATACTTGTCATTTTCTTCAAGACGTTCTAACATTTCATCTTCTGCGTTCATAATGCTTGTATATACGTTACCGTTTGTATCTGTAATAGAAATATTATCTGCTGTTAATCCTGCAACACTTCCTAAAAGTAAGTTAGAAATAGCTTTTACTTTAATGTGGTCTAACTTTGTACCTGACGGAATTGTAATTTGTACTGTCGCAGTAATTGGTTTTTGCATATTTGCGAACATTGATTGTTCAGGAATAGAAATAAATACAGATGCATTTTCAATAGGTGGAATTTTTCTGATTAATCTTGATAATTCACCATTGATTGCTCTTGATAATCTAATTCTTTTATCCTCTTTTGTTGATGTGAAATCACCTTTATCAAAAATTTCCAAACCAACGTTTTGATCCATTAAACCGCTTTTAACAATAGCTAAAAGTGCTCTGTCACGTTGAGTTTGAGTATAGTTGTCTAAATAAATTGTTGATTTAGTACCATCAATTTTTCTTTTTGCATTAATACCTTCTCTTGCTAATAATGCTTGAATTTCGATAGCTTTACCCAAGTTATCTGTTGTTAATAAGTCTAAATCTTCTTTTATAACTTTTTCCTCTACAGGTTTAGCTCCACCAGGATTGCTGTTTGCTGAAGAAACAATTCCAATAGTTAAAGCTAACGTCAATACAAGTACTACTGCACCTATAATGCCGTAAAGTAAAGGTTTGTTCGCTAAAATTTTGTTAAAATCCATAATCCCCTGCTGATTTCTCTCAATAATTTATTTATATTTTTATATATTTATATTCTATACTTGAATTTGTGAAATTTTATCATACGCTTGAATGACTTTTGTCACAGCAGTAGTTGCAATTGATACACTCAATTCTGCTTGTGACATTGCTGTCATTACATCGTGTACATCAACACCGTTTCTTCCTGCTACTAAGTCACTTAACAGTTTGTCTGGTGCATTCATTTGTTCATTTAAATTATTAGATACATCAGTTAAAAAATCTTTGAATTGTGGTTTATCAACACTCTCAAGTGTGTTTGTTTTAGGAATAGAAAATTCTCCAATGTTTTGTGAAAACATTGATTTGCTAATGCCTGTGCTTAACTGTACTTGAGAATTGAACATATTTTTACCACCTTTGTATTTCTTTTTTCGGTTTAAAATCCTTTTTATTTAATGTTTTATCTAAATATCCTCTATTTAAATGAATAATGAAAATTTTTCAAAAATCATATCGAATATTACAAAAGTTAATAATATTAAGAATTGTAAATATGTATTTATTTCTCATGAATGCCAATTCTATTGACTTTTAGTCATAAGTGGTCTGAAATCCATGTCTGGCATGAGTTTTAAGGCTAAAGTTTAAATTCAAATGTGTCGATAAGTAGTTTGTTAGGGTAAACAAAACAAAAAGTATAGGAAAAAGGAGTACACAAAATGGGTATCGCAGCAAACCAAGCACGTCTTATGACTTTGACTGCTAGACAAAATGACCTAGAGTTAAAGGCACAACAAATTTCAGCAATCAAGATGAGATTGTCACAAACATCATCTACAACAGCTACAAATTATTCAAATGCATTAGCTAATTATTCAAAATTAAATTCTGCACAAATGATGGCAGAAAAATATCCAGATGGTAAATTTACCGTAAACAAAGACGGTTCATTCTCTATGACTGAAACTGGTACACCAGCAAGTGATTTGGTATCTGCAGTAGCAGCACAAATTGGTGCAACAGGTACATATAGCACAGCTAATGAATATTTAACTATTCAACAAGGTATTTATAATACTGAAACTGACAAAATATCTGCTCAAGAAAAAGTTTACGATATGGAATTAACTGAAGTTAATACAGAGCATGATGCTATTAAGACTGAATACGACGCAATTAAGACATTAATTGGTGATAACGTAGAAAAATCATTCAACGTATTCGGTTAATGAATAGCCTAAATTTGCAATAAGTTAGAGTAATGTCTGGATACCCAATCCTATCCTACTTTCCCTATCCTACAACCCAAATCCTATCCTATACTTATTCCTAACTAAACTCAAAACTTTAAGCAAATTAAAAAGATTTTATACCCAAAAACCTTTATTCCTTCCTAACAAAACTAACAAACAAAAAAGATATGCTTTTTAGAGCATATCTTTTTTTTATAAAAATTTTATAGATATAAATTAGTATCCGCCGTTATTATCCAAAACTTCTTGAGCTTCACCGTTTAAATTATCTCTTCCTTGATTTACTGCTTGAATTGTTTTAATAGTTCTTTCGTTTTGTACTCCACCAGTAAATGTTGTGTTGATTTTATCCCAGTTAGCGTACATAAAATATCCTGCTGCTGCAATAATTGCGATAATAATAACTTGTTTCATTTTTAACCTCTTTCTTTTTTATTTTAAATTAAATCTTTTGCCATATATGAACTTCTAACAAGTGGTCCAATTTGAAAGTTTTTAAATCCGACTTTTTTAGCAAGTTCTTTAATTTTTTCAAATTCTTCTAAAGTATAATATTTTTCAACTTCCAAATGTTTTTTAGATGGTTGAATATATTGACCTACTGTTAATATATCACATCCGATATTTTTTAAATCTTGAAATGTTTCTTCAATTTCTTCAAAGGTTTCACCAAGTCCAACCATAAGACCTGACTTTGTTTTAATATTGCTATTATCTTTTACGTATTTTAAAACCTCTAAAGATGTTTGGTAATTACCTTTTGGACGAGCTTTTTTAAATACTTGTTTTGTAGTTTCAATATTATGGTTAAAAACTTCTGGCATGGCTTTTATAATTGTATCAAGCGAATTTTTATCCCCATTAAAATCAGGTGTTAAAATTTCTATCTTTGTATTTGGAGAAATTTTTCTTATTTCTTCAATAGTTTTTGCAAAATGTTTTGCTCCGCCATCAGGAACATCATCACGTGTAACAGAAGTTATAACAGCGTATTTTAGTCCAAGTTCTTTTATTGCGTTTGCAACTTCCTTTGGTTCATTTTCGTTTAAAGCTTCTGGTATACCTGCTGAAATATTACAATATCTGCAATTTCTTGTACAAATGTTTCCCATAATTAAAAAGGTCGCCGTATGTTTTGTGTAACACTCATTTTTATTTGGACAACGAGCATTTTCGCAAACAGTATTCAAACAATGATTTTTTAAAATGTTTCTTACTGTTTTTGTTGTTTCTGTATTAATTATAGGTCTTTTTAAATAGTCTGGAAGTCTTTTCATTGTAATCTTAAAATGCTTTCATAAACTGCTTCTGAATAAGTTGGGTGTGCAAAGCATACCTTTTTAAGCTCAGAAATTTTGATATTGTTTTGCATTGCAATTGCAAACTCATGGATTAAAGCAGAAGCCTCTTTTCCAATAATGTGTGCACCAATAATGTAACCTTGGTAAGTTAAAATTTTAACGAAACCATCTGTAGCGTTGTCACAATAAGCTTTTCCAAGAGCTGTTAGAGGATAAACTACTTTTTCATAGCTTCCGTTTGGTAAATCTTGTTCGTTAGCTCCAATCCAAGCTATTTCTGGTGTTCCGTAAACAACACTAGGGATAAATACATTATCAAAAACAATGTCTGATAACAAGGCTCTTGCTTGGTACATAGCAAAAGTTGCAAGCATTAATGAACCATAAGCATCACCTAAATATGTAACTTTTGCATCTGTGTTTAATCGTGTTACATTTCTTCCGGCTGCAACTAAAACATAGTCAGGTTCAATTATTTCACCATTAGATAATTTTAATTGTTTGTTTTTTATTTCGTCAACGGTTGTTGAGGTGTAGAATTTTATACCTTGTTGTTTGAAAATTCTTTCTAATCTTTTAGAAACTTCCATGTCAGCTGGTGGAAGTAGTCGAGGTGATTTTTCAATTAACGTAACCTCTGCACCCATGCATTTAAAAATTCTTGCCCATTCAATGCCCTCAGCCCCAGCACCTACAATGGCTACGTTTTGAGGAATTTCTGTGATTTTAAACAAATCATCTGAATCAACAATAAATTTATGGTCAAATTCTAGACCTTTTAATTCTTTTGGAGTTGAACCAGTTGCACAAATGATTTTAGAACATTTGTATTCTGTCCCAGCAGCTTTAATTGTGTTTGAATCAACAACTTCTGCCTCTGCCGGAATGTAAGTGATTTTATTTGCTTTTATACCTTGTTCAATTCCTTTTCTTAAAGTTTCAATAACCTTATCTTTTCTTTCCATAATTTTAGAAAGATTTAATTTTATATCAGATGTTTCAATGCCAATATTTTCAGCGTTTTTAACTTCATTGTACAATTCAACAGAATGAAGAATTGTTTTTGTAGGAATACAACCTCTATTCAAACAAACTCCGCCAAGTTCGTCTTTTTCAAATAATACAACTGAAAAACCTTGTTTGGCTGCAATAAAGGCTGCAGTGTGTCCTGCTGGACCAGAACCAATTATACCGTAGTCAAATGTTTGTTCTTCCATCTTTTTCTCCTATCTTGTATAAATTCTAGGAAGTCTTACTTTTAGTCTGCAAGTTAGTTCATAGTTGATTGTGCCAAGTATATTTGCCCATTCATCAACTTTTATTCTGTCGTCTAAAAGAGTTATAATTTCTCCAACTTCTGTTTCTACATCAGTTACGTCAAACATCATTTGATCCATGGTGATATTACCAATTTGACGAACTTTTTTGTCACCAATGTAGCCGTAGATTTTGCCTGAAAGTCGTCTATCAATTCCATCTGCATATCCAATTGGGATTGTTGCTACTGTCATATCTCTATCTGCAATAAAATTGTAAGAATAACTTACACCCTCACCTTTTTTTACCTTGTGAAGATTTGATATTCTTGCTTTTAGTCCTAGTATTTGTTTAACTTCAAATGGGCTTTTTTTAGATTTTGGGAATGGCGAATCTAAACCGTATATCATTCCGCCAAGTCTTATCATATTGCAAGTACAGTTGTATGATAATGCCCCAATACAACTGAATATGTGTGTTAATAATCCATCTGTGTTTACGTTTGCTAAAATGTTTTCCCATTTATCAAGTTGTGCTTTTGTTCTTTCTTCATTATCACTATTTGCTAAATGTGAGAAAATACCTTGTAAATTAATATAATCTAATTTTTGAACTTTCTTTATAAAATCAACCGCTTCTTCTGCTCTGATACCGATTCTATTCATACCAGTATCAACTTTGACGTGGGCTTTAATTGGTATACCTGTTCTTTCATAAATTTGTTTAGCGGCTTCAAGATGTTCGTCATTAAATATAGAAATAGAAATGTTATTTTGAATAGCACTTTCAAAAGCCCAAACAGGTGGAGCACCAAGTACAAGAATATCGCATTCTGCTCCTGCTGTTCGTAAATCTAAAGCCTCGTCTATTGAGGCTACGCCTAGCATATCAACGTTACAAGATAAAATTGTAGGTAACATCATTGATACCCCGTGTCCGTAGGCATCGGCTTTTACTACCGCCAAAAGTTTTTTATCTTTTGGTAAATATTCAGTAAATTTCTTTATATTTTGAGTTAGGTAATCTAAATTTACCTCAATCCAAGCATCTCTAAAGGTGCTTACTTGTGTTTGTCTTGCTTTAGTCATAAATCGATTATATGGTATTTTTTAACTTTTAACAAATTAGTTAAGATTATTAATTTGTTCTTTTTTTTGTTTAGTTGCTAAAAGTCTTGCGTAACATTAAAAAATACGTTATAATATAAGTACAACAAGTGGCAATTAGCGAAAGCTAAAATTTTACACCACTTAGTTCTTAAATTAATAAGGCTAGCGTTAAGACTCCAATCATGAACGCTAGCTTTTCTTGTTTATAGAAAAGCGCTATCATAAAATATATGACGGCTAGCGCTTTGAATGTTGCCATAAGCATCACCCCTTTCTTGATGCAAGTTGCATCGTTTAAAAAGAAAGAGTGGTGTCCACTTGTTGTCTTAAATTTTTAATGTTCAGTACAATTATTATACATATATTTAGATTCTAAAATATATACAATAATTGTATGATTTTATTCTTCTATCTTCAAATCTTTAACAAAATATACGCTCAAGGCAGGTAATATACTTGCGATAAGTAAAATTTGAAGTACACCAAATTTTTGAGCAACAAAACCTAGTCCGCTTAAAATACCACCAACGATACCCCAGCAGAAACCGTTTAAAAATCCGCCAATAATACTTTTGTATTGTGGCAATTCTTTTTGTGCAAGTACCATTGTGATTGGTGTTGCAAGCATTAATACAAATGCCATTAGAACAAAATCAATTAACGCTAAAATAGGCATTCTTGGAGTTGCGTATACGAAAATAAACATCATAACTGGCATTGCTAACATTGATAAGTAAATAATGTTTCTTGTGCCAATCATTTTTTCAAATTTTGGACTCAATAATGAACCAAATCCGCCAGCAAGCATAAACCAGAATAATGCCATACCAATATAGAATGGGCTATATCCAGCATCCTTCCAAAAGAATGGTAATAAAATTGCACAACTGCTAGAAATGATAGCTTTCATTATTGCGACTAAAATTAATATCAAAATTTGTTTATTAGTTAAAATTGCTTTAAATACTTCAACGATATTTTTCTTTTCAGGTTGTTTATCTATGTTAGAAATTTTTGGTACACATGCAAACATCATCATAACAAGTAAAATACCAATGATTGATGTGACTGGCATTGCTTTAAGACCTAAAAATTCCATTACTGCTGCAGAAATTGCTGGTCCAAAAGAGTAGCCAATTGACCCCATACTTAAGAAAAATCCCATGTTTCTTGTGAAGTCGTCTTTTGTAAATCTAATTACAAAACCAATACTTTGAGGGTGGAAGATACTTACACCCAAGCTACCTAGGACAATAAATATTACAAGTACTGCAAGGTTTGGGGCACAGGCTGTAAGTGGGAAAAATACAGAGGCTAATAATAAACCCCAAAAGATAAATACTCTTTTAAAGAAACTATCAGCAAAAAATCCAAAAATAGGCTGAATTAATTGTGAAATTAATTGAGAAATACTCATTACAAGTGCTGCAACACCCATTGATATTCCTAAATTTGCAGCGATAAATGGCATAATAGGATTTAAAAATCCGGAATATGTATCTGTTGTAAAGTGTGCTGCTGAAAGCCAACCTATAGTTTTATTTTCTTTGATTTTATTTATTAAATTTCCCATTTATTTTCTTTCTAATTTTTATGGTGTGTAATACCAGTTGTAATCATACCAATTTCATATTTATCACAAGTTTTGATAACTTCTTTTTCGTTATAAGAGCTACCAGCTTGGATAATTAACGCAACTCTGCCAGTTGTTGCAACGTGAATACCATCAACTGTGTCAATAATTCCATCATAAGCCATTACAGAACCTTTTGTATCGTCACATGCGTAAGTCATTACCCAGTCGCAAGCATCTGCAAAACTTGTTTGACCTTGTGCGATTGATAACATTTTAAAGTTTTTTGCGATAACTACCGCTTTTGATTTTGAATGTTTTGCAATTTTGAATGCAAAAATTGCATCTTCAATTTCTTCAGATGTAGGTTTTCTTTTAGTAACAACCTTGAATGTGTCTTTATTAAAATCGCCTCTATCAGCGTCTTGTAAAAGAATACCGAAAGGTGTGATTTTAACCTCTTCTCTTACAGAAATTTTAACCTCTTCAAGAGGTGTATTTATTTTGATAACCTTCATTTCAGGTTTTTTCTTTAAAATTTCTAAGGCTTCTTTATCATATCCGATAGCCATAACAAGTTCAAAATCTGAAAGATGAATTTTTTTTGCAGTTTCTGTATCAAGAATTTTTGAAAATCCGATACAAGAACCTAAAACGCTAACAGGGTTGCAGTCAAAAGCTTTGTTGAAAGCGTCAGTTAAGCTTGTACCTAATGATGCTCCACAAGGCATAGCGTTTTTAACCATAATTGTTGCGTTAACATCATAAAATTCGCTTAAGATTTGAATTAATGTTGTCATATCTAGTATATTTTTGTAAGATAGTTCACCGCCATTAACAACTTCATAATCAATCATTGCATCTGATTTATAAAGGCTTGCACCTTGATGTGAATTTTCTCCAAATTTAAAATCTGTTATTTTTTCTAAATTATCTAACATTACTAATTTCTCCCTTTTTTCAAAAATATTTTATCATAAATATTTGAAATAAATTAGTGCTTGAAATTGAAGTATTTTTATAGAATAATTTACATAGCTATAAATAGCAAAAGTAATAGTTACACATATAGAAAAGAAAAGGAATTAAGAAAATGGCAAGAAAAACACCATTAGAAAAAACAAGAAACATTGGTATTGCCGCTCACATTGATGCTGGTAAAACTACAACAACAGAACGTATCTTGTTCTACACAGGTAAAACTCACAAAATCGGTGAAGTTCACGACGGTGCAGCTGTAACAGACTTCATGGATCAAGAAAGAGAAAGAGGTATCACAATTCAATCAGCAGCCGTAACTGCATATTGGAAAGGTTACCAATTAAATATTATCGACACACCGGGCCACGTTGACTTCACAGTTGAAGTAGAACGTTCTCTTCGTGTATTAGACGGCGAAGTTGCTGTATTCTGTGCAGTAGGTGGTGTTCAATCTCAATCAGAAACAGTTTGGAGACAAGCTAACAGATACGAAGTACCTCGTTTAGTATTCGTTAACAAAATGGATAGAACAGGTGCTGATTTCTACCGTGTATTAGACCAAATCAGAAACAGATTAAGAGCTAACGCATTTGCTATTCAATTACCAATTGGTGCTGAAGACCAAATGAGAGGTATCATCGACTTAATCGAAATGAAAGCTGAAATCTACAGAGATGATTTAGGTAAACAAGTAGACGTATTTGACGTAGATACTTGCGACGAAATTCCTCAAGAATTAAAAGATAAAGCTCACCAATACAGAGAAGAATTGGTTGAAGCAATTGCATCAGAAGATGATACATTAATGGAAAAATATTGTGAAGATCCTGAATCTATCACAGTTGCTGAATTAAAAGCTGTTTTAAGAAAAGCAGTATGTAACAACCAAATCGTTCCAATGTGCTGTGGTACAGCATTCAAGAACAAAGGTGTTCAAATGTTATTAGACGCAGTTGTTGATTACTTACCATCTCCAATCGATGTAAAAGCTATCGAGGGTGAATTAGAAGATGGTACAAAAACAACAAGAGCTTCATCAGAAGATGAACCATTTGCAGCTTTAGCATTTAAAGTTATGACTGACCCATTTGTAGGTCGTTTAACATTTATGCGTGTTTACTCTGGTAAATTAGCTTCTGGTTCTTACGTATTAAACGCAACAACTGGTAAAAAAGAACGTATCTCAAGATTAGTTCAAATGTACGCTGATCAAAGAAACGAAATTCCAGAAGTTTACGCTGGTGACATTTGTGCAGCAGTTGGTTTGAAAGAAACAACTACAGGTGATACATTATGTGACGAAAAAGCACCTATCATCTTAGAAAAAATGGTATTCCCAACACCAGTTATTTCTGTTGCTATTGAACCAAAAACAAAAGCTGACCAAGAAAAAATGGGTATTGCTCTTCAAAAACTTGCTGAAGAAGATCCATCATTCCAAGTTAAAACAGACCAAGAAACAGGTCAAACAATTATCTCTGGTATGGGCGAACTTCACTTAGACATCATCGTTGACCGTCTATTAAGAGAATTCCACGTAGATGCTAACGTTGGTAAACCACAAGTTGCATACAGAGAAACAATCAGAGGTACAGCTGATCAAGAATCTAAATTCCAAAGACAATCAGGTGGTAAAGGTCAATACGGTCACGTTAAAATTAAAATCTCTCCAGCTGAAGAAAATGCAGGTTTTGTATTTGAAAACAAAATTGTCGGTGGTGCTATTCCTAAAGAATACATCGAACCAGCAAGAAAAGGTATGGAAGAAGCTCTTGAAGGCGGTATCTTAGCTGGATTCCCAATGATTGACGTTAAAGTTGAACTTTACGATGGTTCTTACCACGAAGTTGACTCATCAGAAATGGCATTCAAAATCGCTGGTTCTATGGCTATCAAGGATGGTGTTAAAAAAGCTCAACCTTGTGTACTTGAACCAATGATGAAAGTTGAAATCGAAATTCCTGATGAATACACAGGTAACATCATCGGTGATATTTCAAAAAGACGTGGTAGAGTTGAAGGTCAAGAACCTCAAGGAAACACAGGTAACGTAATTGTTAGAGCTACAGTTCCTCTAGCTAACATGTTCGGTTATGCTACAGACTTACGTTCTAACACTCAAGGTCGTGGTACATTCTCTATGGAATTCAAAAGCTACGAACAAGTACCTAGAAACGTTGAAGAAGAAATCATCGCAAAATCAGGTAAATAATCATATTGATTATATAAATGTAAAAGAGGTTTGGGTTTTACTCAAACCTCTTTTATTATGCAAAAATTTATCCTTAACTTTTTTATTTGAACGTTTATTTCTAAACTTTTGAGTTGATATTTCAAAAGTTAAATTTTTAAATGCCGATAAACTTTTTGAGAAAGAAAAGAGGTTTAGTATGGCAAGAATTTTTGAAAATGATTTTGGTCGTAGAAATATTAAAGTTTCAACCGATGATATTATTTCTATCGTACGAGAATATCAAAGGATTGTAGGTGTCGGTAAAGATTATGACGAAATTAGGAAAATTTTAGATAGTAGTAATGTTTTTTTAGTTGAGGATTTGTAATTTATAAGGGCGAAGCCTTTGGCTTCGCCCTTGGTCACAACAAAAGAGGTGGAATAAAATTCCACCTCTTTTGTTGTTTAAAACAATTTTTATTTTACTGTTTGTCTTTGGACTGTTGTTGTTTTTACTGCAATTCCGCCTTTGATTTCAATTTTTGTTGTTGTAATTTCTTGTTCTTTTGTTCTTGAAATTTCACCTTTTGCATTCATTTCTTCAACAACTCTTGGTTGACTTGCAACTTTTGTAGTGCCAGCCTTTAAGCCCTTTGGTGAAACATATTCAGTTTTAACTGTTGTTCTTGTTTGGTTATTATAATCTTCTCTAGATTGTAATTGACCAGTTTTTTCATTGTATTTAAATCTAGAAACTTCAGTTCTTCCATCTTTCATAAATCCTGTATTATGGAAGTTTTGTTGAACAAGTTTTCCACCTTTGTCAAAGTATAAAGTTTCACGTTTATCTTTACTTGTTAGAACAGTTTGACCTTTGTATGAAGTCATTTCATAACCTAGGTTTTTGTAATGTTCCATAGTATAAATAGCTTGTTGTCCTGGATGACCTTTTATAGACTTGTCTGCTTTTGTGCCATCAGCGTTATAAACTGTACCATTTTTTACATATCGACCGTCTTTATATTTTGTGTCGTATGCATATTGGAATGTACCGTTTACGTATTTATAAGATTTTCCACCTTTACGATATGTTCCATCTGCAAGTTTTTTATAACCTTGATCTTTTGCTAATTCATCAGGGCTTTTTTGTTTTGGAGCTTCTTTCTTAGCAGTTGCTTCTTTTTTCTCTGCTTTTGCAGGAGCTTCTGTGTGTCTGCTATGGTGAGCTTTATCTTTACCTTTAACTGCTCCATTATCTACTTGATGAGAAATTGCTGAGCCGTCAGCGTTGCATTCTTTTAATGCTCCATCTACGTAGTGATAGTATTTACCGTCTTTTGAAAATACTCCAGGTGTACCTGTTGCTGTATATCCGTTTGGAACATTTCCTGTACCGTTGTCAGTACCAGTTGCACCATTAGTACCATTACCAGTTCCAGCTCCGTCTGTTCTTGTTGCATCTAAAGCTGAACCATCTTGTTTACATTCAACCATGTTGCCGTTTGCATCAGGTTTATAGTATTTGCCATCTCTAGCATAAACACCGTTGACGTTTGTTGCACTAAATCCTTGGTATCCGCCACTTACAACTTGTGTTGAACCTGAGAATTTAAAACAATTCATGAAAGCTTGGAACCAATTACCAATTGAGTTTTGCATTGCTGCAGTACCAATACCGAATGGTAAGTTTCCACAAGCTTGAGTATAGTTAAAGAATTTATTTGATAAATCAGTTAATTGAGCTTGGTCGACATCAAGTGATTGATTGCCGAAAATTCCAGCATAACCAAGTCCGCCACCCATTTGAACGTTTCCGCCATTACCGTAGCCACCTAGCATATTGCCGATATTGTTATTATTTCCAGCACCATTTGCACCGCCAGCACCGTTGCCAGCACCATTTCCGTTGCCGTTTCCATTTCCAGAACCTTGGCAACCACAATTGCATTGGCGATTATTATTCGCTCTATCTTGACCGTTTAAGCCATTAGTAAGTTCGGCTTGATCAGCTGCTGCACCTTGTTGTGCTGCTCTATCTTGTTCAGCTGCCTGTTTTTTCTTTAGTTCTTCTGCATTTTCTGGCTTGTTTCCGCCACCTGCACCTTGAACACCGCCGTTACCTTTGATACTCATTTGCGTTTCCTTTTTTTACACACTTTTTACATGTAGATATAATACACTTACACCTAAATACATGAAAACATCTGAAAATAGTAAATTTCCACATGATTGGAATATTTTTACATAATTTTACAATTATTTACATTTCATGTCAAGCAAGACTACTGCTGTATCTCTGACTAGTCCAATTGACCATTTTAAAATTACAATACCACCTAAAATTCCAATTGCTGAATCAAAGTATGTAATGTTCATAAATTTGCCTAAAACTAGTGCCATTATTGCCAATACAGAAGTTAAAATATCTGCTAGAATGTGCAAATATGCTGATTTAAAGTTTTGGTCTTCATGTTCTTCTTCGTGGTGATGTTCTTCTTCGCATTCTCCAATATGCAAATGAGCATGTTTTCCTTTCATGATTAATATGCTTACCAAGTTTACAATCAATCCTATAACTGCAATTAAAATTGCATCGGAAAATATAATTTGGACTGGATTTATTAATTTTGATGCTGATTCAATAATAATTGCAAACCCCGTTACTCCCAAAAAGATTGAACTTGTATATGCTGCAAGAGTTTTAATCTTTTCTGTCCCGTGTTCAAACATATCAGAATTAGCAAATTTACGAGCAAAAAAATATGCCAAAAATGTTAAACCTAAAGCTAGTGCGTGAGTTCCCATGTGAAAACCGTCTGCCAAAAGTGCCATGGAATGAGTTATATATCCATAAGTAATTTCTACAACCATTGTTACTAGAGTCAATATGACAACTAACAAGGTTCTTTTTTCTAAACTTTTTTCTTCGTCTTCCATGTTAACCTCAATTCTTACATCTACACTATACCACACTATATAATAATTTTAACACCCCTAGGGGGTACTATAAAGAAATGTTAAAGTTTGATATTCCTTTTTTGTGCTAGAATATATATCAATAAAGGAGCAGAAAGATATGAAAAAATTTTTTAGTATTTTATTTTTATTAGTTGCTTTTGTAGCTATTCAAACTTCTGCTAACGCAGGAACAACGACTACAACTACAACAACTACTACCACTACACAAAATGGTACAACTACAAAAACTACTACAACAAAGACAACAACTTCTGGTACAAACTGGGATAGCAAGGCTAATCTTCAAAGAGTAAACAGAATTGGTAATGTTTTACTTACAAAAAATGGTGTACAACAAACTATCAAATTTACAGTTTCAAATACAGAAGATGTAAATGCTTATGCAGATATTAATAAAGAAATTCACGTATACAGAGGTTTATTAAACTACGTTGATTATGATCATGAATTAGCCGGTGTAATTGCTCACGAAATGGGTCATATTCTTAACGGACATTGTGCAAAACAAACTATTTTAGATAGCGTAATTAGTTCTGTTGCAACTGACTTAGCAAAGGGTTCAAATGATGCTAAAGCTGCTACTGTTGCTGTTGGTCAACAATTAGCTTCATCAAAACTTAGCCGTAATGATGAAATGGAAGCTGATATTACAGCAGTAGATTTAATGATTAGAGCTGGTTATAATCCATTAGCTTTAATTTCTGTTTTAAACAAAATTTGTGGTAACTATATTGATGTATTAGAAACACACCCATCAGGTGAAAAAAGATTGATGAATATTTATGATTATATCCAATACAATTATCCACAATATGCTAAGACTGGTGCAGCTGGTTACAATACAGAGTCTTACAAAAAAGCATCAACAATGATTGAAGCAAATCTTACTTTGAGAAAAAACAACAAATCATTACAAAATAAATACATAAAAACTCAAAAGAAATTATTAAAAAATAAAGAAAAAAGAATGAAAAAAATGTCAGGCATTATTAATGGTTGGGATGCATCATTCGCAGCACTTTATTTAATGAGCAAATAAGGATTAATTATTATGGCAAATATTCAACCAGAAACAATTCAATACAAAACTTCAGGCATTTGTGCACAAGTTATTCAAATTCAAATCTTTGATGGCATTGTACAAAACGTAGAATTCTTTGGTGGTTGTGACGGTAATCACAAGGGCATCGTTGCACTAGTCAAAGGACTAACAATCGATGAGGTAATTTCTAAGCTAAGTGGTATCCATTGTGGTGATAGAGATACTAGCTGTCCTGACCAATTAGCAAAAGCTCTTATTTTGTATAAAAATAAGAGAATGGAATACAAACAACCTGAAGCAGAACAAGTTAATAATTAATGAAAAGCCCTCTTTCAAAGAGGGCTTTTATATCACAAATGAAAGAGTATCTTATGAATATATTATTTATTATTGATAAAATTGAACTTAAATATTTTGAATTTAATAACCTTGTAACTAATTTTTGGATAATAAAAGAATTTTTGAAACGAGGTTATAATGTTGAAATAACGACAGAAGATAAACTATCGATAGTTGATTTAAAAGCTAGGGCCATCAGTTATAAATCATATTTAAAGGATGAAGATATTCTTTATGAAAAAGTTGAACATTATTCAAATATTGAAGATTTTGATTTGGTTATGTTCCGCCAAGACCCACCAGTTGATTTGAATTACATAAATTCAACATACATCATGGATTTTGTAGACCAAAGCAAGGTTTTAATAATGAATAATCCTCAAGCAATCAGAAGTTTTAACGAAAAACTTCATGCTTTGTATTTTGCAGAATATATGCCAGAAGCTCTTGTTACTTCTGATAAAAAGACTATAAAAGAATTTTTAGCTAAAAACAAAGAAATTATTTTAAAACCTCTAAATCTTTGTTTTGGTGCAAACGTAATGTTCTTAAAAGAAAATGATGTTAATACAAATAGCATAATTAAAAGTATGACAAATGATGGTCAAACTCTTATTATGTGTCAAAAATATATTCCAGAAGCAAAATTTGGAGATAAAAGAGTTTTAACTTTGGGTGATACCGTTCTTGATGAATGTGTACAAAAACTTCCTACAAAAGACGATTTTAAATTTAATACACATAGTGATGATTTTATTAAAAAAGCTGTTTTAACAGAAGAAGAAAAAAGAAGATTTACAGAAGTTGCCAAAAAATTAAACTCAATGGGTATTTATATGGCCGGCTTGGATGTTATAAATTCTCAAATAATTGAGGTTAACGTAACAAGCCCTTGCTACTTTATTAAAGAAATTAACAACCATTTTTCAACAAATCTAGAGGTTAAAATTTGTGATTATATCGTAAGCAAGGTTCAAGAACATTTAAAAGAAAAACATTTATGTAATTAGATTACTTCACTTTCGTTCGCAATGACATGGAGCTGTCACCCTGAACTCGTTTGACTGCTTTTTCCGAAATCTTTGATTTCGTGAAAAATGTCTGGTTTTCCCACAGGGTCTTACCAACGTAGAATTTCTACATTCCTCATGGGTAAGATTCTGAATCAAGTTCAGAATGACACAAAAGGTATGGCGACCTTTGTAAGTAATACTGAGCACCCTCACCGATTTTTTATGCACTCATAAATTCGAGCAAAAAATCTCCTCTCCCCTATTTTTGTAAAAGCAAAAATGTGGCGAGGACAAAAATGTTTGTTCTTTTATTTAATTTCCCCATTTGTCCAATATAAAATTTCCTTATTTTTAAAAATAATTTTAAAAAAGGAGAAATTATGTCTATAAAAATGTTGATGTTTGATTTTAGGGAAGAAGAGCAAGCTTATTTTGATAGAGAAAATACTGAGGATTTTGAAATAACTTTTTTTAGTGAAAGTCTTACAAAAGAAGCTGTACAAAATCTTTCTTATGAAATTCGTCAAAATACAACAGTAATAAGTGTTTTTATAGATTCGAAAGTGGATAAAGAAGTTATTGATGCTTTTCCAAATTTGATGATAATTTCTACTCGCTCAACTGGTTTTAATCATATTGATTTAGAAGAGGCAAAAAGACAAAATATAAAAGTCTTGAATGTTGAAAATTATGGTAAAACTGGTGTTATGCAATATACTTTTGGTCTAATTTTGACTCTTATGAGAAAAATTTATGTTGCAATTTCTGACCTGAAAGATTTAAACAAGGATAATTCAAAATATGTCGGACGTGATTTGAATGCTCTAACTCTTGGTGTAATTGGTACTGGTACAATTGGTGCTGGAGTTTGTATGATTGCAAATGCTTTTGGCATGAAGATTCTTGCCTATGATTTAGTAAAGAAAAATGGTTTAATAGAAAATTATAATGTTCAATATGTAAATAAAGATGAACTTCTTAAAAAAGCTGATATTATAACTCTCCATGTTCCATATAATGACCAATCTTATCATTTGATTTCTGAAAACGAATTTGAGTTGATGAAGGATACAAGTTATTTGATTAATGTTGCAAGAGGCGAGCTTGTTGATACAAAAGCACTTTTTAACGCACTACAAAATAACAAAATCTCAGGTTGTGCATTAGATGTTATAGAATGTGAAAATTCAGGTGTTTTCTGTGAAAAAAATAAAGACAAAGAAGCAACTGAATGTGTTTCTGAATGTAATGATACAAATTCTATAATTAAAAAACTTATAAAAATGCCAAATGTTTTGATTACGCCTCATATTGCGTACAAAACTCAAGATTCTATTGATTATATTTTAAAAACTACAATGATAAGTATTAAAGATAATTTAAAAGGCGGACATACTAATAAAATTAATTAATAGCAGCCCGCTTTCTTCTTCTAATACTGGCATAATTGCCGTTGTTTAAACCTACCCTTACACTTCAAGGAATAATCTTTGCCCAACGATGTTAGGCTTGTTATTATAATATCCTGCAAAGTAACCACCTTTAACTGGGCAGTTTTTTGCGTATGTATCCATAGATGTTTTTTTGGCACTCATTGTCACAAATGGATTGTTAGAAAAAGGATTAGTTGATTTAACTTCTTTTACTTGTTCTAACGGTTTAACATTTTGAGCTTGTGCTGCTGTCGGTGCGATAAAAGCTTGTGTTAAATAGTTGATAATGTTGTTTGCCATAAATTCTTTCTCTCCTCTGATAGTATCTTATTAAGGATACTTTTTCGAAAGTCATATTTATTATACAAAATTATTTAGATTTTTGTAATATTTCTTAATAAAAATCATATATATTATGTAGTATAATAATCTTATGGAAAAGAATATTTTAATTATTGGTAATAGTGCAAAAGAATATGCGTTAGCTCAAAAGCTTTCAAAATTAAGTAATATAGGTAATATTTACGTTGCATCTGGTAACGATGCGATGAAAGAATTTGCAACTTGCGTTGATATTAGAGAAAATGATGTTGCTGGTTTGCTTGATTTTGCTATGGAAAATGCCATTGATTTAACAATTTGTTCTAGTGAAAAAGCTATAAGAGCAAATGTTGTCGGTATTTTTCAAGAAAATGGTCAAATGATTTTTGGACCTACTGCGGCGAGTGCTCAAATTGCTATTAATAAATCTTCCGGCAAAAAATTCTTATATAAATTGCACGTTCCAACAGCAAGATTTGGTATTTTCGAAAAACCTCAACAAGCAATTGATTATGTTAGAAATTCAATGCTACCTGTTGTTGTAAAAACTGATGAACATAGAAATTCAAACGGTACAATGATTTGCTCTGCTATGAGTATTGCTAAATCATTTATTGAAGACTGTTTTGTTAGAAATGAAAAAAGAGTTATTGTAGAAGACTTTGTCTATGGACATGAGTTTTCTTATTACGTAATTACAGACGGTTATCATGCTATTCCTTTGAGTAGTGTTGGTAATTATAAATTTGTACTTGATGGAGATGGTGGTCTTTTGACTCCAGGCATGGGTGCTTATATTCCTGATTATAAGATTACAAGAGGTGTTGAAGAATATATTATGCAAGAAATTATCTTCCCAGCTCTTGATTGCTTAGATCAAAAAGGAACTCCTTATGTAGGAATTTTGGGTATTGATTGCGTATTGACTCCTGATAATGAAGTCGTTGCATTAGAATTTAATCCATTTTTGCAAGACCATGACTGTCAGGGTGTACTTTCAACTATTGAAGACAATTTGTTTGATATTATGTATGCTTGTGTTGTCGGCTCTTTCGCTGATGATTATGAATACATTAATACAAAGGATGAAGTTTCTGTTTCTTGCGTACTTTCTGCAGGAAATAAAACAGACAAGGTTATTTCAGGTTTGAATAATTTGGACGAAGATACTTTAGTAGCACATTTTAATACAAGAAAAAATGAGTACTTAGAGTATTTGACAACAGGCGATAGAACTCTTGTTGTTACAAAAAATGCCAAAACTTATACCTTTGCAACGGATGCCTTGTATGACGAAGTTGCCTTGATTGAGTTTGACGGCAAAACTCATAGAAAAGATTTGTGTGCAGTTTTGGATTAATGAAAGCTTTAAAAAATGAAACTTAACTTTGTGCAAAATATTATCGATGTTATAAGAGGAAAACGTAGATTAAAATCAAAAATTGTTTCTTCTGGTAAAAATAATCAGATAACTTTGGCAGATTCAAAAAATCCAAAATTAAAAATATTTGTATTTGGTGATAATAATACGATTACCATTGATACTGTAGATTACTTTGATTGTACTATTTACGTTGGGTCTGAAGATGTTCCTTGCTCAAATACAAGGATTAGTATTGGCGAAAAAACTACTTCAAATGGCTTGATTATTCGTGTTATGGAAGACAATAGCCTTGTTGATATTGGAAAAGACGTTATGTTTTCTGAAAATATAATGCTTTTCTGTACTGATACTCATTCTATTTTAGATAATGATGGAAATGTCTTAAACCTTGGTAAATCTGTAGTTATCGGTAAACATTGTTGGATTGGTCAAGATGTTAGAATTTTGAAAAACACAAAAATTTCAAATAATTCAGTTGTTGGCTTGAGTAGTGTTGTTACAAAAGAATTTGATAGCGAAAATGTTGTTATTGCTGGAAATCCAGCAAGGGTTGTTAAAGAAAATATTTGTTGGGATAGAAAAAGACCTCAAGAAATTTTGAATAATAAATAATTTTTAACTGTAAATTTCTTGCGACATTTTTGGTCGTTGTGATAGAATAAAATTGAGGTGATTTTATGAACGACAAACCAAGATATTCAAGACTTTCTGACATATTAGATTTAGCTATTTTTATGTCATCAAAAATTCAGGGTGTGACAATCTCTGAAATTGCTGAACGTTACAATGTTTCAAGAAGAACTGCAGAAAGAATGAGGGATAGTTTAACAAATATTTTTCCTCAAATTGATGAGCTTGAAACAGACGATTCTCAAAAGCATTGGGGTTTTATAAATTATTCTATTTCTAATTTTGTGACTTTTACTCCTAAAGAGGTTGCAAATATCGAACAATGTCAACGCAGGACTACAAACAAGGAGATGAAAGACGAGCTTGGTAAAACTGTAGAAAAGATAAAAGCTTTTAATAGAAAAAATGCTAATAAGGTCGAAGAAAATATTGAACTTATTATGCAAACTGAGGGTTATGCAGTTAGACAAATGCCTCAATATAAAATTGGACTTGATGCTTTGAATGTTATTAGACAAGCTGTTCAACATTCTAAAATCGTTGAAGGTATTTATCACGAGAAGAAAAGAATTATTGAACCTTTAGGTATGATTTATGGTGATAAAATTTATCTTGTTGCTCGTGAAAAAGCAAAGGGTGACGGTATCTACAACTACCTACTTCATAAATTTGATGATTTAAAACTTACTGATAAAACTTTCGACAAAGGCGATTTTGACCTACAAAAATATACAAATTTGTCTTTTGGAGTATATCACGGCGAAATCTTAAATGTAAAACTTCTTTTTGATAAAGATACTGCTCAAGAGGCAAGCCAATATAATTTTCATCCAACTCAAAAAGGGACTTGGAACGAGGATGGCACTTATACCGTAAAATTTAAGGCAAGCGGAAGTAAAGAAATTATTTGGCACGTGTTTAAATGGGGTACAAGCTGTAAAATACTTGCACCAAAGAGTTTGAAAGACGAATATAAAAAAGAATTACAAGCTAATTTGAAAAATTATTAATATAAAAAGGGTAAGACAAATCCATCTTACCCTTTTTGTTCTTAAATTATATTGTTATTTTAATTTGTTGTATTCTTCATCAGTTACAGGTTCAAGCCATTCGTTAGAAGTTTCTGTACCATCAACTTCTACTGCAATATGAGAAAACCAACTATCTGGAGCTGCACCGTGCCAATGTTTTACACCTGCTGGAATATTTACAACATCTCCAATATTTAATTCTTGTGGTTCTTTACCCCATTCTTGGTAATATCCACGACCGCCAATAACTATTAACATTTGTCCGCCACCTGATTTTGCGTGGTGAATATGCCAATTATTTCTACATTTTGGTTCAAAGGTTACGTTATACATTTTTACTTGAGTTGTTGAAATTGGGTATAAATAACTTTTGCCAATAAAATATTTTGCATAAGCTGTATTTTCATCACCGATTGGGAACATAATTGTTTGTGCGTATTTGTCTTTTTCTGTTAAGGCTTTTGTATCTTCTCTCCAAACTTCTTTTGCAAGATTAAATGTTGCCCAAGCTTTTGGCCAACCCATGTAGAATGCACAATGTGTAATTATTGATGCCATTTCTGTTTTTGTAACACCATGGTTTTTTGCGTTTTGAAGATGATGTTTTAAAGAATTGTCAGTAATCCCTTGTGACATAATAGATACAACTGTAATTATTGAACGAGTTTTTAGGTCAATGTCTGTGTTGTTCCAGTTTTCACCGAATAAAACATCATCGTTAAAATGTGCAAATTCTGGTGCAAAAGTTCCTAATTGGTCACGACCTGCTGTTTGAACTATTTTTTTCATAGGTTTAATCTCCTTTTTGTTTGGTTTCGCAAAAGCTATACCATTTATTGAAAATACTAAAACTAATAATAATGCGTAAAACTTTTTCTGCATATTTCACTCCTCATTGTTATTTAGAATTTTAACAGATGATAGCTACTCTCAAGCAAGTGTGTTTTAATATTTTTTTACAAATTTATGTTCTTTTTAAACTTTTTAATGCTTTCTCAATTTTTAAAGCAGTCTTTGTCTTTGCAAGCCCAGCTTGAGAAGATTCTTTTAACATAGGTGACATAAGTTCGCCTGTTTGCATCATTGCATCAACGACTTCGTCAGTTGGGATTTTACTTTTTATATCAGAAATTGCTAATTCATAAGCAGTAATAGCGTTAACAGCCAAGAAAGTATTTCTTTTAACGCAAGGGATTTCAACTAATCCAGCAACAGGGTCACAAGTTAAACCCATAATATTTTTTAGACAAAGTGCAACGGCATTCAATATTTGTTCTGTAGTTCCGCCAAACATTTGTGTTAAAGCCCCAGTACTCATAGCAGATGCAACACCACATTCTGCTTGACATCCAGCAACTGCACCAGCAAGTGCTACTTTATAAGAAATAATTGTTGCTATTGCACCAGCTGTTATTAGGGCGTTTATTTGAGTTTCTTCGTCAAAATCGTATTCTTCACTTATTCCAATTATTACAGATGGAACAATTCCGCAAGATCCAGCGGTTGGACAAGCTACGATTTTTCCCATTCTTAGGTTTTCTTCAATTGTTGCAAGTGCGTATGTTGTGATTTTTTCAAAAGTTTTTCCAAAAATTGCTGGTTTTTCGCTGTAGCGTTTATCCAATTTTACACAATCGTCACCACATTGTTGGCTTATAGATTTTTCTCTAGAATTAAGACCTGTTCTTATTGCATCTTTCATCGCATCAAGGGATTTTTTTACTTTGTTTCTAACCTCAAGAATACTTATTTCTTGAAGTTTGGCTTCTCTTTCTTGAAAGATTTCGTATATAGTTTTTTCTTGTTCTGTACAAGCTGTTGATAGGTCTTCGAAAGTTCTAATATCTTTTATCATAATTAATTTTCCAATTTTGAAACATTTCTTACAAAGTAGATGTCAGGGATTTTTTTGATTTTTTCAATGGTTGAGTCCTTTAATTTTCCGTCAATACAAATACACATAGAGGCATCCTCGCCTTTTGCGTTTCTTTCGCAAATAAGAGATGCTATGTTTATGTTTTCATTTTGAATAATTTCTGTAACCTTTGAAATCATCCCTGTTACGTCCTTGTAATTAAGAATTAATGAGTTGTAATCACCTGCTAAATTTACAGAAAAATCGTTGATTTTAGTGATTCTGACATTCCCTGCACCAACAGAGTCACCAGAAATTAGCATTTTTTGATTGTCGTTTTCAATAATAAAATCGACTGCGTTTGGATGTCTGTTAAAATCTTCTAGGTATTCAAAATTGTAATCAATGCTTTGAACTTCAGGAAGATTAAATACGTTTTTGATTAACTTGTTGTCAACACTAAAACCAAGTATTCCAGCTAACAAACCCTTGTCTGTACCGTGTCCAAAACCAGTTTGAGCGTAGGAGTTGTATAACTTGAAAGTGATTTTTTTTATTTTGTCATTAAAAATATTTCTTGCTAATAATCCAAGTCTAACTGCCCCAGCTGTGTGCGAACTAGATGGACCAATCATTATAGGAGCTATCGCATCAAATAAAGAACATTGTTTCATACAAGTATTATATTATAAAAATAATATAAAAAGTTTTTCAAATTATGCTTATTGGTATACTTGAAAAGTGCTGAAATATAAGTTATAATGTTATTGGATAACCCTAGATGTATGTCCTGCTTGCAGAGTCTCTAGGGTTTTTGCTTTATTATATCTTCAAATCGGCTAATGCAATTCAATAAATTTTCCATATCTGTAGAAAGTAAATGTAGCATATTTAAAACAAGTTGATATTGTTCTTGAGGTGTTTTGTTGCCATTGATTATCATCTCGTGATGAGAAATTCTATTTCTTAATCTTAAAATCGCAAGTAAATTATTTTGAATAGGTGCAATTTTTCTTAAGCCTTTTTCTGGGACATAATTTGGAAATACAGCTTCAAAAAAGCCTTTCTTATCCCAAAATTTTGGCTTATATGATTTTGTACATAAATGTACCCAAAATCCAAGCGTCATTTCAGAAATCAGTCTATCATTAGTAACCTTTTTACCAGATTTTTTGATTTTATTTTCAGATTCAATTAATTTTTTATATTCTTTATCTGCCAAAAGTTTTTGTTGAGAAAGCTCTTTTACAAGCCAATCTTTGCATATAAGTTTATCAATAGTATTACAAATTCTATTTCTTAAAGATATTTCAAGCAAAGATAAAGCTGGATAAAAAGATTCTGCTAAACGTAAATTGAAAATATATTTATCTAAAAGTACTTCATCGCTTTCATTACCATAAGCACGTAGCCTAATAGGTGTGATAATTTCTATTAATTCATTTTTATTTTGTATGTTATTCATAGTTTTATATTATCATTTTTAAAATTACAAAACAAATATCTTAAATAGTATTTTATGTGCAATATAAAATATTATTTTGTTGTATATATTTTTAGATATTTTGCAAATTCAATAGATTTTTCTTAAGAAAAATTCTTTCGCCAGTATAACTGCTATCATTATTTAAGTAATAGAAATATGGGTCTGGATATGTGCTATCGTTTTCTCTTACTGGATAAAATGAATTCATTTCAAAACCGTTAGATGTAATTACTCTTGATAAGCCTTGTTCATAGTTATAAATAATAAGCTCTTTTTTGTTTTCTTTTTTTATTGAGTTCATAAAATCTGTAAAGAAAGGCTTTTCAAAAATATTTTTTGAAACTGAAACAAAATATGACTGAATGTGAGGAGAATTAGCATCTAGAATAAGCTCTTTAGAATAACCATTTTTATTTATTGTCATACCAAAGAAATCGTGTGCTTTAACTCCTTTTATAACTTCTTCTATAGAATTTCCATTATATACAACAGAATCATTGCATAAAATAAGATTATCTACATTTTGTAATACATTTAGGTTTTGAAGTAATAAAAATCCTCTTTTGTATGAACCGAAATCGTACTCATTATGTCTTTCAATAATGTAGGCATTTGCTACTGATGAAAGCTTTTCGATTTCAGCTTCTAACATAGGACAATCTGATACTACAACTAAAAAATCTGTATATTTTTTTAGTTCTTGTAAATACGCTAGGGTGTTTTCGAGTAATAATCCATCCTTGTTAAAAAGGGCAAAAATAGTTGCAGTTTTGTTTTTATAGTTAAGGGTTTCAGGGTTTGACAAAATCTTTTGAGTGCTAATAGCATTTTTAGGGAATTTAATTTTAGCTTTGAATTTAAAAGAAAATTTTATCCCAAAAATTCTAAGAATTACTCGATTTTGATTACTGTCTATTGTTTTTGAAAAAATTTTTGAGAACATACGTAAAACCCTCTTTAGCTTTTACTTGATTATACAAAAAACAAACTTGTCTGTAAAAATAATCTGGCTAACTCTAAAATGTTTTTTTATGAAATTTCAACCATCAAGTTATCTTTTTTATTCTTTATTTATAGTTTAAATGTTAGTTTTAGACCTAAAATTATAATTGTTATACGTTTCTTATTGTTTATATTCATTGTTGTAATTGAAAATATTTTTTCAAAAAATGAAAAATTACGGACTTTATATGGTTCTTTAATATTCTTCTTATCTAATTTTTCTAATAATTGTGGGTAATATTCAAAAATATTTTTTAATTGAATATCATTTCTATTTTCATAAACATTTATCTTCCATAAACAATTATTATCTTGAGAACCTTCTACGTATTTTAATTCAAATTTATTCTTCTTACTTATTACATTGATTTTTGTATTATTCAAAACAGCCATTGCCCAAAACCAAATATCATCAGCTGTTGGGCATAACTTTGTGAATAGTTTTTTATTCAAAATGTCTTTATATAAACTGTTTGGAGGATATAAGACCCCTCCACAACCCGTAAAGAAATTGTTATATGAAGATTTAAGATTAAATATTTCAAAGATCCAATCTTTATATGGTAAAACATTTCCATTTTTATCAAATGATATTCGATGTGCTCTATAACATTGAATTTCATTTGGATTTTGAAGATAATTTCTATACAAATCCTTCAACCAATTATTTGGATAAAGAATATCGTCATCAGCTGTAACCACTATTGAATTTGGACATTCTTCCAATGTTGGAATAAGTTTTTTATATGATTTTATATCCTCGCACCATTTAATTTCTAAACCTCTTTCTCTCAAATCTAACAAAGCTTTGGGTAAAGATTCTTCTTTATTTTCAAACTGTTCTTCTGCTAACCATAAAATAACTCTATCAGCTTTTAAAGATTGATTTAACAAAGTTTCGATTGTTTTATAAACAAAATTTATTCTTGCAGGGAATGAAGTTAAAGATACAACTAATGTAGTTGGAAATTCTTTAAATTTTTCATTTGCTATGTTTAAAAATTCTTTTTTTTCTTCGTCCTTTAAGTTTTCAAATAAGTATGTAAAAATATCTAATTTTGCCCTACGTTTTATGACATCTATCCAAATCGTTTGAATATCCTTAGAAACGTTATTTTTAATATAGTCAATGATTCTTGAATAAACATCAAAAGCATTTAGTGCACTTTTTATATCTATTTTTACTTTTGTTTGAGAAATTGGATTTTCTCTATAAAAATAAGTAACATTGTTTATAACTTTTATTTCTTTTGCTCTTATAATTGCACAATCTGTAAAATAATTGTCCTCTGCTGAGCTTTTTACATCAATAAAACTTATTTTGCTTTGATTTATAAAGTCACGTTTATATATTTTATTCCACGCAACTCCACTTGCTAGAATAATATTTGATTTTTCATAATTGTCTTTAACCAAATATTTTCTATTTCTTAAACCTACGTGTTTTCGTCTTGTTTTCTTATCTCCATCTTTAAATAATTTTATCTTTGACGTTGCAACAATATCATATTTGCCATTTTTACTTGCGGTATATAAGGCCTTAAAGTAATTTTTGCTTACAATATCATCAGAATCTACAAAACCAATATATTCACCTTGTGCTATTTTTAATGCGTTATTCCTAGCTTGACCAGAACCACGATTTTCTTGATTTAAGACTATAAATCTACTATCATTTTTTGCGTATTCATTTAAGATTTCTAACGATTTATCTGTAGATCCATCATTCACACATATAAATTCAATATTTGACAAGGTTTGACTTTTAAGACTATTCAAACAATATCTTAAATATTTTTCCGCATTATATACAGGAACAATTACACTAACTTTGATATTATTAATATTTTTTATTGTTATGACTTTAGTTTTCATTATTACCTCTTTTTATTGATAATTTCAAACCTAAAATTCTTATAACAATATAATTTCTATCTCCTGACAATTCACCTCTTACTGAAAAAAATTTTTGAATAAATGTTGGCGGTGGCAAAATAGGAGGAATTACTAAATCTCGAATTTTTTTCTGTAAATTTTCATCACTTGTTAAAAAACGTAAAATGCTATTTTTTACAGATGTATCGTTTTTTATTAGTTCTGGGTTGATTTTACTGTTATTGCTTTCATGCCAACGATATTTTAGTAAAACTTCTTGTAAATTTTCAAAATTCAATACCCTAACAGCTCTTGACCAAAGTTCGTAGTCTTGTGCAACCTTAAAATCTTCGTTATATCTTAAATTGTATTTATCAAAATCAGATTTCCTTAACATTACTGTTGGTTGTGCGATATAACAACCTTTTAAAAAATCCAATATTTTAGGTGTTTTTGGGTGGGTTACAATTGAATATTCTGGAAAAATCTCAAAACATGAGCCTAAAACTGAAATTTTTTTATTTTCATCTAAATACTTAACTTGTTTTTCAAATCTTTCTGGTAAGGAAATATCGTCACTATCAACTAAAGCAATATATTCGCCTGTTGCCATTTTAAAGCCTTTGTTCCTTGTCTTTGGAATCCCTTGATTTTCTTGTTTTATATATTTTATTCTTTCATCTTTGTAAGATAAAATAACGTCTTCAGCATTATTTGTTGAACCATCATTGATAATGATAAATTCAAAGTCTGCGAAAGTTTGATTAAGAATACTTTCTATAGCTTCTCTTAGATATTCTTCCTTTGTGTTATATACTGGCATTATTACTGAAACTCTTGTCATAAACAAAACTCCTTATTAAAATGAGAGTTTAAGTCCTCTTTTATCCCAATAAATTTCATTGTTTCAGATACAGTAGACTGGTTAAAAAGCCATTCCAACATAGCTAAGTCACCATATTTTTGGTAATAGTGGTATCCAAAGGTTTTTCTCCACGAAGAAACGGAATATTCTTTTTCAATTCCTAAATCAACACAAATCTCTTTAAAATTCCTAAAAACCTGTATTCTATCAATCGATTTACCTAACCTCGATATAAATAAGGGTTCTTTTAATTTTCTATTCTCAATATATTCCTTTGCTAATTCTTTAATCTCAGAATTTAGGGGAAAGATTTTTTTATTCTTTGTATAAGCCTCTTTTATCGTAAGTAAATCTTTATTTTTAATATCGCAAACTCGAAGTTTCAAAAGTTCTGCAAGCTTAATCCCTGTATTAATCGATAATAAAAACAATAACAAATCTCTCTTTTGATTTTTATCCAAATATTTTTGTTTAATTTGTTCTATTAATTTTTTATCTGTAATAGGACTGCTTGCCATCATAAACTTCTAAATTCTTCCATCTAATAAAATTGCTTCTATACTTAACCTTTTGATTAAAAAGTTAAGTAAACTAAGATGAAAGTTATACTTATATCTTAAGTTTGTGATTTATAAAAATTTAAAAATCTCGTAACATTTTATTATTGTAAAAATTTAATTAATATATGATTTTTTTGTAAAATTTTAAGATATTTGTGCTAATATTTAAGAATAAAATAAATCTCATAACTTTTTAATCAGTAAGTTAAGAGATAAGGAGTTTTGCCCTATAAAATAAATTTATTATAACTATCATCAATTTCGTCTTGTTCTATACCGATATATCTCAATGTGATTTGAGGAGATGAATGGTTAAAAATCTTTTGTAACATTGCGACATCTTTGAATTTTTTGTAATGATGATAACCAAATGTTTTTCGCATTGTATGTGTTCCAATGTTTTCTGATAAGTTCAAAGTTTTGCAAGCTTCTTTTAAAATATAATATGCACCAAACCTATCCATACGGTTATTGAAAATGGTCGTAAATAATGGTTCTTCAACGTGTTTTCCTTTTGTGAATTCTTCAAACATAGGTTTTAATTTTGCATTAATTGGAAACTTTTTGTGTTTGCCAGTTTTCTTTTCAGTTATTTGAATATGAGTTTTGTTTTTGACATCACCGACATTAAGTGCAACAATGTCTGAAATTCTTAATCCACAATTCGTTCCAATAGTGAAAAGTAATAAATCACGTTTACTTTTTTGTGTAAAATACTCTTCTATTTTGTGCAAATGTTTTAAATCTCTAATTGGTTCAACTGTTGTCATAACTTCTCCTTTAACTATCTGCGACCCCTTTAACAATAAAAAAGAGAAGTTAAATAAAATATTCAAGTATTTTTATTTAAGCAACCGTCAGGTTGCGTACTTAGATAGAATACGGTAAAACCTCGTGCCGAAACAAAAAGACTTCCAACAAGGAAGTCTTTTTAAATAAATCTGCCGATGGCCGGGGTCGAACCGGCACGAGGTTGCCCTCACAAGATTTTGAGTCTAGCACGTCTACCAATTCCATCACATCGGCGTGATATATATTCAGTTGTCAATTTTATTTGCTTCTGTGATGGAATTGGTTTAATCCAACTGGCTTCCCTCGCATGTCCCACTTCGTGTGAGCCTCTAGGTCGCCTTATCATCACATCGGCGTAACATGTGGCATGATATGTTCATTTCATTAAAAATTTTGTGCCAAATGTATTTAATTTGTATACTTATCATACCAAAAAATTTTCAAATTTCAAATATTATTTATTTCGTTACTTATTTACCCTTTTTTATAAAACTTTCTTCTCTGAATTTTCACTCCTAAAACAATTATATTAATTTTGTGAGTGAGGGAAATTATGCGTAAACTTTTTTATCTAGCCTTAGCTATGCTAATTTGTTCGTACATATCTGTTCATGCGGCGACACTTGAGGGTGGTGTTTCAACAGCAAGAGTAAAGTCAGAACCCATAAAAAACCAAATTTTCGATTCGGCTACAAATCTTCCTATTCCTTATGCAAAAGTTATTTTGCCAAAAGAAAATTACACAACCTACACGGATGCAAATGGATATTTTTCTCTAAAAACTCGTGTTCGTGATAATTCTATTCTTGCTGTTGCAAAAGAGGGTTATCGTCCGTTTTCTTTAACCCTAAATCAAAATTCTTTGGCAAAACCAATTATTGTAGGTATTGATAAATCAAAACCTCTTGATATTGTAATAGATTCAACGATTTGTCACCTAGGAGATGGTGCGTATTCAGACAATTCGGCCAATTCGTCAGAATTTAAGGCTCAATCCGTTGGACCATCTTATTCAAAATCTTTTTCTATAAATAAAACCTCTCCAAATCAAAATATTTATATCGTAATAGGAACATTGATAGGTCTTGATACAAAGCTTGCAAATAAAGTTGGTCAAAACCGTATAACGACTGCGTATTCTTCGCCTGTAGAAGTTTTCGTTAATGGTTCAAAAATTTCTGAATTACATTTGAACGGTGATAATCAACGAGTAAAAATTCCGCCAATGCTAGTTTATAATGGCAAAAACGAGCTTACTATAAAAACAGGTCATAATATGATGGAAACAGCATATATCGACTACGACGATATTGAATTTATGAATTTATCAATTCAAACGGAATAAGGTGTCTAGTGCTAAATTTTCTTGTGTTCAAAAAATACGTAAGCTTAAACACTTACGTATTTTTACGGACTTTTTTCTTTTTTAAAATTTGTCATAATAAAACAAAAGGAGATATAAATGGCAAATTTAAAAAAAGAAATTTTGCAAGCATTAAAAAAATCAAATAGTACAAATGAGATATTAGGTAAAATTTCAAATTATCAAAATATTTTAATGAAAAATTATAATAATCCAATACTAAGTGAAGAAATAAAAAACAAAATTTTAGACATTCATACAGTGTTGCAAAATGTTGGAAAATCAATCTATCGTCATGGTTTATTAAAACAACATAATATTGTTAATGAAGATGATTATGATGATTTAGAGGGAGTTGTTTTAAAAGGCGGAATAAGTAATGTAAGATATATTTGGCATTCAGAACAAGGCGAACATACTTGTGATGAATGTGCTGAACTTGACGGACAAGAATTTGATATGTTTGATGATATTCCAGAAAAACCTCACCCAAATTGTCAATGCACCATAGAAATGATAGAATGTGATTCTTCAGAATTTGATAATGATGATGAACCATGTGATACAATAATAGAAATTGAAAATTTAATTGAAAATATTGAAAATTCAAATAATGAGGCAGAAAGTATTTTAAGTAGTATAGAAATTGACATGAGTGACATTCAAGATTTATTATCAAAAATTCAGAATTTTATTGATGAAATATTATCTATAATTAATGAATTAGAATCTGAATATGGAAAACATTTACCAGAATGTGAAAATAATATTGATGAAGAGTATTTGCAAGCATGTAATCAAAAGAGTAATTTGCAAAATTTATTAAAAGATGTTTTTTCAATTTTAACTTCGTTGGAAACTTTTAAAAGTACTTTATCAATTTTTATATCAAATTATGTGGAGCTTTTATATCATGCATATATACTAAAAGAATTTGAAATGGATAAATATTACCATTCTAAAGCAAACTGCGAAGCAACCCAAAAACTTGGTGAATTAGGGGAAGCTTATGCTACAATATTAAGTGATACAAAAGAAGTTTATGACCAATACACGTATGTCCATACTCACAAAGTTTCTGTAGAGGATGCAGTTGCTGATTCTGAACGTGACCAAGTTGCGAACAGATTGGGTAGGTCTAGAGGTAGAGAAAATCAAAATTGCCAATGCTCAACTTTAATGCGTGATTTATTGCCAAAATATAAAAAATAACATAATATTATCTATATGAAAAATTATATTAAAATGTCTAGTTTTATTTTATTTAGCATATTTTGTGTATTAGGCTTTTGTATACTGATATTCCACTCAAGTATAATATTATTACACGCTGTATATTCAAACCTATTTGATATTCAAGTTTTATTGTTTTTGTTTGGTATTATCGTATTACTTGGTTTGTTTTTACTAATATTAGTAAAAGATTTTTCCATTGGGCTAAAATCCATTTTATTACTGATTTTATTGGGTTTTCAAATGGTTTATTTTAAAGTTACCTTATTTCTTCCGACTATAGATAAAATCCTCGAAAATCAAGTATGTATTGAAATGGGTATTTGTAATAAATTACCAAAAGATTGATTACGGCAAAGTTGCAGGCCAAATAAAACAGAGTATTATAAAACTAAAAATTAATACAAAACAGAAATTTATTGACGTTATTATCCAATCTTTTTTGTTTTTATTTTTTGAAAGGAGTTTTAAGGCAAGAGTAGTAACTTGGATAATATAACTTATAGGAATAACTATAAGATAAAGTATCAAAAATAATACAAAAACAAAATATAAGTAGCGATAACTTTCTGCAGGTGTTAAATCTGAAAAAATTAGCGAAAGTATTGGTACTAACAATGAAGCAATAAATACTATTGCTGATACTATAAATGTTTTATCAGTTTTATTTAGCATATATCTATTGTAGCATGGTTTTTGTCTTAATTAATTTTATATCCAGTAGTGCATTTAAAATTCTTTTTTTGTTGTAAAATAAAAGAAAAAAGGAATTAGATATGCTAAAATTACACAATACATTTACAGACAAGACAGAAGAATTTAACACAATCGAGCCAAACAAAGTTAAAATGTATGTTTGTGGACCTACAGTATATGACAATGCTCACTTAGGTCACGCTCGTTGTTATATCACTTGGGACGTTTTATACAGATATTTAAAATTTAAAGGTTATGATGTAACTTATTGCCGTAACGTTACAGACGTAGACGACAAAATTCTTAAAAAAGCTGAAAAAGAAAATAAAACTCCAGAAGAAGTTTCAAAATATTGGTACAAGGCTTTTGAAAACAGCATGAAAGCTTTAAACACTTTAAAACCAGATATTGAGCCATTTGCTACAAAAACTCTTGGTGAAATGATTTCTATCGTAAAAGACTTAATCAAAAATGGTTATGCGTACGAAGCTGGTGGAGATGTATATTTCAGAGTTAAAAAGTTCAAAAACTATGGTATGCTTTCAAAACAACCTATTGACCAATTAGAAAGTGGCGCAAGAGTTGAAGTTGGTGATTTAAAAGAAGATCCACTTGATTTTGCGTTATGGAAAAAAGATGAAAAATTTGGTTATAATTCACCATGGGGTGTGGGTCGTCCTGGTTGGCATATTGAATGTTCTGCAATGAGTAGAAAATACTTAGGCAAAACTATTGATATTCACGCAGGTGGTGCAGACTTAATCTTCCCTCACCATGAAAACGAAATTGCTCAATCAGAATGTGCAAATGGTTGCAAATTTGTAAATTACTGGTTGCACAATGGTTTTGTAACAATTAACAATGAAAAAATGTCAAAATCATTAGGTAATTTCTTAACTATTGATGAATTATTAAAAACTTATGATGCAAATACAATCAGATTATTTATTTTAACAAATCATTATCGTATGCCAGTTGAATTTTCTGATGAAGTTTTGACTTCAGCTTCAAATGGTGTAAAAAGATTGTTGAATGCTAAGGCTACAAAAATTGATGACTCACTTGATTTGACTCAATTTGAAGAATACAAACAATTCGTTGAAGCTATGGATGATGACTTGAATACATCAAAAGCTTTGGCAGTTTTATTTGATTTGGTAAATAAAGCAAATAAGGATGTACCTTATGCTTATACATTATTGGTTAAATTAGCTGAAACTCTTGGCTTTAATATGACAAAAACTTCTCTTTCAGAAGAAGAATTAGAAGAAAAAGTTTCTGAAATTTCTTCAAAATTAGGTGAAAATCTTTCATCAATGGATGAATTAATTTCTCTAAGAAAAAATGCTAGAGAAGAAAAGAACTGGGATTTAGCTGACAAAATTCGTTTAGCTTGTGATGAAGTAGGAATTATTTTAAAAGATTCAAAGGAAGGAACAACTTGGGAATTAAAAAATTCTTAGGAATATTAATTTTAACAATTGCATTTTTCTTCTCAAGCCTTTGTGTTCAGGCTCAAACGGTTAGAGTTGGCATTAGTAATCAAAGTTTTTCTGTTCTTGATTATTCAGATATTACTTTGTTTGCACTTAGTACGGTATATGTTTATGACAAGGATACAAATAAAGAATTACTAAAACTGGATAGAGAAACAAATTTTCAAATAACTTTGAAAGATGGTAAATTTACTATTTCAACGGATGAACTAAAGAAACCAATTAAAAATGAGGGAAATCTTTTAGTTGTTTCTCCGACTGGCTGGTTGGGTGTTAACGGTTTAAAAAGAGCTGGGAAGCAAGCATATTACCGTGGCAAGTTTGAAATTTTAAAATCAGAAAAGAAAAAAGACAGATTTTATTTAGTAAATGTTCTTGATTCAGAAGAATATTTAAGAGGTGTTGTTCCAAATGAAATGCCTGTAAGCTTTGGTTTACAAGCATTAAAAGCACAAACTGTTGCTGCAAGAAACTATGTTCTTTCACCTCGTACAAAAGCTTATAAAGAGTTTGACGTGAATGATAGTGTTGCGAGCCAAGTTTATTTTGGTGCAAATACAGAAAAATCTCTTTCAAATCAAGCTATTGCAGAAACAAATGGCATTGTTGCACTTTATGACTGGAATTTGATTTTAGCTCAATATTCTTCAACAGCTGGTGGTTATACTGAATATTATGACAATGTTTATGGCGATGCTAAAAGAATAACGAAACCATATCTTGTAGCTGTTCCTGATAGTCCTGAAATTAAACCTCTAAGAACACAAGAGGATGTAAGAGAATTTTATATGAACACTCCAAAAGGTTTGTATGATTCAAAATCTCCGTATTATCGTTGGTCAAGAGAGTGGTCAAAAGCTGAATTAGAAGAAGTCTTAGTAAAAAATCTTCCAAAATATGCAGGCTCATCAAATGTTGTTCCTGAAAATAAAGAGGTGAAAACTCCAAAAGATTTACAAGATATTGTTATTAAAAAACACGGTATTTCAGGTAAAATTATCGAAATGGAAATTGTGTTCAAAAATAACAAATACAAGGTTACAAGAGAATTAGTTATAAGAAGATTATTTACAAAAGACGGCAGAGCTTTACCATCTGCAAATGTTTATTTTGATAAAGTTTATTCAGAAGGATTATTTACTAAGAAAGAACTTGATACAATAACTGCTTATGGTGGTGGTTTTGGTCATGGTGTTGGAATGAGCCAATACGGTGCTGGATATATGGCAACTGAATTAAAAATGCCTTATTCAAAAATCCTAAGACATTATTATACAGACATTTCTCTTGCTACAATGCCAGTTGTGATTTCAAATGCACCATCTCAAAGAGTTGCCACTCAAAAATTCTTTGTAACTCAAAAAAGTGCGAGATTAGTTATTAATAATAAATTCCAAATTGGTAAAATTTTGGTTAATATAAATGGCAAAGAAGTAATGATTTTACTAGAAAAACATATCTTACCATCACATAAATTTGATGCGGTAGATATTTCAAAATATTTAAAAAAGGGTGAAAATGTTATCACTTATTCTTATCCAAGTGAAGAGGGTAATAATAAAGAGATAAAAGTGTATGTAGAACTTACAGGTGAAGATGAATAGCGAAACAAAAACGACGACTACTATTTTAAAAGCAGCTTGGATAATAGCTGTTGTTACTGTATTTAGTAAATTACTTGGATTTGTCAGAGATGTTATTGTAGCAAATTATTATGGTGCTTCAACAGTATCTGATGCATATTTTTATGCATATCAAATTCCAGCTCTTGCAGTAATTCTTTTAGGCGGTGTTGGTGGGCCTTTCCATAGTTCTACAGTTGCTGTTTTTTCAAAAATAATACCAAATTTTAACGTTAAAGCTCCGGAAAATGCAAAAAGATTATTTAACACATTTGTAACTGCAAGTTTTATTTTCTTCTTGTTTTTATCAATTTTGTTTTTCGTATTTTCTGAACAAATAATGTCTATAATTATTTCAGGCGAAAGTAATGCAGAATTAATACATTTGGCATCAAATCACTTGAAATTAATGACACCGACAATTTTAATAGGTGGCCTTGTTGGTATTATGTACGGTATTTTGGTTACTTATAATGAATTTTTGATACCGAACCTTTCTCCAATGATGGTTAGTTTTGTAATCATTGGAACATTAATGGCAACTGGCGGTGATAAAACAGGTTATGTGCTTGCTGGTGCTACTATGGTGGGTGCATGTTGCCAATTATTATTACAATTACCAAAGGTTATTAAATTAGGATTTAATTTTAAACCTAATTTTGAATTTTTTAATAATCCTAATTTTAAAACAATATTAGAACTATTATTCCCAGCTGTTTTAAGTTCAACAGTAGGTCAAATTCATATTTACGTGGATATGTTCTTTGCATCTTCTCTAGAAGAGGGTGCTTGGACAGCGATTGGTTTTGCAAATAGAATTTTCCAATTCCCAGTTGGAATTTTGGTTACTGCATTTTTAGTTCCATTATTCCCAGTATTTTCAAAACTTGTAGGACAAAAAGATTGGGATGGTATTAGAACATACTTTAACAAGGGTGTTGGGGTATTATTATTAGCTGCAATTCCTGTTATTATCGGTATAATTTGTGTTGGACAAGATGCAGTTGCACTTGTATTCCAAAGAGGTGCATTCGATAGTAATGCAACATTTATGGTAACAGAGGCTTTATGGTTCTTATCTGTTTCTATAATTCCTTATGTTTTCAGAGATTCAATAACAAGAGTATTTTATTCTTTTAATGACTCAAAAACACCTTTTATCGTGGCTTTTAGCTCTATTGTTTTAAAAGCTGTATTAAATATGCTATTAGTCAAACGACTAGGTATTGCAGGTATTACTCTTTCAACTTCTCTAGTAACTCTGTTTAATGCGGTACTTTTAGGTATTTTAATTTCTAAACAGATAAAAATGGATTACAGAAGTTTATTCAAGAATTTCTTTAAAATGTGTGTTGCTGGTGCAATAACTCTTTGTATTTGTTATTTCTTGAGCTATATGATGGATAAACTTCAAATGCAAGCTCAGTTATTAGAAATTCTAAAAATTTGTACAGTTGGACTTGTTTGTATTATAATTTATATTGGTCTAAATTTATTGTTTAGAAATGAGTATGTATTAGAGTTAAAAAATAGATTAGTGAAGGCGAAAAAATGATTTTTGAAAAAGATAAGATTATAAAAATTTTAAATAATGACGGTATTATTGCATTCGTAACCGATACTGTTTGGGGTCTTGGTTGTTTACCAACAAGTGAACGTGGTTGTAAAAGAATTTATGAAATCAAACAAAGAGATCAAAGAAAACCTCTAATTTTGATGTCTAATTCTATTTATAATTTAGTAAAATATGTAGAATCAGTTCCTGCAAAAGCTGATGAATATATTAACCAATATGTTCCAGGGGCTTTGACTCTTGTTATGAAAAAAAGTGAAAGAGTTCCAAACTGGTTATCATCAAATATGGATACAATCGGTATTAGAGTTCCTAAAAATGATACTTTTAAAGCTCTTTGCGATTTTATTCCTGGCAGAGTTTTAGCAACAACAAGTGCAAATATTTCTGGTGAAAAACCAGCGTTAACTTACGAAGATGTTGTAAAAAATTACAACTTAAAAGTTGATTATGTTGTAGAAGATTTTGGAAACAAGGCAACAGGCGTTGCTTCAACCGTAGCAGGCGTTTTTGATGACGAAACAGTAATTTTCCGTCAAGGTAAAATTAAATTGTAAACAATTGTAAACTGTTCAAAATCATGGTAGCAAAAAAAATTTTGAGGGGTGTTATATACATGCATACAGAGAGTATGCAGAGTATTGTAGACTAATAGGTCAGGAAAATGGTAGATAATAGAGCAGCAGGATTTTATGGAATAGGCGGTGCTTTTAATTTTAGAAGTGGCGATATTTCTGGTACAGCGGCTTCTTTACAAGACGATAAACAAGGTCAAGGTAACGAATATTATCAACAACGTAAAGATAAGGAAGAACAAAAAGCTCCTGTAAATACCTCTCCATACGTTGATAGAAGTGCACAACTTAGTGCTACTTTGAGTTCTTTAGCAATGCTCAATGTTGCTAATGTTTTGAATTCAAAAATGCGAGCGAGAGATTTAGATAAAATTTATGATTACGATGAAGATAAAATAGAACCTTCAAAAGAAGAAGAATTGGTTTATAGGGTTTCCAATATAAAGAGAGATAAAAAAGAAAATTAAAGTTTTAAGAGAGATGAGATAAAATAGAAAAGTTCAAGTTCTTACTTGGACTTTTTTATTTTAATATTTATCTTGAACATAAAAAAGACCGAGGTTTAAATCGGTCTTTATCTTCGTTTATTTAATGTTTTCGCTTTTAAGCTTTTACTTTTTCTTGTCTAACTTCTTTTTTCATTTGTGTTTCAAAAGGGTTTGAAACATTTTTATTTTCAACTTTCTTTTCTGCTTTTACTTGTTTTTGTTGAACTTTAGAATGTTTCGTTTGTTCAGGTTCTTTTTCTTTTAAGATGTTTTTAAATTTATCAAGTTTTCCTAAAAGTGGATTTAACTTGTTATTCAAATCGTTTCTCAAAGAATTTGCTTTATTTTGGTCATAACTAATTTTTGCAACATCCATTCCTGATTTTGCTCTTACTGCTTGACCTAAAATTTCAGGCATATTTAGTGCATAACTGTTTTCATCTTGTAATGCTCTATAATAATCATCTTCAAAATCGTTATCTACACGAAGTTTCCAGTTTTTATCGTTAGCTTGACCGCCCATGTTATATGTTTTGTTTATACCTAAGAAGTCTGAGAACATAATTTGTAAGTTCTTTGTACCTCTAAATAATTCAGTAAATTTAGAATCTACACGACTTTGTTTGCTGTTGATAATTTCGTTTCTGTATTCATCTCTGCGAGAACTTGTTGCAGGGTCTGGATTTAAGTAACCTGCTAAGTAATCAACATTCCATGCATCTGAATTTCTTACCCAGTCTTTTTGAACCATTTCACTTGCTGGTTCAAAGTCATGAGATACAACCAAACTCCAGTTTTCTTTTCTTGGTGCATTTTCTGCTCTGCTCCATAGAGTTTGAGTTAAGCCTGGTAAATTTTCCTCGTGATGATATACCCAATCAAAAGCAGGTGTTGTAGAGCCTAAGTCTTCCCAAACTGCTTCGTTTTTATCGACACCAAATTCTTTGAATGTTGGTAAAACAATTTTGTTTAAAACTTTTTTGAAATTACCGTCAGGGTCAATGTCGTTCATATAAGAAACATTGTTTGCCCATAATCTATCACGGTTTACTGCACCGTTAGCGTTTCTGAAGACTGTATTTTCTTTGTAAATATAAGGGTCAACCAAACCTAATGCGTGGTCAATTCTTACGTTATCATAATTCTTTAATGAATAAGTAATTTTTTCTTTTAATAATTTACCACTTTCACCTAAAGAGCCATCATTATTAAGAAGTTTTTTAGGGTCAAGAACTGGAATACCCCAAGTTTGAGGTGAATTATCAACACCGCCATAAGGACAACCTAATTTCCAATCCTTTAAAAAGGCATCTTGGTTAGCCCACACATCACTTTCGTTAAAGCCTACCAATAAATCACCAATATAATTAAATCCAATTTCTTTTCTGTGTTTTGTATTATCTTTTAATTGTTTATCTGCTAAAAACTGAGTAAATGTGTTTAGTTCTACTTCGTCACCGTGTTTTGCCATGATTTCGGAATAACGCTTTATTGAATCTTTGTCGCCATTCTTTAATCCTTGAGGTAAATTCTTATCGACCTTGTTCCATATTTCAAAATTTTGGTCGTTATGCATCTTTTTCAGAACTTTATACAATCCATCATTTTCAACCCAATTTTTATTATCTTCTTTAAAAGCTTGGTATTCTTTGTTCAGTTTTAAGGCATCCTTGTCCTTGTTTGCAACTTTTGTTTTAAAGTTTCCAAAAGCTTCGCCTAATGCTATATCATAGTTGTCAAAAGCTTTGTCAAAGTCTGTGTAATTGTAGTTTGTATCTTTCGTTTCTTTATTTTTTGTTGATACTTTATTATAAGTTTTTTCGCTTAATATTCCTGCATATTTTTTAGTTGTCAGAGGTTCTAAATCAATAAATAATTCGTTTTTAGCAAATACTTTTGAAATATATGGGGAATTATCTTTTTTACCAATAGAACCACCAGGACCAAGTTGAACAGAGTTAAAACCGTTCATTTTGATAAAATCTACAAACTTATCTGCACCCTTTGAATATGGTGAACCAATTGCTGTATCACGGTCTTTTGATGGAAAACTTGAGCCGTGTACAATCATTGATAAATTTTTTACACCTAAATAATCTAAAGCATCATGGATTGCTTTAGAATATTCTGGTTTTTCTTCTTCTCTTAATTTACGTCCAAAATTAAGATTTTTAGATTGTTTTGGATATATTGGGTTGGATATAGCATGTATTTTCATATCAGGTTAAACGTTCCTAAAAAATAAATTTGCTACTACACCTCTGCGATTGATTCAAAATTGTAATAATTCGTTACTTCTTCTCTAGCAAGTACAGTTAGATTATTGATATATTGTGAAAATATCATAAATATCATGTGTCTAACTTCCATAGGAACAACTAACAATATATTTTCCATGCCTTGTTTTTCAGCAATTTTTTCTATTTTATTTACGATTGTTTCAATTTTTGAGGCTTCTAATCTAACGATGTTGTCATCGTTATCTTCTTGTTGTGCTTCAAACATGTGCAACATTGTTTTGTCAGCAAATTCTATACCTTGGATAACATCGTCTTCTGATAAGTATTTATAGCAAATAAGTCTTGCCATAGATAATCTGATTTTATCCAATAAATCTTCTTTTGTTGGCTCGTCTGAAAAATCATTGATTTTTTCAAACAAGTAAACAATGTCTTTTATTGAAACACGTTCTCTGATTAGGCTTACAAGTAAATATCTTAATTCTGAAACAGAGATAAAGTCACCTATAATGTTTTCAACCAAGAATGGGTTTTTGTCATTAACAAGTTCCACATATCTATTTACTGCATCATAATCAAGCAACTCATCAACATATTTGATAGAAACATATTCTAATGCTCTACCGATGTATTCTGATGGAGTTATACCTTTTTGCCAAAAATCTTCTGTTTGCTCTTTCTTTATCCAAAGAATTTTTTTGCCTGTGATAGAATCTACTCCAGAAAACATATCCTTTTTCTTTTTGATATTAAGTTCATCTTGGAAGAACATTAAGTAATTTGGATAAACAAATGAATTAAATACGCTTAGACCTCTAATATTGATTGAAAATTCATAAGGTGCAAGCAATTCATCGTCCTTAAACATAATTTTTGGAATAACATATCCTAATTCATCTGTAAGTTGTTGTCTAACTTTTACAGTTTCACTTAGCAAATCATTGTCATTATCAGCTTCTGGGCTAACAAATTCAACGATTTCTTCGTTTAAATGAATGGCAAATTTTTCTGATGAAATATAATCAAACATTTCATCTGGAGAAATTGCTTTAACCAAGCTGTGTTGCAAGTTTTCTAATTCCTTATACCCTGCAGACATTTTGTCGTTTAAATTTTTTCTTTCGCTAGAACCAACTGTGGCATTTTCTAATTGGTTTTTGTATTTTTGAACTTTTTTCTTTTGTTCTTTTATTTTTGATTGAATATCTTTTGTTATTTCATAAGGAGTAAGCTTTTGAGAAAGCATTTTCTCCATTTGGCTTTTGAAAGCAGAGATATTCATGACTTCATCATAAGCACTACTTGCATTTAGATTAGCGTCTTTTACGAAAATACAATTAAAGTTAAAGCCGTCGTCTGATTCAACTTCGTGCATTGAATACAATTCCCAGCCATCTGCTGACATTTCATTTAATAAATTTTCTAATGGCTCTGTTGTGTCTGCTGGAACTGTTTTAATTATGTATTGAAGTTTTGTATTTTTAAACATTTTATTCTCCTTTTGAAGATGTAGTCTTTATAAGAGTATAATCAATATTTAATTATTTTGCACCTTTTTTAAGTTTTGCAATAACTAAATCGCTAACATCAATTCCGCCAACAAAAAGAACTCTTGCATCAACGATAGCGTCAAGCTTTTGTTCTACAAGTACAGCTCTTGATGCGTTTTGAATTTTTTGGTAAATAGCTTGTTCTTTTTCAGCTTTGAATTTTAAATAAGCTTCTTTTTTAGCTTTGAATTCTTTTGCTACTTGTTCTTCAAAATTTTTCTTTTGAATAGGAGTTGTTAAAGTTTTAGATTTTTTTTCTTGTTGTAATAAGTATTCTTGCAAAGCTAATTCTTTTTGGCTGATTTCTCTCATAGCTGCTTGAATACCGTCATAACCGTTATAAATTTTTTCTGTATCAATATATCCAATACCTTCTGCAGAAGCCATTGAACCTGTTAATAATGTTGTTGCAAGACCTAATGCAATAAGCATATTTTTTAAATTTTTCATTTTGTTTTGTCCTTTCTATATTAAAGTATGTCTATTTTGTTACTAGTATGTTAAGTCACCAACCCCGAATGTGAAGTAACCATTTTTGTTTCCATTAGCACCTGGATTTGTAAGTGGAATACCATAATCAACAGATAATGGACCAATACCAGGAATGTAAACCTTGATACCAACACCAGCTGTAATAGCTTCCATTGGTCTATCATAAATAATATCTGAAATTGTTGGATGGAACATTTTACCTGCATCAACAAAGAATGAAAGTTTAAGGTTATCAAAGAATGGAACTTTTTTGATTCTGTCTAAGAATAATAATGGAGTGTTCAATTCTGCACTACCCATAACAAATGCATCGCCTGTACCTACACCACTCATTTTGAAACCTCTGATAGTGTATGGACCACCTAAACGGTATGCCATAACTTCAGGCATGTCGCCGTGAATGTTTCCACCAGCTCTAGCTGTAAGGGTGAAGGAAGATTTGCTTGCTACTGGCATGTATTGTTTTAACATACCTGTAAGTTTTCCGTGTGTGTAACTTGTATTATTTAATGCTATATTTTCTTCGAATTTAACATTAGCCAATGTACCATGTCTTGGGTTGATTGTTGTATCTCTTGTATCATAAGTTAACCCAGGAGCTAATGTTAGGAAGAAACCACCTTGTAATTGTTCAGCTCTTCTTGAAATTGGAATCTTATACATATTGTATAATGCACTAATTTTATTGAAGTCACCCTCTCTTGCATCAACATTTTCTAAACCAGCTGTAAATGTTGTTGATAAAAATCTGTTTGTTTTCCAAGCATGAGCAACTGTTCCTTGAATACCAAATCTTCTTTCAATAGCAAGTGGTACTTGATAACTACCAAAATCTCTGTAGAAGACTTTTGTCATTAAAGAAGTATCAGAGTTGATGAAATAAGGTTCAAAGAAACTAAGTTCTGCTTGAATATTCAAGTGGTCTTCAATAGTTGAGTCATTAAGAATTACGCCAGAACCAAGCATAAAGTTAAGTCCAACTCTTTGGTTTAAACCTCTAAAGTTGTTGTCGCTAATACCTAACGAACCAAAAATACCAGTACCACTATCCAAACCTCCACCAACAGAGATTTGAGCTGTTCTTTGTTCGTCAACTGTGATAGTAATGTTGTACTTGTTTGGATCTTGTTCAGACGGTTCAATTTCACGGTTTACATCCTTGAATGCTTGAGTAGCATATAATCTTACTAAGTCCGCCTTAATAAGATCTTCATTGTAAACCATTCCAGGTTCAGACAAAATGTTTCTTTCAATGATGTAAGCTTTCGTTTTGTGGTTACCTGAAATAAGGATTTTGTTGATAACACCCTCTGAAATTTCTATATTCAGCGTTCCATCTGGATCATCAGTTAGAGAGCTTATTCTAGCTAAGATGTAACCTTTTTCTGCATAATAGTTTTGAATGTTTTCAATAGCTTGATTGATTTGGGCATAGTTTTGAGGTTTGCCTTTTAGGGGTAATAAGAATTGCAGAATTTCGTCAGTTGGAATAACTGAATTACCATCAATTAAAAAGTCTGTTACTGGAATGTTTTCTTCAAGAACGATTTTTAAGGTTACAGAGTTGTCTGCGTTTTCGATAGGGATTGCTTTCATTCGTTCTGTGAAAAATCCAGTTTCGTAAATGTTTTTAAGGTTTCTTTGAATAGCATTCTTGTCATATTCATCACCTGGTTTTATGTCAATTAGGGTTTTGACATATTCTGGTTTAATAACATTAGTTCCCTCAATTTCAATGTTTTTGATAAATTGAGCTTCTTGTTTGATTAAAATATTGTCTTGAGTAGGGGCGTTTTGAGTGTTTTTAGTTGATTTTGAGCCGATAGCATTAGCTGGTTGGTTAATGCTTATAACCAACGCAAAAATTGCACATAATATCGCTATCTTTTTATATATTTCAGCTAAGCTCAAATTTTATCCCTAATCTTTATACTCAAAACTAATGTATGAAAATATTATACCCCAAACATGTCAGAATAACCATGAAATCAGCAATTTTTACACTATTTAACATTTAAAATTTTAGTTTCTGAAAACTATGATATAATTGACTCATGAGAAAATTAGCGATTTTATTTTCAAATGTAACCTTGTTTATTTTGGCAATCTCCATGATATTTCCGTTCTTAATCATGGTTTATCTTTCTTTTGTTCCAACATCAGAAATTTTTTCTCATAATTTTACTTTAAATTTAAGTTTGGATAACTATAAAAACGTTTTTAACGACATTCCTGTTCTAACTTACTTTTTAAACTCTTTGATTGTTGCTGTATTATCAACAGTAGGACAAGTTTTAATAGCAAGTCTTGCAGGATATGCTTTTGCAAGATTTGAATTTAAAGGTAAAAATCTTTTATTTTTTATAATTCTTTTAACCATGATGATTCCACCTCAAGTTAATATTATTCCTTTATTTTTCTTGATGAGGGAATTACATTTGGTAAATACTTATTCAGCATTAATCTTGCCAGCGTTGTTTGGTGGCTTTGGTATATTTATGATGCGTCAATTCTTTTTGGGCTTGCCAAAAGAACTTGAAGAATCAGCTTTATTAGATGGTTGTAATTTGTTTCAAACCTTTTTCAAAATCTGTTTACCACTTGCAATGCCAGCTATTGTTACACTAACTATTTTTACTTTTGTTTTAAATTGGAATAGTTTTATGTGGCCTTTGATTGTTACAAGTAGCGAGGGTATGAGAACTTTGCCTGTTGGTTTTGCAATTTTCAAAGGTAGTTTTAGAGAAATTACTTTATGGGGTGAATTGTTAGCTTGTGCTGTAATTTGCATTGTTCCTGTTATTGTAGTTTTCCTTGCTGGTCGCAAATATTTTATCAATGACCTAGTCAAAGGTGCAATTAAGGAATAAAAGACTAGCCATATAGTTAATTACAATAACCGAAAATGTCTACTACAATATGGCTATTATGCAACTTACGAAACCAAACTCTTCATTAGAGACATATTTGGCACTTGCAGTACATGATTTAAAAACCCCTATTAATGCTCAAATTTTGGCAGCAACATGTATTTTGCAAACAAAAAAACTCCCTGATGATTTACATGAATTAATAAACGATATTTTAGGCTCAGCAAAATATTTAAAAGATTTAGTGGATAATATTTTAACAAAATATCAAATGGATATTAATGAGCAGAAGTTCAATATTAAAACAAATTCAGTAGAAGCACTATTAGAAGATGCAATTGAAAGTATTAAATATCTTATTGAAGAAAAAAATATTAAACTAATTGTTAAAAATAGGTTGAAAAATAACAATCAAAAATTTGATTACCTTGAAATAAAAAGAGTTTTAACAAATTTAATCGCAAATGCTATTGATTTTACTAGAAAAAAAGTTATTTTAAAAATCTCTGAAACAGAAAAATATGTAAGATTTTCTGTCGCAGATTTTGGTTGTGGGGTTAAACTTGATAATCCTGACGATATTTTTAGTAAGGATTTGACATTATCTCAATCTCAAAAAAGATTAGGTACAGGGCTTGGACTATTTATTGCAAAACAAATTGTTTTAGCTCATAATGGCAAGATTTCTATCAAAACAAAAGAAAATTTTGGTACTGTCATATCCTTTATATTACCGAAATAATTTGTAAAGTGTTGATATATTTTTAAAAAATAGTTTATAATGAATTGACTAGGATGAGAGTGTTTTATGCATAAATTATTCAAAAATATATCACTATTTATTTTATCGATGCAAGAAAAAATCTTGTCACGAAAACTAAAAGGTGCTATGGGTACAACTTTTGTTAACTCTACATCTAAGACTGTTTTGTCAAAAGATTATACTGTAAATTTCAATACTGAAACAGAAAAAAATAAAGAAAAATTAAAAAAAGAAGTTACACATATTTTGAAAGAATTTGAAAATGATGTGGATAAGATTTTAGGTTATATTGAGCTTGAGGGAACAAAGGTTTATAATCTAAAATTTGCAGATAAAATTTTAGGTTTTATTGGTGAAGAAAAAGGGTTTTTAACTCAAATTGATGGCTTAAAAGCTTTATTTTTAAACTTGATTTTAAATAAAAAACTTTCAAACAAATTTGATGACTGTTTTGTTGTTGAAGATAAAAATGTCGAACCATATTCGCTAATTCACCAATTCCATAAATGGTATGCAAAAAAATTAAATCTTCCTGGATTTGATAAAAAAGCTCAAAAAATATTTAAGAAATATTTGAAAAACGATAGAGATGTTTCAAAATTAAAAATGGATGAAATTATGTCTTTGAAAGAGGCTATCGCAAGAGATACAGATGCAATCAATTTTGTTGTAGAACTTGCAAAAGGTTCTGAGGGTAGTAAAAAAGCTCTTGAAAAAATCAAAGACGGTGGTGCAAATATTTAGTTTTTATTATGGAGAAATCTTTAGAAAATATTGTTGAATTTTACAAATCTTTTGAACAGGTAAAGGCCATTGCTTTTGGCGGTTCTTGTAGTGCAAAAACCTCAGATATGGCTTCTGATATTGATTTGTATGTATTTTTAGAAAACGATATTTCAGTAGAAGAAAGAAAAAACTTTGTAGAAAAAATATCTTCAAATTTTGAAGTTGGTGGCGAATATTTCGGAAATGGTGACGAGTATTTTGTCGAGGATTTAGGACAACAACTTGATGTTATGTATTGGAATACAAAATGGTTTGAAGATGTTGTTGAAAATATTTGGATAAAAAATTATGTCCAAAATGGTTATACAACTTGTTTTTTGTATACTTTAAAGGTTTGTAAAATAGTTTATGACAAGGATAACTGGTTACAAGGTTTGAAAGATAAGATTAACACTTCGTATCCAATAAATTTGAAACAAAACATTATAAAAAGAAATATGATGTTGATGAAAGATAAACCTTTTGCATCATATTATGAACAAATAAAAAAGGCTTTAGCTAGAAAAGACGTTGTTAGTGTAAATCATAGACTTTCTGCATTTTTGGCAAGTTATTTTGATGTTCTTTTTGCTGTTAATGAAAAACTTCATTGTGGCGAAAAAAGATTGATTCAGTATTCAAAAGACAATTTGAAAATTTTACCAAAAGATTTTGAAGAAAATATTGATAAGGTTTTAACTCAACCAAATGAAAACACTTTAGAAATTTTAAATGAAATGGTTGAAAATTTAAGAGCAGTTCTTTAGTTTTGCCAATGAACTTTGAATTTTGCAATATCTTTGAGAGTTTGTTCGTAATTACCTTTAAAACAAACTGTTCTATCGTCAATATAAAGATATGACGGTATTTTGATATTTGTAACGTCTTTAAAATATTTGTCTAAATCATTTTTGATAAGCCATTTTGTGGCTAAGATTAGATTTCTTGATGTAAAAAGATAAAGTTCGTATTTTTCACAAAGATTTTCAAGAAAGTTTTTTGCTCCAGTTCTTATTTCAGGAATAGAATTTTCATCATATTTTTCTTTGCCATATTCGTTTAGAACTCCGTCTAAATCAATTAATATTTTCTTTCTAAACATAAGATTAACCTATAAAAATGGACTGTCATTCCTGTAATTATGTGAATAGAAATATCATAATATGGAATATGAGTCAAGAAATTAGAAATCTTTTAGCAAAGAATATTCAAAAATTTAGAAAATCAAAAAAGCTGAAAAGAGAAGAATTATCTTTGTTATTAGGTTTTGATAATTCTTATATTTCTAAACTTGAAAAAGGTAAAATTAATATTACCGTTGATAAATTAGATTTAATAGCAAACCATCTTGGAGTAAAAGTTAAAGATTTATTTGAGTAGTTTGGGGTTTCTAGCCAAACAACCCATGTCATTCTGAAGCATGAAATGGTGTATTTTTATTTAGTCTAGTATGTTCAGAATCTTACCCGTTGTGAATGCGTATATATGGCGTAAAAATATATTAACGTTGAATTTATCAATTTTTCATTGGTAAGGTCCTGAAACAAGTTCAGGACGACAAACATTTTTGTATGTTATGTTTTTACCCTCATAACAAAAAAAGGACTTCTTACGAAGTCCTTTTTTAAATGGTCGGGAAGATAGGCTTACCGTAGGCGAGGAACGAGCCGTACGGGAGCGAATGCAAAGTTCAAATATTCTATGAGCAAAGCGAAATAAGAATATTTAGAATTTTGTCACGGTGTAACCGTGTGCCAAAAACAATGCAATAAAAAAGGACTTCTTACGAAGTCCTTTTTTAAATGGTCGGGATGACACGGTTCGAACGTGCGACCCCCTCGTCCCAAGCAAGGTGCGCTACCAGCTGCGCTACATCCCGTAGGTCATGTATAGTTTATATTAAAGATGTTCTTTCGTCAAGTAGTTTCTTTTATTTTTCTCAAAAATCTAGTCCAAATGTACTTGGTTTTTATATTTTTAATATGCTATTATGGTCGAATATGAAAAAGTGTTTATTAAGTTTAATTGTATTCTTAGGTATGTGTTCTATTCTTCCTGCCATGGCAGAAACTCTAGAACCTATTGAGCTTGATACAAATTTTCGTGAAAACATTTTAGCTCTTGTCGAACAACCTGAAGAGCAAAAAGATAGCAGGGGATTTTTATTAGATTACAAAATTGATGATAACACTTTGAAAGAAGAAGTTGACGATTCGCACTATCCAGAATTTTTGCCTGATTATAGAATTGATGATCCTGATCATAAGGAAGAGGTCTATTTAGAATTTGATGAAGGAAAAAGTGAAACTTTGCCACAAAAAGTTGAAAATGCTTTTAAAGAGTATCCAAATGTCAAATTGAGTGTAAGTAAAAAACATCCAATATTACCTTTTGACCCAACTTTATTTGGTGAACGCTTATACCATGAGTTTGAAAGTGGACCAATCGAAGATGTGTTAGTGTATGGTGCATATCGTGGTGATTTTAATTTTAATTTTATGGATACAGAACATTATCATACGAATGACACTACATTTATGGGTGAAGCTGGTATTGTGGGTAAAGTTCGTGACTTACCGATTGATTATAGATTTTCTTTAAATTTTGTTCCTGTTAAAGGTGTTCATTATTGGAATGCAATGATTTTGGATAACTTTATTACAATTAAAGCAGGAAAAAATAACAAAATTAGAATAGGGCATACTCGTACGGCAAATGGTTACGAGGGCGGTATGTCAGGATATTTGCAACCTTTTATTAATAAGGCTCAAATTTCAAGAACTTTTTCAAATGCAAGAGCATTAGGGGCAAAAGTTATTGGTTCATATTCTTTTGTGGATTATGATATTGGTGTATTTTCATCAGATAGATTTTTTCATGACTTTTTTCCAGGGGCTGAATTTGTTGGTAATATAAATTTTAAGCCTTTGGCAAAAACAAATGGTAAATACGGAAAATTAATTCTTGGAACAAGCTTTAATGTTGGAAATAGAGATAATCAGTATGGAAATATAGGGTTTAATGCAACATACAAATATAAAAAATTTAAATGGGATTTTGAATATATGTATGCAGATGGCTATAATGGTAGAAGTTTACATTCTTCTACCGCAAAAGCAGATGGTTTTTATACGACCTTGTATTATAGATTATCAAATAAAATAGAACTTTTAGCTCGTTATGACCAATTTACACCAAACAAGGATGTTTCATATAAACCATTAAAGGAATATACTGCAGGTATAAATTATAGACTTAAAGGTGATGCTTTAAAATTAATGATAAATTATGTTTACTATGATAATCATGCTCACAAATCAGGAAGCAAACTTTTAGTGGGTACACAATTTATATTCTAAAAAAAAGAAGTGATTTATCAAAACCACTTCTTTTTTCTATGTTATTTATGATGATTAAATATTCAACAATTCTTTAACTTCTCTACGTTTAACCTTTCTTGTTGTTGTTTTAGGAAGTTCTTTTTGATAAACAACAATGTTTACAGGTCTTTTGTAAGGAGCTAAGTGAGAAGATAAATTTTTAACTTCTTCTCTGATAAGTTTGTTTAATTCTTCTTCAGATTTGTCTTTAGCGTAAGTTTCTTTAGGGACGATAACTGCTACAATTTCTTCAGTACCGCTCTTTGTACCGCCAACACGAGAAGAACCCATTACGCAAACTTCTGCAAAGTTGTTACTAGCTTCAAGAACAGCCTCAACTTCTTCTGGGAATACCTTTTTACCACCAGAAAGAACAATCATGTTCTTAATTCTACCAGTAATATGAATGTGACCGTCTTTATCTAAATGACCGATGTCGCCTGTATGTAACCATCCATCTGCATCAATAGTTTCTGCAGTAAGTTCAGGTTGGTTGTGATAACCTTTCATTACAGATGGACCTTTTAATTGGATTTCGCCAGTTTCAGGGTCAATTCTGCATTCAAATCCTGGTAATGGTTTACCAACTGATGTGTAATCTTTACGTTTGTCATAGTTTACAGATACAACAGGGCTTGTTTCTGATAAACCATAACCTGCATAAACTTTGATACCAATTGTTTCAAAGAAGTTTGCAACATTTTTATCAATAGGTGCACCACCTGAGATACAACCTCTGAATTGTCCACCAAAATTGTCATGAATTTTTTTGAAAATCATTTTCTTAATTCTGAATGACGGAATAAATCTTGCTATGTTGAACATGATAGGGAAAACTTTTCTCGCAACTGGGTTGTTGTGAACTTCGTTTTCGATACCAGCTTTTAATAATTTTAAGAAGGCTGGAACAACTACCATGAATTGAACTTGTTTTTCTCTCATAATCATTAAAATATCTTTTGGTTTTAATGATTGAGTATAATATACTGATGTACCTAAAAGTAAGAAAGTAGAGAAACCTACTGTCAATTCGAATAAATGGTTCATCGGTAAGATTGATAAAATCTTAGTATTTTCGCCCTCAGGGATAAATTCTGGAACTACAGTACTCAATGCATTTAATTGAGCAAGCATGTTTCTGAATGAAATTTCAACACCTTTAGGGTTTCCTGTTGTGCCAGAAGTGTAAATAATGAAAGCTGTTGACTTAGAACTTCTGTGTCTCCATTTGCAGTTTGGAGTTGAATTTATAGTGTATAAACTTGGAAGTGTCATATTGTAACTTGGTTCGTCCATAACGATAACATGTTCAATCGACGGAACTTCTTTTTGAATTTCTAAAGCTTTTTCGATATAAGTTTGAGAAACTAAAAGAACTCGAGGTTGACAGTCTGTTAAGATAGAAACAAGTTCATATTTAGTTAATTTAATATCTAAAGGAACAGTAGTTGCACCTGAAAGAATTGATGCGAAAACGCATGCACCGTATTCAGGTTTTGATTCAGAAAGAATGGCAACTCTGTCATTTTTTTGAATTTGTAAGTCATTAATTAAATAACTACCTAATTTTCTTGATAAAAGTCCAAGACCTTTATATGTAAACTCTTTCCAACCAAGAGCAGTTTTAATACCTAAGGCAACTCTGTCTTGGTAATCATCTGTTTTGTCTTCTAATAATAGTAAGACGTTATTTGATCTATATTTCATTTCTAATCCTTTTCACTAAAGACAACTATCCGTAATAAAAGCATAGCCTAAATAGAATTAAAGTCAAGAATACGTAGTTTTTGTAACAATGTATTCTTAGACTTTAAAAAGTTAAAATAACTTTGCCGTAAGTTTTCATGTCACTTCATGTCATTGCGAGCGGATGCGAAGAAATCCAAAAAATATGATAATTTATAATGGGGTTTCTTTTAAAAAGAAACCCAAAAAAGAAACTTTCAAAGCCGATTTACATTCATAAGATTGACTAAATTTCAATTAGAGAACTTGTAACTCACTATGTTCAAACAAACAAGTTCTTTGATGATATTTCAATAAGTCAATCTAATTCATTTCAATAGGCTTTGGTTTTGTTTTAATTTTGTGAAAATTATTCAATAAAATATGGTCGAAGATTTTGTCATTCTGAACTCGTTTCAGAATCTTACCAACGAACGTATTTTTCCATTCACTAATTTTTTATAATATTTCCTACAAATATATGAATTAAATAAAAAACCCCTAAACTATGTAGAGGATATTTACGTTATTTGTATGTAAATTTATGTAAACATGTCGTAATATTAGAATACATGTAGAAGTCAGCATGTTGACTTTGCATAAAAAAGAATTAAAACAGAAATACAATAGTTGAACAAGAAAGGAAAACGCAATGGGATTAGCGTCATCACAAGCAAGATTGCTTGGAATAGGCTCAAAGAAAACTAATACCGAATGGCAAGGTCAGCAAATTAACCAAGCTAGAACTGCGTTGTCTAATGAAGCTTCAAGATTATGGCAAGAATATTATTCAATGAAAGTGCCAACAGCTCCAGATATTACTAATTATTCAACTGATCAATATTCATTTAGTGATGGTTATACAGATTATGAAATCGTTGATATTGATAAATCAAGCTCAAATGGAAAATACAATTCAAAAGTTACATATAAATATTATCAAGATACAGCAATTGGTAAAAATTACGAAAACCAAGATCCACAAGTTCAAAGAACTGGTGCAACTGATGAAAAATCAGGTACAACAATTAAAAAATTACCAAGTGGTGCTTATCTTGTAACAATTAATGGTCAAAAACAAATTGTTCAAAGCTTGGATGATTTGGATGATGATACAAAACAAGCATTAACAGAAGCTGGAATTATTAAAGCTCAAACTGACGAGCAAGGTAATACAACTTATGTTGATGGAAGTTTGCCACAAGCAGGCTTCATGGTTGGTACAACAAAAACTCAAGAAGCAGATAGAACAGATGTAGAAGTTGAGGCAGCATTAAAGAGAATTGCAGAACAATTCCCTGATAGCAACATGGCAAAAGCTATCAATAATGGTGAAACAATTTATACATATTCTAAAAATGGTACTATTCAATATTCATGTTTAGAAGATTTAGAAGCATCATTAAATTCTTCAGCAACAACAGAAAACCAAAAAGCTTTACAACAATACTCAACAAAATTTGTACAAGAAGAAATTTTGAAAACTTGTGATGCCATCGTTGATTCTAATTCAACAGGCAGATACCGTTCAATTTCTTTGGCAGATTTTAGTAATTCAGAATTCTCATTACATGCTGAATCAACAACAGATAATACAGCATATAATGCAGCAATTCAACAATACAACAGCGAAAAACAAGCCTACGACGATAGAGTAAACGAAATCGAAAATAGTAGGCAAAAAATTCAAGAACAGGATAGAACTCTTGAGTTGAGGCTAAAGACATTGGATACAGAAAGAACTTCACTCCAAAACGAAATCGAAACAATCAAGAAGATTATGGAAAAGAAAGTTGACGAAGTATTCAAAACATATCAATAGAATAATAAATAAAATAGTAAAACGAAATTAATACACAAGAGAAATAAGAGAAAGGACAAACGTTATGGGAATGGCAGCATCACAAGCAAGATATTTAGGGCTTGCTGCAAGAAAGACAAACTGCGAATACCAAGGTCAACAAATTAACCAAGCAAGAACAGCTTTGGCAAACCAAAGTGCAGAGTTATGGAATCAAATGTTAGGATTATCAGTACCAACAGTACCTGATCAAACTAACTATACAAAGACTCAGTATTCATTCTCAGACGGTCAAAATGCTTATGAAATTATAGACATGGTTCCATCTGACGAAGAGGACGGTTATAACTACACAGTAAAATACCGTTACTACGAAGATACAGTAAACGGTGTTGAAGTTGCAAATACAAACCCTCAAGTTTACGCAGATGTTTCAGCAACAAAATTAGAAAATCAAACAATTGATGTTGATGATGCAACAGGTAAAGCTACTTATGGTGGTGCTGAATTTGTAGAAATTACTGATGAAACGCAAGCCTCAATTATCAAAGCCGATCTTATTTCAAAAGGTGTATTATCAGAATCTCAAGAAAATCAAAAATTATATAAAGTTGGTAATAACTACTATGTAGGTGAATTACCTACTGCAACTACTGATGCTGCAACAATGTATACTCATGGTGTTGGAAATTATACATTAGGTAATTCAAAAGCAACAGCTTTAACAGTATCTGATGTTCAAAAAGATCCAAACTTAGCTGCAGCATTATTGAAGATTGCTCAAGATAACCCTGATACAAAAATGGCAGAAGCTATTGAAGCGGCTTATAACGGAAATGTTTCAGCATATCCAAATGATACTTCTTGGAACGATGCAATAAGTCAAATCTATACATACACTAAAAATGGTACTGTATACTATGCAACAAAAGAAGAATTAGATATTTCAAGAACATCATTCAGAGAAGATAACAGTACAGAAGTTAGTGCTATCGATAAACAAAAATCATTAAAACAATACTATACACTTCAACAAAAAGAAGAAAAAGTAGAAACATCAAGAGCATTAATGGATGATGCTTCTGGTACAGGTAGATTTACTTCAGTTAAATTGAAAAACTATAATACAGCTTTTAATTTACAAACAGAAACAGCTACAAATGATGAAGCATATAACCAAGCAATGAATCAGTACTACTATGATACACAAGTGTATAACAAGAAAAATGCTGATATCAACGCAAAAACATCAATCATTCAACAACAGGATAGAACTCTTGAATTGAGATTGAAACAGTTAGATACAGAACACAACGCACTTCAAACAGAAATGGAAGCAGTTAAGAAAGTTATTACTAAAAACGTTGAAGATACATTCAAAACATTTAACGGTTAGTAATATAGTATCTAAAATTAACAAGTTAATACTTAAAGTGAAAATCATGCTAGGCAGAATGCTTAGCATGACTTCACAGGAAAGAAAGGAAAATAAAAAGGCGAGTAAGCAAAATATTGAATTAGTGGAAAAGTCCAAACAAGAGTCAAACTCTAATGAAATTGTGATATTAGGAACTTCAAACACCTAATTTTATATTTTGCCTACTTCGCAAAAAGAAATATAAATAGTAATACATTATAAAAAAGGAGAAAAACGTCATGGGAATGGCAGCTTCACAAGCAAGATATCTAGGTCTTGCTGCAAGAAAATCAAATTGCGAATATCAAGGACAACAGATTAACCAAGCAAGAACAGCCTTGGGTAATCAAAGTGCAGAATTATGGAATCAAATGTTAGGTTTATCTGTGCCTGTAGTTCCAAACCAAGAAGATTATGTAACTACATCTTATTCATTTTCTGATGGTCAAAATAATTATGAAATTACATCAATGGTTCCAACAGATGAAGAAGAGGGTTACAACTACGCAGTTAAATACAAATATTATGAACAAGAAATTAAGGGTATAGAAACAACAAATACTAACCCTCAAGCTAAGTATACAGTTGTTTCAAATACTGGTACAGCTGGTGTTGATGGTGGTATTCCAACAATTACACATGATGGAACAACCGAAAAATTAACTCAAGTTACTGATCAAGAAACATTCTTGAGATTAAGATCTCAATTAGAAGCAGCTGGTCTTACATTTGTTAAAAACCCAGGTGAAGAAGATGATCCGAATGCAAGCTCAAATACAAAAATTTATATGTCAGATTCAGGTATAATCTATGTAGGTGTTACATTCCCAAATCCTGATGAAGAATTGACATATTATACTGATTTAGACTTGAAATTAGGTAACACTCAAACAAAAATTGCTGATACAACAGACCCTAATACAAATGCTACATTGAAGAAAATTGCTGAAGATAATCCAAATACAAAAATCGCAGAAGCAATTGCAAATGGCGAAGATATTTATGAGTATGTTAAAAACGGTGTTACTTACTACGCTTGTTACGAAGATGTAATTAATTCTGTTAATAATACAACTGCAGAAGGTGAAATAAGTAAAGTTGATAAACAAGCATCTTTAAAACAATACTACACATCTCAAATACAAACTGAAAAAACAGAATCAGCGTATGCTTTATTAGATGATGCATCTGGTTCAGGTAGATTTTCTTCAATTAAGTTGAGTAATTATAGTACAGACTTTACATTGAATACAGAAACAAAAACAAACGAAGAAGCTTATAACAATGCAATGAATCAGTACTACTATGAAACTCAACAGTATGAAAAAACAAATGCTGACATCAACGCAAAAACTTCAATTATTCAACAACAAGATAGAACTCTTGAATTGAGATTGAAACAGCTTGATACAGAACACAACGCACTTCAAACAGAAATGGAAGCTGTTAAGAAAGTAATGGATAAGAACGTAGAAGATACATTCAAGACATTCAACAGCTAGTAATAAATAGGCGAAATATAAAAAGGCAAATAAGGAGTCGGTGTACAAGGTTACACCGACTCCTTATTATTTTTATCATTAATTAACCCTCATCTGTCCTAAGGGACATCTTCTCCCATTACATTGGGAGAAGGAAATTAAACCTTTCCCCCTCGCCCCAAGGGGGAGAGGAGAATTATCAATTTGAGCATTTGCGAAAATTAGATAATTTGGTGAGGGTTTTTTCTCTGACGAGCTGGCATGTTAAATCATGTTAAAAATATCGTAAAAATCCCCAAAATATCGGTCATTTGGTTGACAAAAAAAATAAAAATATTAAATATAATATGAGTATATAATCATGTTATTTAATTAAGTAATACATGACAAGAACGTAAACACAAAGGAAGAAACTAGAGAAATGTCTTACAAGAATGATAGCTTGTTAGTAATAGCAAACAAATTTGGGTCTGCATCAGGCGATGCAAAATGTCAGCTGTACGAAACTTATGACAGACTTAGAGATTTAACTGTTTCAGGTTCTGTGGGTGCTGGTACAGGTTTTGAACAAGCTGGTGGATTTTTATACCAATTAGCAAGTTTGTTTGCACCATCTGCGTTTATGACAACAATGGGTGGTACAAGTTCTATGAACATTCCAGGGACTTCTTATTGGACACCGTCTTCAAGTGGTTCAACATCTTCTTTTGGTGTTTCAAACTTGTATAATTACTCAGGTTTTCCAAGTGGTGCAGCTCCTGTAAGTTGGGGTCTTGGAGCAGGAAAAACAACTGGTGGTGCAGCTGGTGTTTCTTCAATAGGCTCTTTGATTTCAGGCATAGGCTCAATGGCAAATTCTGGTACAGCAACAGGTGGTGCAAGTAGTGTTGGCGGTATTGCTGATATTGCAAGTTCCGTTGCGTATGGTGTCGGTAGAGCAAATGGATACGGTTTAGGTTTTCAAAATGTCGTAATGCCTTTAGCTGGGTTAGTTTCTGGTTGGGGCGGTATTTTGACAGCCGCTGCTCCTTACTTGGGTGAATATGGTTTGCCTGCAGTTGTTATGGGTAACTTAATGCAAGGTACTTCTTCTGCAGCGTTATCTGCTTACCAAAGTGTTTCAAGTAACATTTTGTCTAATGCCGATACAATTCTTTCTAACAAAGTTAGAAATATTGAAACTGTATGTAAAATGTTAGATACTCAAGGTGAAATTGTTAGAAAAATGCTTAAAGAATCTATCGATTCTGATTCTAAAGCTATTCAAAACTTATAGTTGGAAAACATGATATTACGAACTTTAATAAGAGTTATTTTAAATAACATTTTTGTAAACAACATAATAGCAAGAACTTTGGCGAATTGTGTAAAGTTTTATTACAATTTATACAAATTTTTGCCCCAAGACCTAAAGTTTAAAAAATCTATGCCGATAAATTATTCGGAGACGAAAAGAGATGTATTCTTTTTGAGTGTAACCGGAGATAAAGTAGACTACACATGATTAAGACATGTTAACTGAGGTTAAAAATCAAGCAATTATTAAGTTTGACATGTTTTTAATTATATAGAAGGTCTACTAAAGTGAAAAGGAATGAAAAATGCTTGAAGCTTTACAAACTGACCTTAGAAGATTCAAAAACTTTTTGGGCTATGCGAAAAACTTTATTAACAAAACAAATTTTGCTCAAGCTATCTTCGGAGACTTGATACAAGCAATAAAGGAAGCATTGACCGTAAAGAAAAAATTGAAGATGGCTCAATACAGATTGAATTATCACCGTCATCAATTGAACAGAATGGAATCGTTGATAGCTGAAAATAATCAACACGCATTCTTAAAAGGAAAGAATCTTAACGAAACTAGATAAGGAAAACAAAAATGGGCTTACTAACAGCAAATATGAGAATGTGCTATTTGAACGCACAAAAATTGGATTTAGAATACAAAATTCAATTGGTTTCAAAAGCAAAAATGGATTTATCATCACAAACTTCTGAATTGATTTCAGCAGGTACTGATTTAGATCCAAATAGTCCAGTTGTAAAACAAATGGAAGCTCGTAGAGAAAAGTTACAGATGTTGGAAAAGAAATTGGATCAGCAAATGTTGGCTTACCAATCAAAATTGGCTCTAGTAGAAACAGAGTTCAAGTCAGCACAAAAAATGTTTCAAAACAATGTAGGTTCTGTATCTTACTAAAAAGATTTAAATTAACAAAAGGGGCGAAGCCGTTGGCTTCGCCCCTTTTGTTAATTTAATGGGAAAGAAAATTGATTAATTACCAATTTCTGAACCTAATCCAAATTCCCACCCTACGCATTTATTAGAAATAATATATTTGCTGTATAGAATAAAACTTCTAATATATATATAATATTTGTGTCGTACATTATAGATTTTTAATTTAAAGCAACAGGTGGACGCCATACATTTCTATTAACGACGGTACTGACGTCGGGATTGGAGGTGTTGCTTATGACAACAGTTGAAACGCTAGCCGTCATATATTTTGTGATAGCACTTTTGTTTAATAAACAAAAACTAGCGTTCCGAATTGCAATCATAACGCTAGTTTTATTCCTATAAAACATGTGGTGTTAAAATTTTAGCTTTCGCTAAAAGCCACTTGTTGTGTTTATATTATAACGTATTTTTTGATCTAGTGCAACCCTTTCAAATATTTGTGATACTCGTGCCTATACTCGCTTGTGAAACCCATAATCTGTCGAAACGGTTCTGCCGATAGATTGGATTTTACCTGAAATACAACCTCTACAATGTGCTGGAGTATCGCCCACGCAAATTTTTCCTGGATAAATTTCGTATTTTCTTCTATAATCACCCTCTGTAACATTTGGCATTACAACGTTTGCACCTGATTGTAGTGCAATTAATCTGCCGTTTGGATTAAGCGTTTCCATCGCTGTTGTTGCAGGGATGTTTATTGTTGGTAAAAGTATTCTTGTTAAAGCCATGACCTTTAAGGCCATTTCAAAAGTTCCACCTTTTGTATCTTTCAGAGGTGTGTTTTGATTTGGAATAAATGGACCTATTCCTATCATATCTGCATCGATTTCTTTAAAGAAAAGAATGTCATTTGCTAAGGATTCTATTGTTTGCTCTGGAAGTCCAACAAGACAACCTGTACCAACTTCATAGTCCAAAGTTTTTAAATCTTTTAGGCATCTAACACGGTTTTCAAAACTCATGCTCGGATGCATTTTTTTGTATAATTCTTCGTCTGTTGTTTCAATTCTGATTAAATATCTATCAGCACCAGCTTCTTTAAAAGCTTTATATTCTTCAAAAGGTCGTTCACCTATGCTTAGAGTTATTGCTAAATCAAGTTTTTTAATATCTTGTAAAAGTTTTACCAGTCTTTCTACTGAGTAATATGAATCTTCACCTGATTGAAGAACTACTGTTTTGTAGCCATATTCTTTCGCTTTTCTGGCAAAATCATAAGCTTCTTCTATAGAAAGTCTATAGCGTTCAAGTTCAGGATTATCTTTTCTTAGTCCACAATATTTGCAATTACATTTGCAAATATTTGAAAACTCAATAAGTCCTCTCAAATGAACTTCATTTCCTACATATTTTTCTCTAACCTCGTCTGCTGTTTTAAAAAGAAAATCGTTTATGCTTTCGTCTGAAAGTATTTGTACGAGTTCATCTTTAGAAAGATTATGAGTAATTTTAGCTTTTGATAAGATTTTTTCCATAATTTAAACCAACAACATATTACCATAAAATTTTAAAATTGCTTTACAATTAATCTTTACTTGGTATAATTTGAGCAGTAGTACTAATAGGTGAGAGATATGAAGACACAAGTAGAAAAACAAGAAAAAAACATCGTAAAATTAAACATAGAAGTTCCAGCTCAAGAAGCAGTAGATGCTTATAATAGAGCTGTACAAAGAATTTCACAACACATCAACATTGCAGGTTTCAGAAGAGGTAAAGCTCCAAGACCAATCGTTGAACAAAATGTTGGTAAAGAAAGAATTAAATATGAAGCTTTGGAATCATTGTTACCAAAAGTTTTCCAAGAAGTTATTAAAGAAAATAATTATGACATCGTAACTCAACCAAGTGTTGATTCTTACGAATTTAATATTGGCGAAGATTTAAAAATTTCTGCAACAATCGAATTAAGACCAGAAGTTAAATTAGGCGAATATAAAGGTATGACAGTAAAAGTTGAATCAGAAAAAGTTCCTGAAGATGCTTTTGAAAAAGCTTTAGATAACCTTAAAAAACAAGGTATCACAACAGAAATCGTTGTTGATAGACCAGCAGAAGAAACAGACTTTGTAACATTCGATTTTGATGGTTATGTAGACGGTGAACAAATTAAAAATGGTTCAGGCAAAAACTACACATTAGATATTGCAAATTCTAGCTTTATCCCAGGATTTGCTGAACAATTAGTTGGTCACTCAACTGGTGAAGAATTTGATATTGAGGTTAAATTCCCAGAAAATTATCATGAAGAAAAATTAGCTGGTGCTCCTGCAACATTCAAAATTAAACTTCATGAAATCAAAAAGAAAATTGAACCTGAATTAAATGATGATTTTGCTAAAAAATTCAGCTCATTTGATACTATGAAAGAATTAGAAGATGATATTAAAAAATACTTAGAAGAAGCAAAAGATAACAAAAATAAAGCAAAAGCTGATGAAGCTATCTTCGAAAAAGTAATGGAAAATACAGAATTAGAAATTCCTGAATCAATGATTGAAAGAGAATGTGAACACTTGCTTGCAGAATACAAACAAAAATTAGTAATGCAAGGTTTCACTTATGAACAAGCTCTTCAACAATACGGTGAAGATAGCATTATGGAACAATTAAAAGAAGATGCTGAAAAAAGAATTAAAAATTCTTTAATCATTGATAAAATTGCATCAGAAGAAAACTTAAATGTTGAAGCTAATGATATGGAATCAAAATTAGAAAGAATGCAAAATGCATATCAAATGGATAAACCAGCATTAATGAAACAATTGGCTCAAAACCCTGGTTTCTTAAGCTCTTTATCACAACAAGTTATCAATGAAAAAGTTGCTAACTTCTTGGCTGATAACAACACAGTAGAATATGTAGACTAATTAAAATATAATATATATAGGAAAGGAAATAAAAATGAGTTTTGTACCAGTAGTAATAGAACAGTCTAGCAGAGGCGAACGCTCTTTTGACATCTTTTCAAGATTGTTAAGAGAAAGAATTATCTTTTTAGGAACACCTATTGATGATATGGTAGCAAACTTAATCGTTGCTCAATTATTGTTATTAGATTCAGAAAATCCTGAAAAAGATATTATGTTATACATCAACTCTCCAGGGGGATCTGTTACAGCTGGTTTTGCAATCTATGATACAATGCAACACATTAGAGCAGATGTTTCTACAATTTGTTTAGGTCAAGCTGCATCTATGGGTGCATTCTTACTTTCAAGTGGTACAAAAGGTAAGAGATTAGCTTTACCTCACTCAAGAGTTTTAATTCACCAACCTTTAGGTGGTGCTCAAGGTCAAGCTACTGATATTGAAATTCAAGCAGCTGAAATTATCAGAATTAAAAAATCATTAAACGAAATTTTAGCTTCTAATACAGGTCAATCATTAAAGAAAATCGAAAAAGATACAGACCGTGACTATATCATGACTCCTCAAGAAGCACTTGAATACGGTATGATTGACAAAGTTGTATCAAGAGATGCAGTTTAATTAATAAAAAAGGTAGATTGTAGGAGATAACTTAGCATGCCTAAACATGATGACAGCAGATTAAAATGTTCATTTTGTGGTAAAACTCAAGACCAAGTAAAAAAACTTATTGCTGGTCCTGAAGTATATATCTGTGATGAATGTGTTGAACTTTGCAACGAAATTTTGGATGAAGAAATTTTTGAGGGCAAAGAAAAAGAAAAAGCTGAAGAGGCAAAAAAAGCTGACGGCGAATTCAAAGACATTCCTAAACCACATGAAATAAAAGCATATTTGGATGAACACATTGTTGGTCAAGACGATGCTAAGAAAGTCTTATCTGTTGCAGTTTACAACCACTACAAGAGATTGAAACACAATAAGGAAGTTGGTAAAACGGACGTTGAAATTCAAAAATCAAACGTTTTACTTGTAGGTCCTACAGGTAGTGGTAAAACTTTATTAGCACAGACTTTGGCAAAACTTCTTGATGTTCCATTTGCAGTTGCAGATGCTACAACTCTTACAGAGGCAGGTTACGTTGGTGACGACGTTGAAAACATCTTGTTGAGATTGTACCAAGCAGCCGATTATGATGCTCAAAAAGCTGAAAAAGGTATTATTTACATTGATGAAATCGATAAGATTGCTAGAAAATCTGAAAATACTTCTATTACACGAGATGTATCAGGTGAGGGCGTACAACAAGCATTATTAAAAATGATTGAGGGTACTGTTTCAAATGTTCCACCACAAGGCGGTAGAAAACATCCTCATCAAGAATTTATTCAAATTGACACAAGCAATATCTTATTCATAGTTGGGGGTGCTTTTGTAGGCTTGGATAAAATTGTTGAAAGAAGAGCTGAAGAGGGTACTTCTGTTGGCTTTGGTGCAAAAGTTATGACTAAAGCTGACAAAGAGGCTGCAGCATCTAAGATGTTGAAGAAATTACAACCAGAAGATTTATTGAAATTCGGTTTAATTCCTGAATTTATTGGTCGTGTTCCTGTTTATGCGGTACTTGACCAATTAGATGAAAAAACTTTAAAAATGATTTTAACAGAACCAAAGAACGCTATTTTGAAACAATACAAATGCTTGTTAGCTATGGATGGTGTTGATTTAGAATACGATGACGATGCTATTGATTTGATTGCTAAAGAGGCTATCAAACGTAAAACAGGTGCAAGAGCTTTGCGTTCCATTGTTGAAGAAATTATGCTTGATGTTATGTATGATGTTCCAACAAAGGGCGATGTTAAAAAATTCACTATAACAAAAGAGATGGTTGAAAACAGAAACAAAGCTGAATTAATTAAACTTCCTAAAAAGAATGCAAAAGCTAAAGAAGAAATTGCATAATGAAAAGTAGCTTTGGCGATAAATTAATAGGCATTTTTTTTATTGCTCTATTCTTTTTGCTGTTTTTTCAATTTATAAGTTCTAAAGAACTTGTCTGTTCAAAAAAATTGGGTGAATGTTATTTAAGAAAAGTATTTTATCAAGAACAAGTTCTTGATACTTTTGATATGGATTTAACACAAGGTGCATTCTGCAAATATAAATCAAATGTTGGACTAAAAGGTGTTTCATCTTCAACTTTTTACCTAAAAACAGAAAATCAAAAAGCTAAAATTTTTAAGACTGATTTTTGTAATAAAAAAGCAGAGTCTTTTAATACGTATTTGAAAAATGATACAGAAGATTATAAAATGCGTGAATTTCGCATATTTAATATTTTGTTGTTAATCCTTTCACTTGTTGTATTTGTACCTATGGGTGTTGTTATGCTTAAGGGTAAAGTGGAAATAGATAAAACGATGTATTAACCCCCATCAGTCCATACGGACAGCTTCTCCCTTAAAAGGGCGAAGCGAGATTTTATATTCCCTCGCCCATTTATGGGAGAGCGGATTGTTGCCAGAGAGCGAAGTACTTTTGCGAAGCAAAACACGTAGGCTAGTTTAACGGCAACAACCAAGCAGGGAAAGGGTGAGGGTTTTTAGGAATTTTTGCGAAATTTTTAATTGTAAACAATTGTAAACATGAATTTAAAATGGCTGAAATCTAAGTACAATGCACTATATGATATGATATGATATGATATGATATGAGGTGAGGGAAATTATATTTTTTCCTAAAGTCATGAAATAAATATTCCGATAGCAAAATTGTTAGGGACAATAAATAAGGAATTTTTATTATGGGTTTATGGGCAGCTTCTCACAATGCAGTAAGTAAAAAACCAAACGAATTCGAATTTAAAACATTGGTAGAAAATAATAATAATTTAAAGAATGCAGTTGAAGACAAGGCTAAATCTTTACTTAGTGATAACACAAATGTTGACAAAGTAACTTTGACAAAAGTAGATTCTTCATCATTCGAAAAATATGCAAAACAAATGAGCGAAGAAGATAAAAATAAAATTATTTCAAAATTTCAAGACGCATTAAAATCTGTATATGATGATTTTATCAATGCAATTAATGGTACAGATGGTACAGAAGCTACAGAAGAAACACCTACAGTTGACACTGACCCTAAAACAGTAGAAGATACTGCAAAAGATACAACAATGATTGGTGAAAACGAAGCTCCAACAGAAGAATCAAAAACTAATACACTAGAAAAGACTCCATTGGTTACAGAAACAAAATCAGAAAAATATTTACATCCTTATGATGGCTCATGTGACATGATAACTGAAACAACAAAAGATGCAGATGGAAATTTGTTATCAGAAAAACAAACTTTTTATAAAGCAGATGGAAGTGTTCAAATTTCTTATGAAACTGAATATAAAAATGGGGTAAAAACAAAAACCACATCCTATGATTCAGATGCTGGTTTGATGCTTGGAAGAAGTATTGATAGTACTGAGGAGTGTCAATACGATGAAACTGGAAATTTAATTTCACGTACAATTGAACGTAGATATGTTGATGACGGAAGTAATTGTAATTCAAATGAATATACTTACTATGATAATGGAAATGTTAAAAGTGAAAAATCAAGAGGCTATTATGATAATGAGAAAGGCTCATTTGCAAGTGAAACTTTAGTTCAATATGACATTAACGGAAATGAAGTTAGTAAAACTCAAAGAGATTTTGAAGTAGAATCAAAATCAGAATCTACAGAAACTTCTGTTAATACTCCAGAAACAATAGAAGAACCAAAATTGAACTTAGAAACAGTTGGTCTTGAAGAACCAGCAAAAGAAGAACCTGAAGCTCAAGGACCAAAAATTATTGGTAAAACTCTTTCAGAAATGGGTAATGCGACAAAAGGTGATACTGTATCTTTGGAAGATTTATCATCAAAAAATATCTTAGATGATTATACATACGGCACAACTGATGAAAATAATACAACAAAAGTAGCTGATAAATTGAGAGAAGAAGCTACAAAAGGTTTCTCATTTGGTACAACAAATTCAACAGCTTCAACAACTTCAACTACAACTACAAAGACAATAAAAAAATCTGATAAAAGAGAAGAAGTGGCAAAAAATACAAATAACTTTTTCGCAAAAGTTGCAGACGGTGTAAAATCTGATGATTTAGATGGCATATTAGATGCAATGGATAGAAAGAACATGTCTGAAACATTTACAAATGCAAAAAAAGTTGGCGATAATGCTGGTGTAGATTTCACAAGACGTCAATTCTTAAGAGCAATGGATGAAAGACTTATTTAGTTTGTAGGTTGGGGTTTCAACCCCAACAAAATGAGATTTAACAGAGGGGCGAAGCCGTAGTCTTCGCCCCTCTGTTATGTTATTGCGAGGAGCATAGTGACGTAGCAATCCAAAGGGATAAATATTGCGACAAACAAGTCTTGCCATACCTTTCATGTCATCCTGAACTTGATTCAGGATCTTACCAGTGTTAAATTTTGCCATTTCTCATTGGTAAGATTCTGAACAGCTCAAAATTTAAGTTCGTTCCACTTACAAATTTTTACGCTTTCAGAATGACATGTTTTTTAGGAATGACTTTTTAACTTAATCATTTGTCTTTTACCAAAATTTATGCGAAAATAACCGTATGGGAAAGACATTGATTTTAATTGACGGACACGCTTTAGCTTTCAGACAATATTATGCTCTGGAACGTACTAATATGCAGACTTCTGACAATGTCCAAACTTGGGCTGTATATGGCTTTTTCAAGGCTATTTTTGATTTATTAGAGAACAAAAATATTAACCCAGATTCTCTTGTTGTGACTTTTGACGTTAGCCGTCATACATTTAGAACAGATATGTACGAGGATTATAAGGGTCAAAGAGAGGCTATGCCTGATTCTTTGCATCAACAATTAGGCTATATCTGTGAGGGCTTAAAAGCTTTTAATATTCCTATTTATACAAAAGAGGGTTTTGAAGCAGACGATTTGATTGGTACAATTTCAAAAATGGCATCTGAAAAAGGCGATAAAACATATATTCTTACAGGTGATCAAGACTCTTTCCAATTAATTGACAAAGAGGGTTTAACACAAGTTTTAATTCCTTATGGTGGAAAACTAATCCAATATGATTGGGACAAAGTTTTTGAAAAATGGGGGGTTTATCCAAACCAAGTTATTGATTATAAAGCTTTAAGAGGTGATGTTTCAGATAATATCCCTGGGGTTAAAGGTATTGGCGAAAAAACTGCTCAAAAACTTTTGGCACAATATCAAACTTTAGAAAATATTTTAGCTGATTGTGAAAATCTTACTCCACCATCTGTTAAAACAAAACTTTGTGATGGCAAAGATATGGCTTTATTGAGCCAAAAACTTGCAACAATTATTAGAGATGTTGATATAGATTTTGATTTCGAAAGTGCAAGAATTGAACTTCCTCAAATGCAAGAGGCTTTGGACTTTTTGAGAAAATATCAACTAAATTCTTTTATCAAAAGTATTGATAAAATTATGAGAGCTTTTAATAAAGGTGAAAAGGTTGAAACTGTTCAACAAAAACCACAACCGGCTCAACAATCGTTGTTTGAAACTCCTCAATCAACTCAAAATGCTGATGGTTCAATGCAATTAGGTTTGTTTGCTGATGTTGCAAAAGATATTGTGAATGATAAATCTTTATCTTATGAAAAAGAAATTTTAAAAGAAGACATATCTTCTCTTGTTTCAAAAATAAAAGAAGAAAAAGCTTTTGCTGTTGATATTGTTTCAAACTTTAAAAATGCTATAAATAATGAAATTATTGCTTTGACTTTTGCTCTAAAAGATAAGGTTTACTATGTTTCTTATTCAGAAAAAGTTTTGGCTGATTTAAAAGAAATTTTTGAAGACGAAAATATAAAAAAAATAACTTTTGACGGCAAGGATAATATTAATGTTCTAAAAAATGCTGGCATTGATTTAAAAGGTATTGAGTGCGATGTAACTCTTGCAAGTTATATTAAAAATCCAGCAAATAAGCATGAGTTAGATGTTCAAGCCTTAAACTTTTTGGGCTACATTATGGAAAATATGCCTGATAGTGTAAAGGTAAAAAAAGATGTCTATGACTACAAAAGAGCTATGGAAGATGAACTTTTTAGATATTCGTCTGATAGAGCTTTTGTGGCTAAAGAACTTTCAAAATATTGGAAAGAAAATTTAGACGAAAAAGAATTGAAATTGTTGAGCGATTTTGAAATTCCTCTTCTTTATGTTCTTGCAGATATGGAATTTACTGGAGTATCTTTGGATAGAAATTATCTTCAAGAGCTTTCAAAAGAAATGGAAACAGAAATTAAAGATTACGAAGAAAAGATTTATCAAATTGCTGGTGAAACTTTCAATATCAATTCTCCAAAGCAAGTTAGCGAAATTTTGTTTGATAAGCTTGAACTAAAAGGCAAAGGTAAAAAACAAAAAAAATCAACTGGAGCTGAGGTTTTAGAAGAACTTGCAGAGGAACATGAAATTTGCAAATATATTCTTGAAGTTAGAAAGTATGCAAAATTAAAAAATACTTACACCGATGCATTACCAGAATTGATTGATAAGGATGAAAGAGTTCATACGACTTATAATCAAACAGTTACAACAACTGGTAGATTATCTTCTTCAAATCCAAATTTACAAAACATTCCGACAAGAACAAAAGAGGGTAACAAGCTAAGAGCTTGTATTATTCCAAAAGATAAAGAAAACAATTTGATTTTATCAGCTGATTATTCTCAAATTGAATTGAGATTATTAGCACATGTTTCAAAGGACGAAAATCTAATTGAAGCGTTCAGAACAAATCATGATGTTCATACAATTACGGCTTCAAAAGTCTTTGGTGTTCCTGTTGAAGAAGTTACTAAAGAAATGCGATATAAATCCAAGGCCGTAAATTTTGGTATTATTTATGGTCAAACAAAATACGGGCTTGCAAAGGCTTTAGGTATCTCTGCAAACGAGGCTCAAGACTTTATTGATAGATATTTTATGACATATCCAAGAGTTCATAACTATATGGAAAATACAGTTGCTTTCGCTCTTTCTCATGGTTATGTAGAAACAATTTTTGGCAGAAAAAGATATGTTCAAAACGAATTATCAAGTCCAAATCACATGATAAGAGAGTTTGGGAAACGTGCTGCCATAAACCAACCTCTACAAGGTACTGCAGCAGATTTGATTAAGCTTGCAATGATTGAAACATATAGACAATTGAATAATCATAATTTAAAATCTAAAATGGTTATGCAAGTACATGACGAACTTGTAATCGAGGTTCAAAAAGAAGAACAAGATGAAGTAAAAGAAATTGTAGTTAAGGCTATGGAATTAAATCAGCCTCTTGCAATTCCTTTGAAAGTTGATGTAAACTTAGGTAGAACATGGCAAGAACAGTAAGAATATTAGGTATACTATTAATATTTTGTTTAATGACTTCTGTTGGATACTCAGCAGAGGTGATTAAGGCTGAACCTATTTTTAGTTCTGCTCCAGTAATCAAACCTCACATTGTTGAACCGCCATCAAAACCTGTTCAGACAGTAACTCCATCCATAAATTATGTTCCAAAAATGAATCAGACAACAAATGCTCCTGTTGTTAAGAACGCAACGTTGAATATTTCTGCACCAAAGACAACGCAGAATTTGAATTATACAACTACAAGTGTGAGTCCTACTCCTGTAGCTACTCAACAAGTTTCTCAAACAACTCCGCAAATGATTTCTTTTCAAAATTGTACGAAAATCTTTCCGACTGATACAGAAAAATTATTCTATTTAGCAGTTGCATCAATTAGTGCAAACAAATTTACTATTGATGAAGTACAGTCAAAAAGCGGATATGTTTTATTTTCAGTTGTTAAAAAACAATTTTTATTAAGTGTTGCAACTGTTGATAAGAAAAATGCTATAATAAAAATCACTCCTGCAAATAATAACTATTACTTCCCTGCAGGAATTGTAAGCAATATATTCAAATACATTGATTTGAATATCAATTCAGAAATTACTAAAATCTAAAAAAAGTGATATAATACCAATTATGTTTGACGAAATTGACCAAGAGAGAATAGATAGTATAAAAAGAAGAGCAAAGCAAGTTATTGAAAATACTTCTTTGTATAAATATAAAGGTACTGTATCAAAATTATTGGGTTTAACGGTAGAAGTTAAATTACCAGGGTTGAAGATTGGTGATTTATGCTACATTGAAACAAATACCGGTGAGAAAAAACCAGCTGAAGTTGCTGCTTTTAAAGGTGAAGTTGCTCAATTGCTTTTGCTTTTGGACGGTAACGGAATTGGTCAAGGTTGTTTGGTATCTTCGACTGGTCAACCTATTACAATTCCAGTTGGTGAATTTTTATTAGGCAGATTGATTGACCCAATGGGAAATCCTATGGACGGACATCCTCTAGATTTATCGAACGCTCAATGGCGAAGTATTGAAGGTCCACCACCAAGTCCATTTGAAAGACCTATTATTACAGAGATGTTCTCGACTGGTGTAAGAGCAATAGACAGTTGTTTGACTTTCGGTTGCGGACAACGTATGGGTCTGTTCGCAGGTTCTGGGGTTGGTAAATCAACGCTTTTGGGTATGATTGCAAGAAATTCTGATGCGGATGTAAACGTAGTTGCCCTAATCGGTGAACGTGGTCGTGAGGTTAAGGAATTTATTGAAGACGCTCTTGGCGAAGAGGGTATGAAAAAATCTGTTCTTGTTTGTGCAACAGGTGACCAACCGCCTTTAATCCGTCAAAAATGTTTATTGGCGGCAACTGCCGTATGTGAATATTTCCGTGATCAAGGTAAAAAAGTTTTCTTAATGACCGATACAATTACACGTTGTGCGATGGCTGGTCGTGAGGTTGGTTTGTCACTAGGTGAACCACCTACAATGAAAGGTTATCCACCATCAATCTTTTCTTGGTTACAAAAAGTTCTTGAAAGAGCTGGTAACAGTCCAAAAGGTTCTATTACAGCGTTTTATACAGTACTTATGGAAGGTGATGATATTAACGACCCTATCGTAGATACGGTGCGTGGTATTACGGACGGTCACATTTTCTTATCAAGAAAAGTAGCGGAAGCAAACCACTATCCAGCGATTGACGTGCTTGGTAGTATTTCCCGTTTGATGAGTGCGATTGCTTCTCCTGAACATAAGGCTGCTGCTGGTAAAATGCGTAAGTTGTTGGCTTTATACAGAGAAAATAAGGACTTGATTGATGTTGGTATGTATCAACAAGGTTCTAATCCGACTCTTGATATTGCTATTCAAATGATGCCTCAAATCAATGCTTTTTTACAACAAAGAACAACTGATATTGTAAGTATGGATACAACGATTAGTACCCTTATTGATATGATGGCAAATGTAGATGTTTAAGGTATAATGAATTTATGAAAAAGATTATTTTAACAATTATTTTTATATTATTTTTGACACCAAGTGTTAACGCAAAAACTGTTAATGCTAATCAATCAGCTATAAAAGAAGTTAAGGCTGTCTTAAATGAATATGTTAAATACGAAAATGAACAAAATATTGATGGTATAAAAGGTTTACATTCTGACGATTATATTACTGTGGATGCTATGCCTAAAAAGGTTTACATTGATATAGTTAACAAAACGTGGAAAAAATATTCTGATATTAAACATCAGATGAATATTAAAAACATTGAAATTAACGGTAATTACGCTATTGCAGAAGTAGAAGAAATTTTAGTTGGTACAACTACTGAAAAAATTGATGATAAATCTGTTATGGGTGATTTAAAAAGTGTTTCAAATGTAGTTTATTATTTGGAACATACAAGAGGTAGTTGGAAATTTGTTTCTGATTACGTTGTAGACGAACAAACTGTTTTATCTTTTGAAAAAGCTAAAGATTTGGATATAAAATTTTATGCACCAAATAGAATTTTAGCAAATAAGGATTATGTTGTAACTTTCAATGTGCAAGGTGTTCCTAGAGATTCTTTTGTAATTGCCACAATAGGTCAAGAAAAAATTATTTATCCTCATAAAAATGCAGAAGAGGTTTATAGAAAAGTCCCTCAAGACGGCATTTTAGAAAGAGTATTTAAATCAAATAAAGATAACTTGAATGAATATGTAGTTGCTACTTATTGCATTACAAAACCAATGCTTACAAAGGATAAACAAGTAGAAACACTTTTAACAGGTGTTGGCTATATTATAAACAGAGTTAACGTTGTACCTGAAAATAAATTTATTACGGTAAAAGATAATGGCGAAAAAGAAAAGAAAAACTAGAACATCAAAAAAAGCACAAGAACAACCTATAATCAGTAAAATGGCTTATCTGATTATAACTTTAGTTTTCTTTATCGCATCAAATATGTATTTAACAGATACGCTTTTAGACGAAATGGATTTAGGACTTGTTGTTTCAAATCCGGTCTTTGCACTTAGATATGTTCAAAATACTGGTGCAGCTTTTAGCTTGTTAGAGGAATATCCTTATGCCGTTACAATTCTTTCTGTAATAGCGTTACTTGTAGTTTTAGTTTATACGGTTAATAACTTGACGACATTATCTATGAAAGCCGTATTTTGGTCATCATTATTGATGTCAGGTATTTTCTGTAATTTGTATGAGCGTATATTTTTAGGTTATGTTAGAGATTTTATTCAATTAACATTTGTTGAATTTCCAATTTTCAACTTCTCTGATATGGCTATAAATATTAGTGTTATTGCTATAATAATTTTGTTATTGCACAAAAATATTTTGAAGAATATATAAAATGGAATATCTAATAGAAGAAAACGAAGAACATAAACGACTTGATAAATTTGTATCAGAAATGTTTGCAGATATATCAAGAGAAACAGTTCAAGACGCTATAAAAAAAGGTCTTGTTTTGGTGAATGAAAAACCTAAAAAGCCCTCTTATTCATTAAAAGAAAAGGATAAAGTTTCTTTTGATAAGTCAGTTTTTGAGGTTAAACCGCTAGAGGCTGAAGATATAAAGCTTGATATAGTTTATGAGGATGAAAATATGCTTGTTGTGAACAAGCCCTCTGGCATGTTGACTCATCCAGCTGGAAAAGAAAACTTTGGCACTTTAGTAAATGCTCTTTTGAATTATTGTCCAGAAACTCTATCTGATATTGGTGGTGAGTTTAGACGAGGTATTGTGCATCGTTTGGATAGAAACACTTCAGGGCTTTTGATGGTTGCGAAGAATAATAAAACTCATGAATTTTTGCAAAAACAAATTAAAGAAAAAACAGCTATTAGAAAATATTATGCAGTAGTAAAAGGTGTTATTGATGAGGATAATGGCGTAATCAATAAACCTATAGGAAGATGTCTTAAAAATCCTCAAAGAATGGATATTGTTGAGGGCGGAAGAGAAAGTTTGACTTATTATAAGGTTTTAGAAAGATTTAAAGAAAACACCTTTGTAGAATTAGAGCTAAAAACTGGTCGTACTCATCAAATCAGAGTTCACATGACATCAATCGGACATCCTGTTTTGAACGATACCTTGTATGGTGCTGGAACTTCAAAAATACATACGCAAGAACAAGTTTTAATGGCTTATAGCTTGACCTTTACAAAGCCTTTTTCTGATGAGATAATAAATATACAAATTGATAAAGACGAAAAGTTAGAGAAAGTACTTAGATACTTGAGGAGTAGAAATTGAAAATTTTATTTAAAATAATGACTATATTATTAGTTGCAGTAATTGCATATCTTTCTTATAGATTACAAAATAAATGGATAGCTGTATCAGGCGTTATTGGTCTTGTTGCAGGTATTTTGTATATGCAATCTTTTGTTATGATGTTAAATGACAAATTGAAAAGCTATAAAAGACAAGTTGAAAAAATAGATATTTCAGATACAGAAAACTCATCAAAAGTTGAAGTTTTAGAACAAAAAATTGTTGTTTTAGAAAAAGCTCTAAAAAGTGCATTAGAAAACAATGACAACTAAATTTCTTGACTGGGTATTGTGTTTAAGGTATTCTAGACAAAGTTAGATTAGGGAAATAAAAAAGATTTGAGGAAATAATAATGGATTTCGTAACATTAATGATAAAATTGTTAAAATCACTATCAGTAGTTGGTGGTTTTGGTGTAGGTATTATCTTGTTAACAGTTGTAATAAGAGTTTTGATGTGGCCTTTGGGTGTGTCACAACAACGTTCTATGAGAATTATGCAAACTCTTCAACCAAAAATGAAAGCTATTCAAGATAGATACAAAAATGACCCACAATTAATGCAAAAGAAAATGATGGATTTCTATAAGGAACACAAATTCAACCCAATGGCTGGATGTTTTCCATTACTTATCCAAATGCCTATTTTCATTTTGTTATATACTTCATTAATGAGCCCACAATTTATTTCAATGGCTGGTGATACATCTTTCTTGTTTATCAACAGACTTGATTCAACATTAAAAACAAGTGCAGGTATCTCAAACGACGGTACTATGGGTGCTGCTAAATATGATACTTTCATGTTGAATAAAACTGCTAAGGTATATTTCAATGACGGTACTGAAATGGACGCTGTTAAGATTGAAAAACCTAATAAAGCTTTAAGTATCCAAGGTGATTTAGTCCCTGGGGAAAATATTGATTTCAAAATTAGTTTAGATAGTTTGGATTTAAAATTCTCTCAACTTGATAAAATTCAAAAAGCAGAAGTTAAAGTTACAAATATGCAAACTAAAGAATCAGAAGATGCAACTTTTGAAAGAAAAGACGGTATCTTGATTAATTCAATGCCATCTATTCCTGTTAAAAATAGTTTGCACTATGACGTATTATTGTTAATTGTATTGTTTGGTTTAACTATGGTATTCAGCCAAAAAGTTATGATGGCAACAAACAAAAATCAAAAAATTGATCCAGCTCAACAAGCAATGCAAAAATCTATGAATACGTTCATGCCAATCATGTTGACTGCAACATTTATCTTTATTCCAATTCCAGCTGGGGTATTGTTATACTTAGTTGTTTCTAACGTGTTCCAAGTTGTTCAAACAGTTGTTATTAACAAACAAATGGATAAGGAAGAAGAAGAAAAAAAACAAAGAATTGACGATGATGTTGTAGCTAAAGCTAAAAAAATTGAACCGAAAGAGTAATAATTAAAAATGTTAGTTTCAGAATTTGATTATGATTTACCAGAAGAATTAATTGCTCAAACACCAAGTGAAAAACGTGAAAACTCACGAATGATGGTGCTAAATAGAGAAGAACACAAATTCTATCATAAACATTTTTACGACATTGTTGATTACTTAGACGATAATTGTATTTTGGTTTTGAATAATACAAAAGTTATTCCTGCTCGTCTTTATGGTCATAAAGATACAGGTGCTTTTATAGAAATCTTTTTACTTAAACAAAAAGAAGAAAAAATTTGGGAAGCACTTGTAAAACCATCAAAGAGAATTAAAGAAGATATGGTTATCAAAATAGCTGACTGTCTTTCTGTTAAAGCTCTTGAAAATCTTGGCGATGGCAAATGGCTAGTTGAATTAATTTATGACGGAATACTTTATGAAATCTTGGATAAGGTTGGAAATATTCCACTTCCACCTTATATTGAACGTAAAATGACAGATGACGAACGTAAAAAACTAGATTATGACCGTTATCAAACAGTTTATGCAAAAAATGAGGGTTCTGTTGCAGCTCCTACTGCTGGTCTTCATTTTACTAAAGAAATTCTAGAAAAACTTAAAAACAAAGGTGTTGAGATTGCTTATGTTAATCTAACAGTTGGTTTAGGTACTTTTAGACCTGTTAAGTGTGAAAATATTCTTGACCACAAAATGGATTCAGAAGAATTTGAAATTTCACAAGAAACTGCTGACATGATTAATAATGCAAAAGCAAAAGGTAAAAAACTCGTTGCAGTTGGTACAACTTCTGTTCGTACTCTTGAAACTGCTTATCAACAATTTGGTGAAATCAAGGCTTGCAAATCAGCCTCTAGATTATTTATTTATCCACCTTATGAATTTAAAGTTGTTGATAATTTGATTACAAATTTCCACTTACCTAAATCAACTTTATTAATGTTAATAAGTGCTTTAGCTGGAAAAGATTTTGTTTTTGAAGCATACAAATCTGCTATAGAAGAAAAATATCGTTTCTATTCTTATGGCGATTGTATGTATATTTGCTAGTTCTTTTCGTAAAGTTTAACTCTTAAGATAGCACACATTAACCAGAAGACAAGTTGTACTTGTGGTCTAAAGAATACTGTATCAACAAGTCCGTGAACCATTACGCCAAGAATGCTTAAAACTGCCATTGATACAAGTATTACGTCATATATGTTTTCAGAGTTGCGAATTAGTTTTGCACCTTTAACTAACATAATAAATAAGAACGCTAAGAAAGCTATAAGAGCAAAAATGCCACTTTCTACTGCTGTTTCAAGGTAAATATTGTAACAACTTAGTGCATCAAAACCTGTTTTCATATACAAACCATAGATTTCTCTAAAGTTTTGGTTTCCGCAACCAATACCTAACAACCAGTTGTCACTAAACATTTTTAATGATGATTGGTACACGTTAAATCTGAAAGAATTTGAGCTATCTTGACGCATAATAAAGATTGATAAAAATCTTAAACGAACAGATTTGATAGCAATGATTGCTAAGGCTGATAAAGCACAAAGAGCACCCGTTACAGACATATAAATCTTTTTATAATTTTGCCATAAAAATTTAGCAGAAATAACTGCTACACCCACTAAAATAGCCATTAATGCAAGATAAGAACCTCTACAACCTGTGCAAATTACTGCCCAGCTTGAAATAGCTGATAAAATAAGCGTTGTAATTCCCAATTTAAAATTCTTTTGGGTAAAGAAGTACACGCAAATAGCGTAAATTACAGGAATACAAACGATTAAATATCCAGCAAGAAGATTTGGATTATATGGTTGTAATGTTCCATAAACCCTTGTCATAACTTCTTCTGGCATTAAGTAGCTTGTATCTTGCCAAGTTAGGTTTGTATCAGTTGGAATTGAGTTTTGAAATACTGCGTAAATTGATTCAAAACTCAACATTGAACCAACTGTTAAAAGTATTGTATTTAATTTATTTGTATTGTCTTTTAGGTATTGAACAAGTGACAAGTAAAATCCTAAATATGTTATTGTTTTCAAAAATCCTTTTAAACTTAAGTGGAATAGAGTTGAACCGGCTAAACTTATGAATACAAATAAAAAGTATACAAGCAAAGCTACATCAAGTGGTGTTGTTTCAAGCTCTTTTCCTTTTTTAACAAAGATTTTTATAACAGTTAGGAAGATTACAACAAGAGCTAAAAAGCCTATTGTATCTGTTGAACAAAACAATGTAGAAATTAGCGAAAGCAGGATAAAAAATAAGATAATATTATCCAAATGCTTTAAAATAAAGCTATTTTCGCATAGATATTCACATTTTTCTTGTGTGATAGAAAATATTTTGTTAAACATTTACTGCTTGTTTGCCTCTTTTTACCTTAAAATTTATGTCATACTGTCAGGTGTTTTCTTAACGTTATCCTTTGTTTGGTTTTGAGAATCTTCGTTCAAAATTTGAACATCAGAAATTACACCATTAAATCTGTAATTTTGACCCTCAATAGTAACAGGAATACCGATTTTGATTTTGTTACCACCAACAACAGCACCGTCTTTAGTGATTTTTGCAGTATCAGCTACTGTAACTAATACGTCAAATGAAGCAGCTTGTGATACATCAGGTAGAACTGTGAATTGTTCTTTACCTCTTGCATTAGGAAGAACAACTTTTTTTGTATCAGCTACAACATCAATAATATCTAAGTCACTATATGGTACGTTTCTAATAGTTAAAAATGTTTTTTCACCTTTTTTCATTGGTAAATCTTGGCTTGTAATTGTAACACCTCTTAAAAAGATTTGAAAACCAATTTTAGAAGTTGCTTCAATTTGTTTACCAGCAGTTTGTCTTACTTGAGTGAAAGTTAAAAAGCCAACAATAAGAGCTATTAATACTCCACCTAAAATAATCCAATCTACAGTTTTTATCTCTTTCAATTTTGCTATCATATTTCGCTCCTTTTTAATTTTTACTTAATGCAGAGTTCTTTTTCTTTCTTTTCTACCATTTCCAAAAGCTCGTCAATAGTAGTTGTTGCACAACCAAATTGTTTGATTACTATACTAGCTGCAATGTTTCCTATTACAGCTGCGTAAACTGGTTCAGCACCGATACTTAGAGCCATTGTGTAAATAGCTGTTACAGTATCTCCAGCACCTGTTACATCAAATACGTGAGATTTGTTGAATACAGGAATTTCTGTAATCTTGTAATCTGGTTCAATTACCATCATTCCTCTGTCGCCACATGTAACGAGGATTGATTTTGGTTTAATCATGTTTTGTAATATTGTACCTGCTTTTTCAAAATCTTCTTTTGAATTTAGGTTAAAACCTAAGAATTTTTGAGTATCAGGTAAGTTTGGTGTAAGTGATGTTACGCCTTTGTATTTGTCAAAGTTCTTTTGAATATCTGCAACAATCACTTTGTTGTTTTTATTTGCAAGTTCAATTGCTTTATCGATAATTCTTTGAGTTAAAACGCCAATATGGTAGTCAGAAAGGATTATTGCATCGTGTAGAGGAATTGCTTTCTCCATTTGTGCAATAACTTTGTCTTCTGTTTCTTTTGAAATTGGGCTTGATGTTTGTCTATCAATTCTAACAATTTGTTGTGTAACAGACTGTGAACATGAACCAGAAATACGTGTTTTTGTAGTAGTTTTTCTAGTTACATCATATACCAAATATTGAGTATCGATATTTGCGTGTTTAAAAGCTTCTTTAAGTTTATCAGCTTGGTAATCTTCACCTAAAACACCGATAACAGAAACTTTTCCTGAGTTTATTTCAGAAGCGTTGTGAGCTGCGTTTGAAGCTGCACCTAAAAGGTTTTTAGTTTCTGTGTGCAAAAGGATTAGAACTGGAGCTTCTCTAGAAATTCTTTCTGTATCTCCATAAACCATTTCGTCCATTGCAAGATCACCGATGATTAAAACTTTTGTGTTTTTTAAATCCTTTATATAACCGATTAACTTGTCTTTATTGATGTTCATAGTTGATAAATCCTTAAATATAATATATAATTATTTTAGCATAAATAAAAAATTTGAGGCAAAGTTGGACGAAAATAATTTAGATAAAGATTTAGAAAACGCAAAAAATCCTCCTGTCGTTGATGACGATGATGAGGATGATATTGAGTTTGACGACAATATCAATATTGAAGCTTTGGCTCAACAACTTCAACAACACGTTGATATTGGTGATGTTTCGAATTTATCTAGCGAAGAATTTAACAAAGAACCAGAAAAACCTCTTGTTGAACATCCACAAGCAGATATTATTCAACCTGAACAAAATAAAACTAATATTTTTGACAATTTCCCCAAAAGCGATTGCAAAAAATATGTTGTTTACATCACTCCAAACAATGTTGACTACGTAGATAATCTTTCTATTGATGAAAGAACTGAACTTATCAACAATGTTATTCAAGATAAACATTCAAGCGATATTAAAAGCAAAAGATTATTAGAAAGACAAAGATACGTTAAACATTTAATTGTGGTTTGTATCACAGTTATAATTGCTTTTCCTATTTTATTTTTTGCTGTAAACAAATCATTACAAATTTGTATTTCAAATTATCAACAATCACAAGAAAACTTTCAAAAACTTTATAGAGAGAAAGGTAAAATTACAAGTTATCAAAAAATGGATTTGAGAGATTAATCCTTTAAAATTTTTATGTTGTAATTTTTTTTTTAGAATAGTAAAATAAACGTAAGGTGTGTAAATAGTTTATACGCTTGTTAGTTACGATTTTACTAGACTAAATGGAGAAGTATATGATTAAATTAAATTACCGTAATGTTGATAAAGATGTTATCGGCAAAGAACATGGTTTAGAAGTAGAAAAAGAATTTTCTAAACACAAAGACAAAATTGCTCAAATTATTACAGATTTAAACAAAAGAAAAGATAAACCAGGTCAATGGTTACAATGGATGAATTTAGGTTACAATGAAGAAACTGTTTGGTATGTTAAAGAATTTGCTGCGATGGTTAGAGGTAGATTTGATAACGTTTTAGTTTTAGGTATTGGTGGTTCTGCTTTAGGTGGTATTGCTGTTTCTGAAGCTTTACTTAAACCTTATTGGAATTTATTAACTCCTGAACAAAGAGATAACTATCCAAGATTATTCTTCTTAGATAATATCGATCCAGACCAAATTACTGGTTTATTAAACACAATCGATTTAAAAAGAACTTTAGTTAACGTAATTACAAAATCAGGTTCAACAGCTGAAACAATGTCACAATACATGATTGTTAAAGACATTATGGAAAGAGAACTTGGTGATGAATATAGAAAAAATATCGTAGCTACTACAGATAAAAAAGTTGGTGTATTAAGACAATTAGCTGACCAAGAAGGTTACAAAACATTTGTAGTTCCTGATGATGTAGGTGGTAGATTCTCAGTATTCTCAGCTGTAGGTCTTTTACCTCTTGCATTAGTTGGTGTTGATATTGATGAAATTATGAACGGTATTAAAGATATGGATTTAGCTTTGAAAAATACTAACATTTCTGAAAATATCGCAGCTCAAAATGCTTTAATTCATTACTTAATGGATACAAAGAAAAACAAAAGATTATCAGTTATGATGCCATATTCAAGCAGATTAAAATATGTTTCTGACTGGTACGTTCAATTATGGGCTGAATCTTTAGGTAAACAAGTTGATAATAAAGGTAAAGAAGTTCATGTAGGTCCTACTCCTATCAAGGCTTTAGGTGCTACTGACCAACACTCTCAAATTCAACTTTATAACGAAGGTCCAAATGATAAAATTATTTCATTTATTAGAGTTGAAGAATTTGATAACGAATTAAAAATTCCTCAAATCTTTGATTACACAGGTATCGGTTACTTAGGTGGTAAATCAATTAACCAGTTAATCAATGCTGAAGCAGATTCTACAAGAGTTGCTTTATCTGATTATAAACGTCCTACAGTAACAATTTCTATTCCAAAAGTTGATGCATACAACGTAGCTCAATTGTTGTATATGTTAGAAGTTCAAACAGCTATCGCTGGTGAATTATACAATATCAATACATTCAACCAACCTGGTGTAGAACAAGCTAAAAACTATACTTACGCTTTAATGGGCAGAACTGGTTATGAAGAATCAGCAAAAGTTCTTAAAGAAAAAATGGCTAACGTATAGTCAAAGTTTTGATATTTAGCTTTAATATTCTTATGTAAATGCCACATTTTATGTGGCATTTACTAAAAGGAAACAAATTTTTTTGAATTACGTCATTAATTTAGTAAAGGGTTTATCAGATGAGTGAAATTTTAGAGTTTGATACAGTCATTTTAGGTGGTGGACCAGCTGGATTATCTGCTGGAATATACGCAGCAAGAGCAACAGGAAATATTGCTATTGTTGATGTTAGTATGTTTGGTGGTCAACCGTCAAACTATTTAGAGCTTGAAAATTATCCAGCGTTTCCTATTATTGGCGGTTATGACTTAATGGAAAAAATGGAAGAGCATGCTGATAAATTTGGTGTAAATAAATTCCCTATGGAAGAAATTCAAAAAATTGATTTAGTTTCTAATCCAAAAACAATCGAAACTTTAACACACACGTTTAAAGCAAAATCTGTTATTATAGCAACAGGAGCACAGCCTAAAAAACTTGGCGTAAAAGGTGAAAAAGAATTTTTAGGTCGTGGAGTTAGCTATTGTGCAATTTGTGACGGTGCATTCTATAGAGATAAAACAGTTGCTGTTGTTGGTGGTGGCAATGCTGCTCTAGAAGAAGCTATGTATTTAACAAAATTTGCGACAAAAGTTTATGTTATTCATAGAAGAAATGAATTTAGAGCAGATAAAATTGTTCAGAATTTAGCATTCAAAAATGAAAAATTAGAATTTGTATATGACACAGTTGTAAATGAAATAAACGGTGAAGATACAGTTAAATCTTTGACGATAGAAAATGTAAAAACAAAGGAAGTTTCAACTTTATATGTAGACGGAATTTTTCCATACATTGGTTTTATGCCAAATACAGATTTGGTTAATGGTCAAGTTGAACAAGATTCAAATGGTTTTATCATAACTGACGAAACTATGAAGACTTCAGTAGACGGTGTATATGCAGCCGGTGATGTTAGAAAAACTCCACTTAGACAAGTTATTACTGCAACTTCTGACGGTGCAGTAGCTGCTGTTTATGCTGGCAGATACGTTGAAGCTCTTACAAATACTCCAGTTGCCTAGTATAATCTAATATAATTCCAATAACTTTTTAGAACTTTTTTCAAGTAGTTTTGAGTTTCAGGATATGGAACTTGTTCTAAAAAGTCGTTATTGCATTCGTAATTTAGATAATCTTTCCATTGATTAACTGCATTAAATCCACCGTTATAGCCAAGAATTACAAAGAAATCTTTTTGGTTAAGTTGATTTAAAAGGTATGAATAATATAGATTACCAATTTTTAAGTTATCTTCTGGTTTGTAAAGGTCAAAGTAGCCGATACCGTTTCTGTTAGCAATATCGTTTGCAGTATCTGGCATTAATTGCATTAACCCTTGAGCTCCTACGGAACTTCTTGCAGTTGGGTTAAAATAGCTTTCTTCTCTAACCAAAGATAATATAACTACGGGGTTATTATTCCCTGCGTATTTTTTTATTTCTTTATAATAATGAATAGGATATACTAATCTCCAACGTAAATCTTTTACAGGTGGTTTTACTTGTAATTCATCCATCGCATCTCTTGCTAGGACTGCTGATTTTGAATATTCGCCCTTTTGATATTCTATCCAACTTTGAATGAATTTATCTTTTTCACAAATATCTTGCAATAGTGGATAATCTTCAAGCATAGCAAGTTTTACTATCATATCGTTTTTAGAGTTCATTCTGTATGGGAACATTACTTTCTTTTCAGTAATATCTGTTTTTAACATAGGATTTTCTATGTGTTTTGATTTTAAATAAGCTTGATATGCATAGTAATCATCAGGATATTCTTTTATAAGTTTGTTGTAATAATTTTGTGCTTGATTATAATATTTTAATTTGTCATTTACTTTTGCAAGCCAAAATATCACAGCTGGAGTTGAATTTGTTTGAGGATAAAGTTTTAAGTGTTCTTCTCCTAAATTTTTTGCATACAAATAATTTCCATTTTTTACAGAATCGTAAAACATGTTATATAGTGAATCTGCTGCAAATTGTCCTTGTGGATATTTTGTATAAATATTTTTGTAGCAGTTAACTTGTTCTTTTTGAGGTGCATTTCTACATTCTAAATACAATAAGTAGTCATAGCCATTTGCCTTATTATTGATTGAAACCAAGTGTTTAACTGCATCTTTTTTATTACTTGTTGTTGCCAAATATAAATCGATAGCTTTATGAACATCTTTTGGTTCAACATTGTAGGAATATTCTCTCAAACCTCTTTCGGTTAAGGCTTTTACTTTTGAATAGTTGTGTAGTTCAAATTCATTCTTAGCAACATCCACCCAAGTTCTTGGAATATTTGTTTTTTCATAATATAGAGAAGCTCTTTTATTGTCGTACAAAGCATTATAAGCTTTTCCAATTAGATAAGCATCTTCTCTTGAGATTTTTTTATTTTGAATTTCTTCTATTCTATTAATACAATTTTGTGCATAACGTCCACCAGATGCATTGTCTAGATATTGTCTAAAATGACTTAGAGCTTTTTCTTCTGCAAAAATTTTTCTTGTATGATTTTTCATAGTTTTGGAATTTTTAAATTCAATCATTCCAAGATAATATTCACTAGCAACTGCGTATTCTGTATCAGAGTGTTTGTTTGAAACCTCTTTAAATTTTCTTTTTGCTTTATTGTATTTGCCTAATTCGTAAGCAAGTTTTGCAGAATTGTATTTTGCTTTTGTTGCTAAGGCAAAATTAGGGTATCTTGTTGTTAATTCTGTATATTTAAGAATTGCTCTTTGTTTGTGTCCAGAAAGTTCTAAACATCTAGCTTGTCTATATAAAGCTGCTGGTTTTAGTGAAGAAAAATTTGATACTTTTGCAAATTTCTTATTAGCTTTTGTATAATGACTTTCTTTATAATCTTCAAGTCCAGCACTATAAATATTCATACTCTTTTTCAAGGATAATTTTGAATTGATACTTGTTACCGCTATCAATCCAATTATAGATACTATTAATGTTATTATTAATGTTGTTTTTTGATTTAAATTCATACTGCTCTCTTTGACTATCCTTAGTTTTTACAGTTTTTTATAATGTTTTTTCTTTCTAATTTTTTTATACTGTAATTATGGTTAAAAAATATTCTTCAAACCCTATTTCTAACTCAAAAAAGAAGGTCATAAAGGTTTATATAATTTCTCCCACAATTAAGGTTTTAAAGTCTTAATTATAGGTCTTCAGTTGAATTTTGAGTTGGATATTTTCTGAATTCAGGGTAATCCTTTTCGCCCTGCATTCTTAGTGAAGAATCTTCAAGGTTTATTACTTGACATTTATCCAAATATTCTTTTTCAACAGAACCTAATTCTTTTGCTTGTTTGTATACGCTATACTTCATTGCTTCATCTTCTTTTTCTAATGCTGCAAGTCCATGTTTATCATTTTTGCCAAGTTTATCAGGATTTTTTATTTCTAATTTATCATAATAAACTTCTGTACTTTTTGCATCCATATCTATATTTACACCAATGTAAGAACCGTTTCTGATAGCATCCCAACCAAGTGCCAAGTTCATATCGTCAGGTCCGATGTTAAATACAAACTTACTTTCTTGTAAAATTCTTTTATCAAGTGAGTCGTCTGACAAGTTTGCAGAACCATACCATGATATTTTTAATAATTTATGTAATTTAATAGCTTCTCTTAAATAAACATTGAACTTACCATATCTGTATGCATCGAAATATGTAAGTGGTGAATCATCGCTATATGCAGATGCATAAAAACCAATATCTTGTGTCCAATACTTCATTTGTGTTCTTAACATAGGTCCAAGTCTACCAATAAATTGAGTATCACCTGTTCCGTATACTGCAGCTGAACCTTGTGCATACAAGAATAAATCTGCAAAGAATAATTTTGCTGGGTTTTCGTAGTGATGCATAATTTGATGTGCGTTTAACATATATCTAAAACGCATTGTTCCAACATTACTGTTGTCAATTTGATTATGGTCTTTATCAAAGAAACTCTTGTTAAATGTGCTATAAGTTTCTTTTTGTCCGTCATTTTGGATATAACCTGCTGATAGCATTTGTTCAAAGTGTAAATATCTCTTTTTACCCATAAAGTTATTTATGGTTGTTCTTTTTTCATAGTTAAGGTCTGCCATATATCTTGCCCAACCTTGACCAAGCCAACCGTTTAAGATATAAGCATTTGCACCGTAGTTCAAATATAGGTTTTTATCCAATTCTTGACGACCGCTTACCATCCAAAAATCATTGGCTGAACCGTAAGCAGCTTCTGTTGTATTTGTTGCACTTCTAAATCTACCGTATGCACCTAGACCAAATCCGCTATTGTAATTAATCATTGGTGCGATTTTTAATAAAGAACTTTTTGGTAATTCTATAACCCAACCAGGTCCAACATATACCCCTAATTTAGGTTTTGAACCAAGTTCAGGATAACTTCCGTCGAAGTAGTCTTGACTTTTGTTTTGATACATTGTCATTGATGGAAATTTAAAAATTCTTTTTCCGTTTTTATAAAGTTCCATTCTCTTTAATGTGATTTTATCTATATCACCTTTTGATTCAAGAATAATGTGGTTTGATTTAATTACAAATTTACTATTATGGAATAAATCTTCGTAAGTATATCTGTCGTGTTCTCTCCATTTTTCACCAAAATATTGGTCAACACCGGAACGAAGTTGGATTTTGTATTCTTGAGCAACTGTCAAATGACCGTGTTCTTGAATAGTTCTGTCGCCCATCAGTATTCCACGTTCTGCAACCGTTTCAATCTCATAACCAGCTGATTTCATGTTGTCTAATATGCCAATTTCTTCGTTTAAATCAATTTGCATATAATCGCCAATTAATTCATCTTCACCCTTGTAAATTATTACGTTTCCGTTCATTTTTACAAGGTTTTTTATTTGGTCATAAACCATTTCATCGGCTGTAGCAGAAATGTTTTGTGCTGGGAATATTAACTTTGCACCGCCAGTTGCGTGAAGTTCTTTTCTGTCAGTCAAATATTCCATTTCTTTACATTCGAGAAGAAGTTTGCTTGGTTGTTGTAGTTCTTCTTGCTCTACTTCATTTACTTCAGTTTCTTCTGTTGATGCCTTAGTTTCTTGTTTTTGAGCCTGTTTTTTAGCTTCTTTTCTAATTTTTCTTTCTATAGAGGCTTTTTTAACTTTTAATCTAAGTAACTGAATAGGTTTGATAGAATAACCTTTTGAATGGTAGAAACCTTTATCAAATTCTTCTGTTATTGAAATTGTTTTTTCAAGTTCTTCTTCCTTAAGTTTTTTTTCTTTTTCAAGTTCTTCTTCTGTTTTTGCTGGAATAAAGTACTGTTGTCTTAGTTGTTTATTCATTGACTCAAAAGATGGTGTTCCACCCATAAATTCGTCTTGAGAATATGTTGTATCCTGTATTGCGGATGCAACTTGCGTATTCAAAAATATTAAAGCTAATAATATTACTATCTTTTTCATTTCTATTTATATTCCTTAAATGTAATTAAGTGGGTTTCTAGGTTTACCATTTACACGAACCTCAAAGTGAACGTGAGGTCCAGTAGAATAACCTGTAGTACCTTCAAGCCCGATAACTTGTCCTTTAGTAACATAAGCTCCATTAGCAACTTTGATTTGATCCATGTGAGCATACAAAGTTGTTGTAGGTGAACCGTTGATGTTACCGTGGTCAATGATTACAACTTTACCATATCCGCCATACCAACCTGTGTAAATAACTTTACCAGAGTTAGATGCATGAATACTTCCTCTGTAAGGTCCACCAATATCTACACCAGAGTGGAAAGTTCTACTATTAAATATTGGGTGAGTTCTGTATCCAAATGGAGAGGTAATTCTACCTGAAATTGGTTTGATAAATCCTGATACAACTTTAACAGGTTGATTTCTGTCTTTTGCTGTGCTACGGCTAATCATTGTACCAATACTTTCAGATTGTTTTGCTAATTCTTTTTCTGCTCTTTCGTAAGCAACTCTATCTGTTCTCAATTTATTAATCATGTTTTCATTTCTTGAAATTGAGCGTTGAATAGATTCTTGTTGTTGATTGATTTGACGAATAGAGCTTGCCAAAATCTTTCTTTTTTCTTCAATATTGTATTTTAAATATGCGATTTCTTTAGCCTTGGCTCTTGCTTGAACCATGTTTTGATAATCGTGTTTCAAAATAATGTTTGAATAATAAATTCTATCTAAGAAATCATTAAAGTTGTTTGATTCTAGCAATAGAACCACAACACCTTTTCTTTGTGTTTTGTAGATTTGTCTAATTCTGTTTTTTAATTGATAATCTAACGAATTATATTCGCTCAAAGCTGATGATAGTTGGTTTTCTAGGGTAGCTAATTGATCTTTTGTTGATGAATATCTTTGTTGTGAATAATTCAAATCAGCTTTTGTCGTTTCAAGTTTTTGTTGGTTCTTGTAAAGTTTATTAGATTCCGCTCTTTCTAGAATTTTTAATCTATTGATTTTGCGTCTTGCTTCTTCTTTAGATTTTACTTTAGGTTTTGCAACAGCAATCGACGCTGTTAGCGAAAATACTACAACGAACACAAAAATATTCTTAAATATATTATATAAATTAAGCTTCTTCACGATTTCCTTATTTTAGTATTAAAGGGAGTAGTAAAAGACCTACTGTCCAGCTAACAAATGTTACGGCAATAATCCCAATAATGATTTTTTGGTGTCTTCTAAAAAATTCCATTTTATCCCCCTATTTACATATATTTTATTATCAATATGATTAATTTACAATTATTTTGAGAGGATTTGCAAAAAAAGTTAAAATCGTTTAATATAACTTTATGAAATATCAATTTTTAAACTTTTTTCTTGAGAAAAAAGATTTATTAAAACAAAATTCTGAAGTAATAGATCCCTTTGTACTTGAGAATAACAAGGAAAATTTAGAAAATATTTACGACTTTTATGGTAGCGAAAAGCCTATACTTTTTGTGAATGGTTTTATGGGTACTGGTAAAAAACAAGTTGTAAATTATTCTCTTAACTTCTTATCAAAAGAAGCTATCGTTCTTTGGTACAATTGTTTTGAAACAACTATTCTTGATGATATTTTATTATGTTTCTTTAATGAATTTAAAAAATTACAAACTCAAGGCATTATTTCAGGTTTAAAAGTAAAAACAGAAAACTTTACTGCAAAGATTAATGCATATTTTACTTCTATCGAAAAACCATTTGTTATTGTTTTAAATTCTTATGATTCTATTCAAAAAGAAAATTTACAAGAAATTGTCGATTTTATAAACCACGTTATTGGTTTTGAAAAAGTAAAAATTGTTATTGTTTCAAGAACTCTTGATAGAAAATCTTTTGATGATGATTCAAAATATGAAAGAATGACTCTTTCTGCATTAGATAAAACTTTGTTTGAAAAATATTTAAAGCAAAAGAAAGTTTCTTTCTCATCCTCTCAATTAGATGATTTGTACAAACATACAAGAGGATATTATTTCTACACTTCATTAACAACAAGCATTTTGAAATACAAAAATTATGAAGTAAAAGATTTTATGGAAAGTTTTAAATTAAGCTTTCTAAGTTATAACAAATTTTTAGAAAAAGAAATCATAGATATTATTCCTGCAATATCTGTGCAGTTCTTCTGGTTGTTATGCATAATGCGTCATGGTGTTACAAGCCAAATTCTTAAACAAATGCATTACTACAACGAAGAAAATATTGATTTTCTAACAAAGAACTTATTGTTAGTTCAAAGTAATGGTTTGATTTTTGTACACGATTATTTTAGAGAACAAATGGATATTTCTATTCCAGAAAATGTATCTCAAAAATTGCACAAGTTTATTATCGATTTTTACGAAAGTCAACTACCTTTAAAACCTTTAGAAAGAGGTATTTTACTTTCTCGTCAAACAATCAGAAATGAGATAGAATATCATACTTTATTCTTGCCTAAAAAAGTTGGTGAAATTAATACTAACGCATATAAGGCTATGGCAAAAGGTTTGGAATTTGATTTGAGCCGTATAAAACAAGGTAAGGATGTTCAACAACAACAGCAAATTGATATTAAAGAAAATCCTCAAAATAATCAACAAGTTTATCCAAGACAACAAGACAGAAAGCCTGATTATGTTTCAACAGTTAGCCCTAATGTTTCTAATGTTGATATTAATTTGAATGATTTGCCGTTCAAATTAACAGAAGACGAATTAAAAATGTTAGGTAACACTTCTACAGGTAAAAATGTTTCAGAAAGAATGCAGTCTTCAATAAACTTTGATATTAAAAGAGAAGACGGTGATGTACCTTTAAGTCAAGAGGTTCAAGAACAAGAGTTTAAAGAAACTTTAGCTTATTGTTTGCAAATGGCACATGACGAAGCTTCAAATTACAATTTTAAATTAGCATGTGACTGGTATAAGAAAGCTTTAACTTTCAATAAAGATGAAAACTATATCAATGAATTGCCTGTCATTTATACAAAAATGGCTTATGCTTATCATAAGCTAAATGAAATTGATAATTCATTAAAATATTACAGTTTAGCGAAAGAATTTTATAATCAAATCGGTGAAGTAGTAAAAGAAAACTATATCAAATTAAATATTGCAAATGTTTATTATGAAACCTACAAATTTGATTTAGCAAAAAATACGTTGTTAGAAATTATTGCGACAAAAGATAATCCTCATATCTTAACAACAAAGGCATATATTGCTTTAGCAAATATTGAAGATAGTTTGTCGAATGGTAATTTGGCTTTTGATTACTATAAAAAAGCTCTTGAATTATCAAATGCGACAATGGATGTTGAAACTCTATCAGAATTGTATTTTAAATATGCATTATGTTCTGACGACAGAAATGACATAACAACTGCGATTGAATATTATGAAAAATGTATAAACATTAACCGTGATCCAAAGGTTAATAAATTCTTATCTTCTGCTTATTCAAATATAGCAACGTTATATTTGGAAAAGAGAGATAACGCAATAGCGGTTAAGAATTTCTTACAAGCATACCAAATTGATGAGGCTAATGAAAACTATGATGGTATATATTTCTCTGCAACAAAATTAGCTCAAATTATGCAAAGAAAATTACCAGATAAAGCAATTTTCTACTTCAAAAAAGCAAAACAATGTGCTGAAAAATTAAATGACATCTTCTATATGGCATCATCATTATTGGCTCTTGGTGATTTTTACTATGGACAAAAACAAGATGCTTTGGCATTAGATGAATATTTTACAGCCTTGGATTTGGTAAAAAATGATTTTTCAAAAGATAACATTTCAAAAATTGAAATGAGAATTAATGATATAAAATTTAGAATAGGTGCAGATAAATTTGCAGTAATTGAAAATGAGTACAAAATCAGAAAAGCTAGAGAAGCTCAAGAAGAACAACAACCTAAAGAAATTTAGTGAAGTTTTTTTAGAGAAAAATAAAGTTATAAATTTGATAAGCAAAAATGACGAGAAGTTTTTGTTTGAAAAGCATATTTTTGATAGCTTGAGCATAGAAAAGTTTTTTGAAAAATATAACATAAATCCTGCAGGCATGAGCATGCTTGATATTGGTACAGGCGGTGGCTTTCCGGCAGTACCTATTGCGATTTGCTATCCTGAATTGAAGGTTACAGGTCTAGATAGTATTGCAAAGAAAATTCGTGCAATTGAAGATTTTAAAAAAGAATTAAATCTTGAAAACTTAACTCTAATCAATGATAGAGCTGAAAATTTAAAAGAAAAATACGATTTAGTTGTAAGTCGTGCTGTTTCAAGATTAGATAAAGTGGTTGAATATGCCATGCCTTTGCTTAAAAATGGCGGTTATTTTGTTTGTTATAAATCAAAACAGGTTTTCGATGAAATTAGAGAAGCAAAAGAATTGATTTTTAAGAAAAAGGCTGAATTGCTAGAGGTTATTGAATATAAACTTCCGCTAGAAGAAAATTTTGAAAGATTTTTAGTTGTAATAAAGAAAGAATCTTCATCAAAACGATGAAGACCTTTCTTTAGTGGATATTGAGTATTTTGGATTAGGATTAATTTAAACTTGTTATTTTCCGATGTCAGCAGCTTTAAGAGCCATTGCTTTAGAAATGTTTAATACTGCTAAGTTGGCTTCGTAAGCTCTTTGAGCAAGCATTGCATCAGCAATATCAACCATAGCGTTTACGTTAGAACCTCTGATATAACCGTTTTCATCAGCATCAGGGTGACCAGGTTTGTAAATTTTTTCACCTAAAGTAGGATCTTCCATAATACCTGTGAAGCTAACTCCACCTTGTAATGTACCATTTGAACTCATAAAACTATCGTTCATAGAACTCATGATACCTGCGAAAGAAACACCGTCCGCTTCGGCATTTAACATAGGGATTTTTCTTACATAGTTTGGTGTGTCAACGTTTGCTACGTTTTTTGCGTGAATGTCTAATCTTCTACCGTGTGCTTTTAATGCATTTGCACCGATGTACATTGAATCCATAATACCCATAATTTTATTTCCTCTCTTATCCTATCTATTTACCCACATTAATTACTGTTTTCATTTGAGTTATGATGTTTGACATTCTTCTTGTTGCTACTGTGTAAAGAAGTGAGTTGTTTTGCATTTTTACTAACTCTTCTGCTGGATTAACTGCTTCGTATGAACTTGTAGTTGAATACATTTTTCCATCTAACTTTTGAGCTAATTTTGTTTCTAAGTTGCTTGATGGACCATCTACTAATTGAGCAAAGTTAATATCTTTTTTTACATACCCTGGGGTATCCATATTGGCTACGTTTTCACCAACAATTTTTTGTCTTTCTGATATTAAATTTAAAATGTTTGATGTTTTGCTTAAACTGTTTGATACGCTAAAATTCATTTTTTAATTCCTCTATGATTCTCTAATGTTGATGCCTTTATTGTACATATCGTATGCTACTTTCATTAATTGCATGTGAGCTAACATTGAGGCATTTAATCTTAACATTGTGTTAACTTCTCCGTATAGGTCAACATTTGCTGTTTCAATATTGTTTTGGTAAATGTTGTCGTGATTTTTAATTAATCTTGGTTCACCTGATTCATCTGTTTGAACTAACTTGTTGTGACCTTTTTCTGCTAAACCTTCAGGAGATGCGAATTGTACTAAAGGGATGTTACCGATTTTTCTTGGTAAAGATTGTTTTGAATCTTGAACCATAACGTCACCGTTTCTTTTGATTTGAAAATCGTGAACGTTAGATGGAATTTGAATTCCGCTACCAACTAACCAGTCATCGCTTGTTACTAAGTAACCATCTTTACCGATTTTGAAAGAACCATCTCTAGTGTAAGCAACTTGACCGTCTTCTGAAACAACTGGGATGTAACCTGTTCCTTTGATTGCTACGTCGTAAGGATTGTTAGTAATTTTTAAAGCACCTTGTGTGCAATCTGTTCTTTTTGTACCAGTAACGTAACCATCTTCTGTTAAGAATTGTTCGAAACGTACATTTTTATAACCTGTTGTTCCGAAGTTAGCAAAGTTTTGACCAACGTTTCCTAATCTTTCGAATTGGATGTTTGAGTTATTGATACCTTTTCTGATGATTGCTTGTAAATTGTACATAATTTTTACCTTATCCTAAACCTTTAACTACTGTGCACTACTTAATTGGCTGATTGTTTTTTGAAGAACTGAGTTTTCTATCATAAGAACTTGTCTGTTTGCGTCGTATGCTTTAAGTGTTGGCATCAAGTTTAAAAACTCATTTTGTATTGCTACGTTTGAATATTCTAAGAAACCTTGAGCAACTTCTGGATTAACTACGCCGACTCCGTTTGAATCAACTATGCCAAGTGTTGCAACTTTGTCTAATCTTTTAGTGTTTTTGTTGAAAACGCTTACTTGACCTTTAGTGTTAACAACTACGTCTTTGATTTTGTCAGGAACGAATGGTAATTTGATTGGAGCTCCTGAGTTTGAAAGAACTGGTTGGTCTTCAAGAGTTAATAAGTTACCTTGTTTATCAAGTTTGAAACGACCATCTCTTGTTAATCTGATACCATCTCTGCCTTGAACTTGGAAATAACCTTTGTTGTTAAGAGCCAAATCTAAAGGATTGTCTGATGTTGAAATTCTACCGATTGTAGTATCTGTTGCTGATGATAAACCGTTAACACCAAGATATTCTGTGAAAGAAGAAACAACTGGTTCTTTTCTTTGGTAACCGATTTTATCAAAACCAGTAACGTTTTCATTTGTAATACCAACGATTGCTTGTTGAAGTTGCATAGCTTTTAATGCAATTTTAATACCGTTGTCTGTGTATCTAACACCACCATTGATTAACATTTTTTATAACCTCATAATTTATTTATATTTTTAATTACGGCAACTTTTAAAAAAACTTAGCAAATGTAATGTAAAAATCCTCTATTTGTACTACCTCTAGCATGTATATAAGGAAATTTTGTAAAAAGTCAAAAAATATTGCTTGACATATAAGAATTTTATAAATACAATAGAAGTACGCCGGCATAGCTCAACGGTAGAGCAACGGTTTTGTAAACCGTAGGTTGTAGGTTCGATTCCTATTGCCGGCTATTTTCTTACTTAGAAATGAGTAAGATGGGCACAAAAATTTGGGTAGGTGCCCGAGTGGCTAAAGGGAGCAGACTGTAAATCTGCCGACGCGAGTCTACGGTGGTTCGAATCCACCCCTGCCCACCATTAATCCTCAAGAGAAATCTTGAGGATTTTTTATTGCAGAGGTATTTCTCACCACCGTGGTGGTTCTTCCCTCCATTTGCTTACGCCATGCTTTTAGTTTTTGGAAACCTTCAACGAAAAACAATACTCAATTGTTTTTCTGTCTGCAAACGGAGTCCTTACCCCTGCCCACCATTTACAAAATGGAGGTCTGAAATTCAGACCTCCATTTTTTTGTACGAACAAAGTGAAGCAATCCAAGAAAACACGCTTTATGCAATATAGTAGTTTTATATTTAGTATAATTATTATTAAATTTTATATTAACAATTGTAAACTTGATTTTTGCCTCTAAAATAGGCTAATAGCTTGATTTTATCATGCTTTTGGTATGTGTAAGTGTTTTTATTCCTAAAGTTATTTATTTTTCGTCCGATAATACAAACATAGTTAGTATTGTATAGAAAGGTATCGTTGTTATGGTAAATGGAGTAAATGGTAATAAAAACAATTTAAGCGTACTTTTACAGCAAAAACAAAAAAAATTAGAATCGATTAATCAACAAAAACAAGCTGTTCAAAATGCTTTAAATATGGAAAATGATAAAGTTGCAAAAGCTCAAGTAGACTTGGGTGATAAGAAAATTTCTTTATCAGATGCTATTGTAGAATTGCAAAATCATCCATTCAAGGGCATGAAAGCTCCCGATGCTGGAGATGTTAAATATGAAATTAAAGATGATGAAGGAAAATCTTTAGGCATTGACCAAAAACAATTTGATAAAGATATGGCTGAATTTAAAAAAGCCGAAGCTGAATACAAAGCTTTAGAATCAAAAGTTGATAAAACAACGAAAGAGGTTGAATTGGGAGATACTGCAGTTAAAGAATTAACTGCTATTGCTCAAGGTAAAGAAGAAGAATTAAAAGCAACTGATGCTGATTATGAAGTTACAATGGGTGACATTGATGCTTTGAATAAACAAATTGAAGAGGTTGCAAAAACTGAAACTCTAGATGTTACTTTATCAAAAGACAAAAATAATGATACACTAGTTGAAGCAACAGTAAATCAATTAAAAGGTTTACAACAAAAAGGTTTAGTTGATAAAGGTATTGATTTAGAAAACTTAAAACCTGAACAATTGAAAAAATTGAGTGAAGCTGTAGTAAATGCGGATATTGAAAATGGTACAGTAGCTGAAGGTACTGCATTAGATGGTACTTCTAAAGATTATACAGGTATGAAAGCTGGTGATAGTCGTAAATACACAGTAGCTCAAATGCAAGAAATTGCAAAAGCTTTAGGTACTGATGCTACTCATGATGAGGCAAATTTTGAAATCTTAAATACAAAATTAAGTGATTTAGATGTTCCAAATCAAATCTTAAATCCAATGGTAGATTTAGACAAACAAATTGATACTACTTCAGCTCCAGCAAAAGCAGAAGATAAGACTGATAAAAAAGTTGGTAAAGATAAATCTGAAATAGTTTTACCACAAGGTGTTGAATATAGAGTTGGTTCAAATCTTGGTAAAAAAGCAGATTCATTAGAAGATTACGGTATTGTTGAAAAAGACGGTAAATACTATCGTGCTAAAAAAGATGAAGACGGTAATCTTGTACCAAAAGACGACAAAGCATTTACTGCTGATGAAGTAAATAAATACTTTAGAACTCTTGAAAAAACAGGCACAGAAGAAAAAGCTAAAGAAGTTGAAGTTCAAAAAGCTGAATCTGCTCCAAAAATGAGTCAACCAGCCGTTCAATACGAGGTTGAAGACGAAGAAGAATTGTCTGTTGATTTGAATGCTTTAGCAAATAGTCAAAAAGCAAATCAAGCTGAAGCAAAAACAATCAAGGCTGAAATTGAACTAGAAGAAGCAGAAGCTGATTTGAAAGCATCTAAAGATGCTGATGAATATGCAGTTAAAAAAGAAGTTGTTGAAGATAAAAAAGATAAATTAGCTGATGCAAGAAAAGTTTTTTCTGAGTTTAAAACATCAATGTCAACATCAAGTACTGCATTTGATGACTTCTTAAATGGCAAAGGCTTTGAAGATTTTAATGCAAGAACTGATGCAATGGTTAATGCAAAAGTAACTGCAAACTTTAGAGATGGTGCAAATGTTACTGGAGTAGTAGACGATGTTTACTATTCTGGAAAACAAAAGATTTCAGAATCAGGCACAAAAGCATACTTAATTAATGGTGAATATTATGCATTACGTAGCGACGGTATGCCAGATTTGAATAAAAAATTAAATAAAGCTGAATTTGAAAAATAATATTTACTTGTAAATTAATGTAAATAATTTATGATATTTTAGCAATAATTAGGATTGAGGATACTATAAATAGTATGCTCAATCCTATAAATATGTACATGCCGAATTTGGTTCAAACAAAGGCTGTTGCATACCAATCAAATCCTATTAGGATGAATGGTTTGCAATCAGATACTTTCGTTCGTTCTGCATCAAATATTTCTTTTACTTCGGTTGATGATACAAAAGATGGTAGAGCAATTAGAGAGTTAGGTGGCGTTCCTTGTCCTTATACTGGTGTCCCTATGATTAATGGTAAGGAAATTTCTCACCTAAATAAAGAAAATTTATCTGGTAAAAGTTCTGATGCTATCGCATTGTTAAAACCATTTGAAAACAGAATGCAACCAGTTAATAAAGAGGTTTTTGGTATATTAGAAAAATTGAGCAAAAAATATCCTGACAAAACTCTTAGACAAAATTTAAACTTAGTTAGAGGTGAGCATTTAGAAAAAATTAAGAATATCGAATTTGATGTTCTTAATAAAATGACTGACGTCAAAATTAAAGATGAAAAAGATTCTGAAAAAGTTTTAAATCTTTTATTTGAATCAAAAGACATTATTGATAAACAAAACGAAAACTACATCTTCCGTAGAAGAAGATTTATGGAAAAATTGGGCAATGTTACGAAGGATATGAAAGAGCAAGATAAAGCTGAGGAGTTGAAAAATATTGCTGAGGGTTTACCAAGAGCACACGATACAGTAAGTTCTTTTATTGTTAAATTTACTCAGAAAGATCCGAGAACAAGAGTTGAAAAGAATTCTTGGCAATTAGGATTGGCATTAGTAGAATCATCAGTTGGTTCGATTGAGCATGTAAAATGTAGACACCCTAAAGATGGTTCTAAAGCTGGGGCAAATGATATTTCAAATTATATCTATGCATCTCGTGGTGCAAATTCTTTACGTAGGAATACTCCATTCCCTGAATGGATAAAAGCACATCCTGAAGTTAAAGAAAACATGCAAAAATACATGGATGGTGTTATTGATAAAATTAATAATAAAAAAGCAATGAAAAACTTTAAAGCTTATCCGGTTGTAATTGCAAAAACTATTGAAAATGAATCAAATGGCGAAATTAAGCTTGATACTTCAAAATTGAAAATTTCTAAAAAAGAGGCTAATGAAGCTTTGATTAAATATGGTTTAAAAACAAGAAAACAAGTAAAAGCTGATGCTCAAAAAGAACACGAGGCTGGTCGTAAACATTTATCTCTTGTTGCGTAATTTATTTGTGAGTAATTAATTATTATTTGTTGTTCTGAATTCTAAACAGTTTAACAAGATGTTGTCATTGCGAGGAGTTTACGACGAAGCAATCTAAAATAAATTTTTCTTGGATTGCTTCACTTCGTTCGCAATGACATGAATTTTTAAATTTTGTAGGTTGGGGTTTCTACCCCAACAAAACAGACCGTTTGCAGGTCGGCTTTACAAAGCCGTCAAAATAGTTTAAAAAAATAGAGAGGCGAAGCCTACGGCTTCGCCTCTCTGTTGTTTTTTGTTTTTCAAATTCTACACAACGCCTTGAGCTTTCATTGCTTCTGAAAGTTTAGCGAATGCTGCAATATTTGCACCCGCAACGTAGTTGTTGCCAAAGCCGTATTCTTCAGCTGCGTCTTTACATGATTTGAAGATATTTGTCATAATACCGTCTAATTTTTTATCAACTTCTTCAAATGTGTAGTAGTATCTCATTGAGTTTTGGCTCATTTCGATAGCTGAAGTTGCAACACCACCAGCGTTAGCTGCTTTTGCAGGTCCAACAAGAACACCTTTTTCTAAGAAATATTCAGTTGCTTCTTTTGTACAAGGCATATTAGCACCCTCACCTACTGCGATAACGCCGTTTTCTACAAGCTTTTTAGCAGAATTTAGTGTAACTTCGTTTTGTGTAGCACATGGTAGAGCGATGTCTGTTTTGATTGTCCAAATTGGTGAATCTTCGCTTGTTCTTTCCATGTATTTTGCGTTTGAGTGTTTTTCTAAATAATCTTTGATTCTTCCACGTTTAACTTCTTTGATTTCTTTTACTAAATCTAAATCGATACCGTTTTCATCATAGATACAACCGTTTGAATCACTCATCGCAACAACTTTACCGCCAAGCTCAGTAACTTTTTGGCAAGCATAAATTGCAACATTACCTGAACCTGAAATAGTAACAGTTTTACCGTTAAATGATTGGTTATTATTAGCTTTTAACATTTCACGCATAAAGTATGAAAGACCAAAACCAGTAGCCTCTGTTCTTGCTAAAGAACCACCGTAAGAAAGCCCTTTACCTGTTAGAACTCCGCCCTCGTAAGCATTTCTAATGCGTTTGAATTGACCGAACATATAACCGATTTCTCTTGCACCTGTTCCGATGTCACCTGCTGGAACGTCAACATCTTGACCGATATGTCTTTGTAATTCTGTCATAAAGGCTTGGCAGAATGCCATAATTTCTCTATCTGATTTGCCTTTAGGGTCAAAATCAGAACCACCTTTGCCACCACCGATTGGTAGACCTGTTAAAGCGTTTTTGAAAATTTGTTCAAAACCTAAAAATTTCATAATACTTTGGTTAACTGTAGGGTGAAGTCTTAAGCCACCTTTGTAAGGACCAATTAAAGAACTGTATTGAACACGGAAGGCTCTGTTAACTTGTACTTGACCTTTGTCGTCAACCCAAGAAACACGGAAGGTAATAATTCTTTCAGGTTCAACCATTCTTTCTAAAATCCCTAGTTGTTCAAATTCAGGATGTTTTTCAACAACTGGTTCAATTGACATAAGAACTTCTTCAACAGCTTGAAGGTATTCTGGTTCATTAGGATTTTTCTTTTTAGTTTGTTCTAAAACTCTTTCAACGTATTTGTTCATAAAATTCCCCTTTATAAAATAATAAGTAAATCGTTACTATGGTTATATCACAATTTCAAAAAATAGGAAAAATTTTAATAAAAAGTTTACTAAAATAATCAAATTTTTTATAAAAAGGTTGTTTATGAATTTTTGTAAAGTGTGTTTTTGACACTATTAGCCATTTTCTCGGAAACCCTTAATTTTTAACAAACAAAAAGATTGACTTAAAACTTTTTTATTTGTAATATATAGATGTGGATTTTAAAAGTGTTATTTAAACACTAATACATTTACTCTCATATAAACTCCTAAATATATAACACATAACACTAAATAAAGATTAGGACATATAGAAAGAAGTAGCCTCTCGAAAGAGAGTTTTTTTTTGCCTGCTTTGCAGGCTAAATGTCGGCTTTGTAAAGCCGACCTACAGTCTACGTTCAAACAGAATTTGTCTTTGACGATGTTTCATTAAGTGAAAATTATTCAATAAAATATGGTCGCAATATTTTTTTTTACTGTTTTAAAAACGCTTCAATAAATCCGTCAAGGTTGCCATTCATTGTGCCGTCAACATCACTTGTTTCGTAGCCTGTTCTATGGTCTTTTACCATTTTGTATGGATGGAACACGTATGAGCGGATTTGAGAACCAAAGTTGATGTCAAAATTTTCGCCTTTTAGTTCGGCAAGTTTCTTTTCATGTTCTTGTTGTTTTATTTCCAAAAGCTTTGATGCAAGAATTTGCATAGCATTTTCTTTGTTTTGGAGTTGTGAACGTTCTTGTTGACATCTTACAACTATACCGGTTGGTTTGTGTACAATTCTTACAGCTGTTTCAACCTTATTAACATTTTGTCCGCCAGCACCACCGGAACGCATTGTATCAACTTCAATATCTTCTGGCGGAATAACAATTTTCTTTTCAAAATCAGGAATAATTGGGCTGACTTCTACTGAGGCAAAGCTTGTTTGTCTTTTATTACTTGAGTTGAAAGGTGAAAGTCTAACAAGTCTATGAACACCTTTTTCAGCTTTTGCGTAGCCATAAGCATATTTACCTGTTAATTTTATTGTTGCAGACTTTATGCCGGCTTCTTCGCCGTCAGATTTCTCCATTAAATCAACTTTATAGCCTTTTGATTCGCCCCAGCGAGTATACATTCTAAGCAACATGCTTGCCCAGTCTTGAGCATCAGTACCGCCAGCACCTGCATTTACTGTTAAAATGGCGTTTGCGGTATCGTATTCGCCACTTAGCATCATTTTTATTTCAAAGCTATCTAACTCTTTTTCAAGTTGTTCAATTTTCTCTTCTGATTCTTTTATTAAATCTTCGTCTTTTAATTCTTCTGCAATTTCTGCGTCAGAAATTATTGTTTCCCAGTTTGAAAATTTTTCTAATGTATCTTTTATTTCTCTTGAGTTTTGTCCTAGTTCATTTGCTAATGTTTGATTTGACCAACATTCTGGGCTTTGAAGTTTTTCTTCAATTTCTTGTAAATCCTTTGAAAGCTTTGCTATGTCAAAGGCACTCCTTATTTTTATTTATTCTATTTTTAAGATTGTTTATTTCCATACGTAAATTATACTATAAAAAGTTGCTTTTTTTACGTATATTAATTAGAATAAACTCATGACGAATTTACAACCAAATCAACAGTTGAATATTTTGTTTGATACTCCTTATGGAGAAAAAGCTATTTCTTGTTATATAAGGGTGGTTTATCCTGATAGAATTTTGTTAACTCAACCTCAAGACTGGGATAAACATCTTGATATTTTACAAGAGGGTGAAGAGGTAAAAACAAAAGTGTTTACAAGAGCTGGAGTACTGCTTTATACTGCTTTAGTTTTAACTTCTCCAGAAAATGATGAGTTTACATTAGAATATAACGAAGATTCTGCACAAATTATGCAACGTCGTGTATACACTCGTGTTCCGATGGAAACAATTGTTGACTGTGAGTATGACGAGCTTGTAAAAGAAGACAGTAATGCCTCTCGTGAAAAAATGGTTGAATTCGCAACTCAGTTACAATGTGAATTTGAAAGATTTACAGTTGAGGCTGAAACTATTGATATTGGTGGTGGCGGACTTAAAATTGAGTCAAAAGAAGAATTACCTTATGATAAAACAATTACCTTTAAAATTAACTTGTTTGATGATATAATAATTGCACAAGGTGTTCTTGTTCCTAAAACAAATCTTCCACCTCTTCAATATGGTGTTAAGTTTACTAAAATTAGGGATGAAGATAAAGACAAAATTATTAAAATTTGTTTTAAAATAGAGGGCATTCTTAATAGAAAACAAGATTAGTTTATGAAGCAAAAAGATATAGAAAATTTAGATAGACAATTTAATGATAAAAGTAAGAAGAGCAAGGTTCAACAAGAAATTGAGCGTTGTCAACTTTTGCTAGAAAAAGATCCTACTAATCCAGATTTACATATTAAACTTGGCGATTTATATCTTGAATGGCATTTAGATATTTCTAATACTTATCAATATATTGATGAAGCTATTACTGAATATCAACGTGCTTTAGAAACTTATATGGATTCTGCTGAAATCTATTTTAAAATTGGTCAAGCTCAATTCTTTAAAGGTGATTTAGATAAAGCTATTAATTACTTAAATACTGCAATTTCCAAAGATGCTAAATTAGGAAAAGCTTATTATCTTTTGGCAGAAACTTATACAAAAAAAGCAAGATTTCTAGAGGCTGTATTTAACGCTAAAAAAGCAGTTAAGGTTTCACCTTGGACAAGTTCTTCTGCACATTGTTTATTACATAATATTTATAAATTGTCTGCACATAGAAATCCAGCAAGATGGTGGGCTTCAAAATGGGAAGGTTTGTTAGCATTTATAACATTACCGTTTGATAATTTTGCTATTAAAAATTTATTTAAATCATTATCATATCTTAAATTTTTACCTGTTTTAATTAAAGGTTATTACATGGTTCAAACAAGAGGATTAGAAAAAGCTATTGATATTTATATTGATGCTATTGAAAAAGCTCCTGGGTTTACTCCATTGTACTGTCTTTTAGGTGATATTTATAGAACAATTGGTCAATATGATAATGCTATTACAGAATATAAGATGGCAATTTGGATTGATAGTTTAAATATCCCAGCATATCGTCATTTATGCCAAGCTTATGAAGAACAAGGCGATTATGATAGTGCTATTGAAACTTATCAAAAATTAATCACAATTTTACCTACAATGCCAGAATTTCATTCAAACTTGGCAAACTTGTATTATGTTAAAGGTGAAATTAAAGAGGCTATTTCTCATTATCAATCTGCAATTACATTAAATCCAAATAGAGTTTGGACTTCTGTAATTACTCAAACTTTAGGTTTTGTATACCAAGAAAACAAAAAAGATTTGGATGCTGCAATTAGTGCTTATCAAAGTGCATATTTATTAACGCCTGAAGATATTGATATTTATGTAAACTTAGGTTCAGCATTCTATGACAAAGAAGATTATGAAAACGCTTTAACAGTATATAGAAGTGCTTTAGACTTAGACCCTACAAATGCTAAAATCCATTGTAACTTAGGTTTCTTGCATTGGGGTAAAGGCGATACTGATGAAGCTATTAAAGAATATGAATTAGCAATTGAAAATGACCCAAATTATGATATTGCATACAATAACTTAGGTGTTATTTATTTAGATGACTTAGGTCGTGTTCAACAAGCAATTGATTTGTTCAAAAAATCAATCGAATGTAATCCAAATTATGCATTAGCACATTTTAATTTAGCACGTGCAATTACTGTTGTTGGTGACAAAATTGAGGCAGCTAAATTGTATCAAATAGCACAAGATATTAATAAAGTTACTAATGAAATTGACCCTCAAGATATTACTAACAAAATTAATAACTTGTTTGAATCTTAATCATGCTGAAACCATGTAATAGCTTGAAATTTTATGTTAAAATTTCTTAACATTTTCTAAAAATTTCTAAAGTTTTAAAATTTTATGCCGTACATGATTATGTAAAATGTCTCTAGATTTTAAAAAAGGGTGAGCAAAAATGAGTGCAAATATTCCATCAATAGGAAATATAGGCGATATTGATTTAAGCGAAGCTAAGAGCAAAGTATCTTCTGGTATGTCAGGCTTGGCGTTGAATGCTATTTCAAAGATTAACTCTGTTTTTGGTGGAGAAGATAATCAAAAACAAATTTTGTCACAACTTAATAAAGCAGAAAATTCTGGTAAACAAGCGAAATCAAAAATTGGTGAAACAAACGGAAAACTTGATAAAGCAAGAACAAATGTAAAAGATGCTGAAGGCAAGAAAGGAGATGCTGAGTCTAAAAAGGTTGGAGCTGAACAGCAACAACAACAAGCTTCAGGTATGGATTTGAAGTCTGCACAAGCTGGTGCACAAGGTGTTAGTGCTAAGTCAAAGAATAAAAGACAAAAGGCACAAACTTCACAAGCCAAGGTTGAACAGACTGGAACAAAGGCAAATGCGAGAGCAGAGCAAAGTAATGCAAAATTAAGTAATTCGCAATCAAAGGTTCAAAGTACGATAGCGGATAGCCAAGCTCTAGCGTCTGAAATTGATGCATTACAAGGCAATGATGGTACTGGTTCAGGCATGCATAGTGCCTTGTCACTAAAAACTGGTGCTGAAATTCAAGATATTGAATCTAAAGGTAATACTCAAGTTGATAGTACGTTAACAGCTGTAAATGATAAGATTTTAAAAATTCAAAGCAACGAACAAAAAATTCAGGCTGAACTTGCACAATCAAATGCTGTTGCAGAAAGTATGAAAGCCGAATCCGCTGCAGCACAACAACAACTTCAAGCTGAACAAATGCAAGCTCAAAATGATCAACAACAAGCTCAAGCTGATGATAGCTTGTTGACGCAATTTTCAGGTGCTACAAAACAAGTGGCGACAGTAGCACAGGCTTTAGATGTTACTGGTACTGTTCTTAATGCTGCTGGTGTCGGTGTACAAGCTGCTGGTGCAACTACAACTGCTGCTGGTGCAACTACAACCGCTGCTGGTGGTATCTTAACAGGTATTGGTGCAACCTTAACAGCAATTGGTATTCCATTAATTCCTGTATTTGGTGCTGGTGTACCAGTTGAGGCTGCTGGTGGTACAACTACTGCTGGTGGTGTAACTACTACTGCAACTGGTGGCTCAGTAACAGGTATTGGTGCAACAGTTACACAAGTCGGTACTGTATTAAAAACAACTGGTAGTACTATTTCTACTACTTCAAAAGTTTTAAGTACTGCTGCAAATGTTTCTGATGTTGCAATAAATGTTGCAAAAGGTGATGTAACTGGAGCTATATCTGCAGTAGGTAAAACTATAACATCTTCTGCTGCTATGATTAAGGGTGTTGGGGCTTTACCAATGCAAAGTAATGCTCAAGTTCAAGCTATTTCAAGTTTTGCAAGTCAACATAAAGGTATTTTGAATACGGCAATTTCTGTTGGAGATACAGTTAAGGACGCTTCTAAGGCAACTAAAGATATGATGAAAGGCGATGTTGGAGCAGCTCTTTCAGATGGCTTATCAGCAATGTCAAATGCTGTCGGTATTAAAAACAGTAAAGCGAGCGATGTATTTAATGGCTTGTCAGGTGTTGCGGGTATTTCAAATGACCTTGCAACTGGAAGAGGTGACGGTGTAACTATCGCTCTTGATGCGTTGGCAACAGTTGGAAGCTTTGATGCTGTTCATCGTCGTGATACAGATAGAGATGGAAGCATTTTTGGTTCAAGCAGTACAATGCATTCTGACAAAGAAAGTTCTTTATATAAAACAACTACTAAGATTAAAAGTTTGTATGAATCTGGTCGACCAAAAGAAGATCGTTCAACAAGACCAGTTTCTCATTCTAGTGCAGAAAATATCAAGTAATAAAAGATGGCTTCCTTTATGGAAGTCATTTTTTTGCAAAATAAAAGAGGTATTATAAATAATACCTCTAAGATTGGTTTTTGGTTTAGTTATTTGGTTAAATTTGTTATTTTTTGAAAAAATTTGTTACTTTATCTACGTATTTGCCTAAAAAACTTTTACTTGCTTCAATAGTTTCTGTTGCTGTTTTTGTTACTATTTCACCTTTTTTAGATAAAGTTTCAGCAATTTTTGAAGCACCGTTTTTGCATTTATAGATACCGAAAGCTGTTAAGCCAGCTAAAATAACACCAGCTGCAACTTTTTTGATTGTTTCTTTATTTTTAGAAACAAAACCGTCTTTAGTAGGTTGGTTTTGCAATTTTGTACCTTGTGGTAACAAACCAATTTGGCTGTATGGATTTGTGTTACCGATTACAGGTGAATTTAAGTATGCATTTGGGTCAAAATTAAGAACACCACCAGTTGCCAAATAACTTAAATCTTGCATTTAACCTTACTCCTAAACTACACTCTTTTATAAAGTATTTTTCTTTTAAAAAATTGCCTTTTTAAATTCTTTTTGTTAAATTCTATTAATATATGAAGAATTTTTGTTTAAAATATAAATACATAATATCTTTAGTTTTGGTATCTCTATTGGTTTTTGGGCTAACTTATGCACATCAAGGTAGTTTAATAATTGATTCAGGTAGAGAGGTTTACTATCCAAAAAGAATTTTAGAAGGTTCTATTTTATACAAGGATTTGTTCAACATTTATGGACCTTTTTCGTATTTATATAATGCGTTTTTGTTTAAAATCTTTGGTATAAATTTAAATGTTTTATATATTTCAGGCATTTTTACTGCAACTGCAATTATAAGTTTAGTATATTTACTTTCAAAAGAATTTTTTAATAAATTCTTATCATTTTCAATTACGGCGGTAACGATAGTTATGGGATGTTTTTCTTTCCATATTTTTAATTATATTTTTCCATATTCTTTTGGAATGACTTATGGCATGGCTTTTTGCCTAGCTTCAATTTATTTATTGATATTATTTGTCCGCAAAAATAATTCAATATTATTATATTTGAGTACTTTTTTTGCAGGGCTTGCTATATCAAACAAATATGAGTTTATTCCGTATTGTTTGATATTTATTTATGTAGCTTTTAAAAACAAATTGTCTTTAAAACAGATTATAGTTTCATTTGTAACATTGATGATTGCACCTATCGTAATGTTTGGATTTTTATATTGTCAAGGTGTAAATTGTCATGATTTAATACGTAATTTTAAAGATATTTATTTAATGTCAAAAACAGATACTTTAAATTACTTTTATTCAATCTCTGGTTTAACCTTTCAAAAACAGACTTTGGGTTTGTTAGCTAGAAACTTTTTAATGACAATTTTTCCAATAGCTTTGCTTTATAACGGAAATTATTTTTTAGATAAAAGCAAGGTTAAAGCTTATATTTTATTTGCTTTGTCTGTATTTTTTACATTTAAGTTAGCTTCTTTAGAAACTTTTATATTTTTACCATTAGTTTTGTTAATTCTAATGTGCATCTTTTTACGTAAGCAAAAGGAAGAGGTAAAAGTTCTTTCAATTTCTGCAATTTTAGTTTCGTTAAAAGTCTTTTGGGCAACTGCTTTAAATTCTTATGGTGTATTTTTTATTCCAATTCTTTTAATTGCAGTAATTTGTTTTATAAAAAAAGAATTTCAAAAGTATGTAGCAGTATATTTAACAGTTTTAGCTTTAGCATTTTTTGCATGTAACTTACCAACAAGAAAAACTCTTTCTGCTCCAGTAAAAACAAATATGGGAAAGATTTATGTTACATCAGAATATAAAGATACTTCAAATAATATTATTAGATTTATAAATGAAAATACAAAAACAACAGATAAAATTTTGATTTTACCAGAGGGTTTATTCTTTAATTATCTTACAAACCGTGTAAGTAATGATTATTACAACTCATATTTGCCACTTTATGTTGAAACTTTTGGTGAGGATAGATTGATTAAGGCTTTGAATAACAACAAGCCTGATTATATAATTATGCACAATTTTTCTACCTCAGACTACTACTTTAAGAGTATGTGTAATGATTATGGTTTTGAAATTTGTGATTATATAAAAAATGAATATTCCCCAAAAGGCTTGCTATACGATAGTTTTACAGCTTACGTTTTCAAGAAGAAATAGACCTCTTGATTTTTTGTGTAAATAAATGTAAACTTTTTATGAATTTTGCCTCAAATCATTAAATATATCATGTGGATGTGCCGATATATAATTTGTAAGGGAAAAGGAAATATTTAAAATGGCAACAACAACAAACAATATTTTCAATAACGATTTATTCAAAAACAAAGGTTTAACTTCTTATAAACCTTTTGGTTTGAATGTACGTGTTCCTGAAACAACATTAGAAAAAATTTCTGCATCAGTTAAAGCTGCAGCAGCAAATAACTTAAACGCAATTCAAACATACTTTGCTACTAACGACGATGTATTCAGCGGTAAAGTATCAAAACAAATTCAAAGCATTGAACACGAAAGCATTATGACTTCAAGCATTTTAAATGCATCTGAACCAAAAGTTGCTCGTAAATTCGAAATGCATATGTAAAAAGATTTTTAATTTCCCAAATATTTAATAAACTAATTTCCCTTAAACTTTTTTTGAGGCAATACTTTCGTATTGTCTTTTTTGTTTTGTTAGTTGATTCTATAAACTTTTTTGTAATACAACCAAATACCTAAAACTGTAAGTATAAAGTTTGGTAGCCAAGCACCTAAAAATCCTGAGATTGTTCCTGATTCTGCAAATGATACAGCAAGTGCTCTTAGTACATAGTACAAGAATAAAATCATAATACTAAACAAGAAACCTCTGTTATAACGAACTCTAGGTGGTGTAATTGCTAATGGTACACCGATTAATACAAATACTAAAGTCGTTACTGGCATGGCTATTTTTTCAAATAATTGAATAGTTAAACTTCGTTTTAAATCTTGATCTTGAATATCTGTTGTAGCCAAATATTTTACTAATTGAATAAAATTTTGTTCTTGTCCAACGTTCTTATTCATTTCTTTCGTCAAGTCAACACCAAACTGTGCAACTGAGTTTTCAAAGAAGGTTGTATTTAAAACCTCGTTATTGTTGTCTGTAATTGTGTAAATAGCACCTTTATTAAAGTTCCAGCCCTCAGGTGAAGTTGCACCTGTTCTTGCTTGTAAAACTTGTAATGTATCATCTTTTGACAAATCTAAAACTGTGATATTATACAAAACTCTATCTTCTGCAAAACCTACGTAGAACAATCTTTTGATACCCATATCAGGGCTAAGTTCTTTGAAGGTGAAATTTTGTTTTCCGTTAGGAATATTCTTTTGACCTAATGCCCAAATAGCCAAATCTTTTGAAGCTTTTGTTGTTGCAGGAACTACAGTTTCGTTAATAAAAAAGCTTAGTAATGCCATTACGATTGCGAAAATAAAAATAGGTTTTGCAATTCTGTTTAAACCAATACCGCAAGAACGCATTACTGTAATTTCTGATGCTAAAGATAATTTATTCAAGGTCATTACTGTTGAAAGTAAGATACCCATTGGAATTGTCATAACAAATACTGATGGTAAGTTCAAAATAATGCAATATTAAATGGAATACCAAATTCAGAAATTTGTTTGATTAAGGTAATAAATGTATCTGATGCAAAAATGATAGAAGTAAAGATACAAACACCCATGATAAACACTCCAATAATTTGTTTTAGGAGATATTTATCTAAAATGGTGATTTTGTTTGTTTTTTCTGTTACTTCCATAAATTTATTTTAGATTAAATATATTTATTAATCAAATTTTATTAAAACTTTTATAGACTCTTTTGATTTATTTTTTTCAAAAGCTTCAATAGCATCGTCAACGCTATAGATTTCAGAAATCATTGGTTTAAAATCTATTCTTTGATTTTCCAAAAGTCTTAAGGCTGGTTTGAATTGACCGCAACGTGAACCAAGAACTGTGATTTCATTGATTACAATTGGAGCTAAGTTGATTTCCTTGCTACCAGCTACCGTGCTTTTTAAAACAAGAGTTCCACGAGGTTTAGTTAAAGCCATTGCGTTTTCAAAACCATCGATAGAACCAGTTGCCTCTACAACAACATCCCAAGTTGGCTCTACTTTTAAATCCTTTGAAAGAATTGTTTTAACACCTTGGTTTTTAGCAACTTCAAGTTTATTTTCATGACGACCTACAAGAGTTACATCGTAGTTGTAAGCATTAAGTGCTAAAGCTGTTGTTAAACCTAATTTGCCGTCACCTTGTACTAAAACTTTTTGTATAGGTTGAATGTGGAGTTGTTCTACAATTTCGCATGCTGCAGCAAGAGGTTCTACAAATACAACTTGTTCGTCTGAAACGTTATCAGGAACTTCAAATAAAATTTCTGTTGGAAGAGTAATATATTCTGCAAAACAGCCGTCTTTTCTCCAAATACCGATAGTGTGTCTATCCGGACAATGTCTTACCAAGCCTTGGTTACACCATTCGCAATCAGGTTTGTGACAGCCATAACTGATTTCTGCAACAACTCTTTTACCTACAAGTGATTTATCATCAGAGTTTACATCTTCTACAACACCAACAAATTCGTGTCCTAAAACTCCAACGTAGCCCATGTATCCTTTTGTGATTTCGTAATCGGTATTACAAATTCCAGCTAAAGATACTCTTATTAAGGCTTCACCCTTTTGAGGTACTGGTTTTGCATAATTATTATCAAGTTTTAATTCGTTATCAAATACGATTGCTTTCATTATTTGTTTTCCTCTTTTTCGCAATTGTGCGATGGTTGGTATTCTGTTTCAATTCCTAATTTTTCTTGTATTTCTTTTACTTCGTAAGTTAATCTATTTATTTTGCACATAACAGGGTCAGGGATTCTGTTGTGCATAAGTGTTCCGTTTTCATCAGGAACTTTTTGAATAACAACTTTTCCAGGAATACCTACAACTGTTGCGTGTTCTGGAACATTGTCTACAACAACTGAACCAGCACCAATTCTACTGTTATCACCTATTGTAATATTACCCAAAACTTTAGCACCAGCACCAACAATTACACCGTTACCAATTGTAGGGTGTCTTTTGCCGATGTCTTTACCAGTTCCGCCTAGAGTTACTTGTTGATATATTAGTACATCATCTCCGATAATTGTTGTTTCGCCGATAACAACGCCCTCACCGTGGTCGATAAAAAATCTATCGCCAATAGTTGCCCCTGGGTGAATTTCAATACCTGTTAAAATTCTCATAATAAAAGAAATATATCTTGGTATGAATGGTATTTTCCATTTGTATAATTTATGAGAAAGTCTATGCATTAGTAATGCGTGTAACCCTGGGTAGCAGAAGATTACTTCAAGAATATTTCTTGCTGCGGGGTCTTTGTCATAAATTGTTTTTATATCGTCTTTAATATGATGTATTGCTCTATCTAACATTATTTTCGCCTTTTTATTAATTAATCAAATAATTCTGTTGATAAATATCTTTCACCAAAGTCACAAACTACAGTAACTACAAGTTTATCAGGGTTTTCTTCTGCAAGTTTTTTACCAGCTAAAATGTTTGCTCCAGAAGAAATTCCGCACAAAATACCTTTTGTTCTTGCAACTTCTTTTGCCATTTTTATAGCGTCGTCACCTTTTACGGTTACAACACCGTCTAAAGTTCCCTGTTTCATTATTTCAGGTACAAAGTTTGCACCAATACCTTGGATTTTGTGACTTCCAGCTTGACCCTCTGTTAAAAGTGGGCTTTCAAAAGGTTCTAGTCCATAAACTTTTACTTCAGGTTTTAAAGCTTTTAGTCCCTTTGCCATGCCTATTGCAGTTCCGCCAGTTCCGATACCAGTTACAAAAATATCAACCTTGCCATCTGTATCTTCAAAAATTTCTTTTGAAGTTGTTTCTATATGTGCAAGTGGGTTTGCTGGGTTTGCAAATTGCATTGGTATAAATGAATTTGGATATTCTTTCTTCAATTCTTCAGCCTTATCAACTGCACCTTGCATACCTTTTTCTTTTGGTGTCAAAACAAGTTCTGCACCGTATCCTTGGATAAGTTTTCTGCGTTCAAGTGACATGCTTTCAGGCATTACGATTATGATTTTTAATCCCATAACAGCACAACACATAGCAAGTCCAATACCTGTGTTTCCGCTTGTTGGTTCAATAATAACTGTGTCTTTATTTATTAAACCTTGTTTTTCAGCCTCTTTCAACATGTAAAATGAAGCTCTATCTTTTATTGAGTGTGATGGGTTTAGAAATTCTAATTTTAAAAATAAATTATCAGAATATTTTACTAACGGAGTTTTTCCGATTAGTTCCAAAACATTTTCGTATACTTTCATTTTTAATTTTCCTATTTTACTAATTTAGCGAATTTTCTTTTACCAGCTTGAAGAATTGTATCGTCTGAACCTTCAACCATTAATGTCATATCAGAAATTTTTTCGCCATTAATTTTTACACCGCCACCTTGAATTAATCTTTTTGCTTCGCCTTTGCTTTGTACAAAGTTTAATTCAAGTAATAGGTCTAAGATGTTTTTAGGTTCAGTTACTTTGTGTTCTGGAATATCTTCAGGCAAACCTTTGTTTGAAACAACATTGATGAAAGCTTCTTGAGCTTTATCAGCCATTTCTTTGCCGTGGTATTGTTCTGTAATTGTGTGAGCTAATTCAAGTTTTAAGTTACGAGGATTTTCTGTTCCGTTTGCTAATGCGTCGTATACTCTTTTAACTTCTGAATTTTCAACATCTGTTAAAAGTTCATAGTATTTAACGATTAGATTATCAGGAATACTCATAATCTTACCGAACATATCATTTGCACTATCTGTTAAGGAAATACAATGTTCAGGATATGATTTACTCATTTTTACAACACCATCAGTACCCTCAATCAATGGTAATAACATAACCATTTGAGGATATTTTTTGCCGTAAGCTGTTTGAATATCACGACCTAAAAGCGTATTAAATCTTTGGTCAGTACCACCAAATTCAATATCAGCATCGATTTCAACTGAATCGTAAGCTTGCATTAATGGATAGAAAAATTCGTGAATAGAAATTGGTCTACCCTCTGCATATCTTTTTGCAAAATCATCTCTTGTCATCATTTGAGCAACAGTAACCTTGCTTGCAAGTTGTAAAAGTTCTGTGAAATTCATTTTGTGTAACCAATCTGCGTTGTTTACAACCTCGATGTCTGATACATCTAATACTTTTGAAATTTGTTCAAAATATGTTTTTGCATTAACTTCAACTTGTTCTTTTGTTAATGCTGGACGAGTTTCTGATTTACCTGATGGGTCACCAATCATTGCTGTTGCACCACCAATAATTAAAACAATTTTGTGTCCTAGTTTTTGAAATTCTTTTAATTTTCTCATTACAACAGTATGTCCCAAGTGTAAGTCTGGTCTTGTTGGGTCCATACCTAATTTTATTCTCAAAGGTTTATTGTTTTCTTTTGCATATTGAAGTTTTTGGGCTAATTCTTCTACTCCACCTGGTAAAATTTCGCAACTTCTACCAATTTTTTCTGCTTGTTCAATAAATTCTTTTTTAATTTCTACCATCGATATTTTCCTTTTCCTTTTTATCACTAAAATTATATCAAAAAAATGTAACAAATGATTACTTTTTAGAGAAATCTTTTTATACATGTGGAACATAAATATTATGTAGAGTAAAAAGGAGATGGCTTATGGCAAAAATTGATAAAATTGATACGTCAGATATGTCCGTAAAAGAAATTAAAGCTTTAGAAAAACAACTAGAAAAAGAAGCAAAAGTTGCAAAAGCAGAAAAGAACGAAAAAACAAAAGAAACTAAAAAAACTGACGAATTTGATTCTTCTTCAAGTTCTGTTTTGTCTGATTACAAGATTGAAGACTATGTGAAAAATTACGTTGAAAATTTAATAAAAAAATATGACGGTTATGATGATATAATTTCTCGTTTGCGTTCATATTTGGGTAATTTTGATGTTCAAGATTTCAGAAAAGATTATCCTGAGCTTTCAAATACTTCGGATTTAGCAACTGCAATGTATAATGATACTAAAAAGTTTCTATAGTTTAAAAGCCCGCTACGGCGGGCTTTTTTAATGCTTTATTAAATTATATATTAATATTTGTAACGAATTTTGAAAATTTTTTCGAAAATCGTTATAAAACTTTAAACCTGTGGAATATGTATAGTGTGGAGTTAAATCCACAGAATTTCTAATTCCTCTCTTCTAATACGTGGTTTAATTGCCGACTGTTTGATTAATAGTCGGTTTTATTTTTGCAAAAATCTTTACTTAATAAAGTTAATATCTTTCTTGCATGAGATTTTTATGAGGTATATAATTCTGTTTACAAGTCATGTCTCTCGGATATATGGCTGGGAAAAAGAAGGGGTGTTTGTCCGTGCAAGGATACTGTTTTGAATTAATTACCGGACCAATGAGTTGCGGTAAAACTGAAGAATTACTTAGACGTATTAGACGTTGTATTATTGCAAAGAAAAAAGTTAAAGTTATTTCACCAGATGTTGATACTAGAACTAAAGGTGATTATATTGAATCTCGTAACGGCTTATTTTTAGAGGCTGTTAAGGTTAAACATGCCATTCAAATTTTGAGTGTTGTGAAACCTGAAGACCAAATTGTTGCTATTGATGAACTTCAATTCTTTGATGAAAACATCGTAACTGTTATTACTCAATTAATGAATGAGGGTAAAAAGGTTATCGGTACAGGTTTAGACCTTGATTTTAAAGGTGATATGTTTGGTTCAATGCCTCAATTGATGTGTATTGCAACTCAAGTTGATAAACTTCATGCTGTATGTATGAAATGTGGTTCTGATCACGCAACAAGAACTCAAAGACTTATCAATGGCAAACCAGCTGATAAAAATTCACCATTAATTATGATTGGTGGAGATGAAACTTACGAAGCTCGTTGCATTAAATGTTATGAACTACCTGATGCAGAAGCTGAAAAAAGAAAAGAAAAAGAAAATAAAATTGGATTAAAATTAGTTAAATTTTAATAAGAATTAAAGATTTACAAACAGAGGGCGAAAGTTTTAACTTTCGCCCCTTTTGTTATTTCTAGAAAACATTTTTAATTAATGTATTATATTTACTTCTTTGTTTATGGTTAAGAATTTTCTTTGTTTCTTTTATCATACTTTTTTGAAGTTTTTTAATTTCTTTTTTTAAATCTCTTATTTTTTTTCTTTGATCAGATTTTGTGCTGAAAGAAGTTTTATCTTTTTTCATTTTTGAATAAATTTCTTTATTTTCGCTCAAGCTTCCTTGAAGTTCTGCGTAATCAGAACCATACGTATTAAAAATAACTTCCATTTGCTTTTTCTGATCGTTATTTAGTTGCAAATCATTTACAATAAGAGCTTGTTTCATCATTACGTCATATTTATATTGGTCAGAGCCAGTATTGTGACAATATAAGTATAAATCTGAATTAAAGCTTTCTGCAAAAGAAAAACCAGCTGTTAAAAATAAAATTAATGTTGTTAAAATAAATCTTTTCATATAGAGATTATCTAATAAATTTTTTAACAATTCAAGCCAAAAGTAAAAAATGTGATAAAATTAAACAATGGAAGAATTAAATTTACGTAATTATGCACATCTTGGAGATGCAGTTTGGGAATTAAAGGTTAGAGAAAAAACTATTTATCAAACCTCGCACACAAAAGATTTGCACAAGCTTACAACTAAATATGTAAATGCCGGTCATCAAGCTGAATTATTAAGATTGATAGAACCTTTTTTAACTGAAAGTGAACAAGATTTGGTTAGAAGAGCAAGAAATTTGCAAGTTCCAATTTCAAGAAGAGCTATTCAAGCTGATTATCGTCAAGCGACTGCATTTGAAGTTTTGATAGGATATTTATACCTAAATGATAAAAATCGATTAGAAGAAATTTATTCTATAGAGGGTGTTTTATGAAAAAAAGTATTTTAATTTTGATATGTTTTTTACTTGTAGGTGCTCAAGTTCTTTCTGCACCCGCGTATAAAGATCCAGCAAAAATTAAATATGAAAATAACAATAAATCTTTTTCAAATTACCAAATTTCTAAAATTAATGGTAAATATGGTGTGTATGATGCTATGGAAGAAAAACACGTCATTTCTCCACAATATGATACTTTAAAATTTGTGAAAGAAGACGGTGTACTGGTTTCAAAAAATGGCAAATACGGACTTGTAAATTTTGATAATACAGTAAAAATTCCTCTAAAATATGATTTTATGTATTACCTTTATGATGGTCGATTAGGTGCTGTTCAAAATAGAAAATACGGTGTAGTTGATTATTCAGGCAGAGCTATAATTCCTTTGCAATATGACTATTTATATAAAGTTAATAGCAAATATTTAGGAGTTATACAAGGTGGAAAATGTGGTTTGATAAATTATTTAGGTCAAACTGTTGTTGCTCCAAAATATGATCACGTAAGCAAATTGAATAGTAATATTGATGGAATTTTAGATGCTAGAATTGGCACAAAACATGGACTTTTAAATGCAAATGCTCAAGAGGTTGTACCTGTGAGATTTGATAAAATTAGAAGACTTGATTCAAGCTTATATGAGCTAAAATCAAATGAAAAATATGGATTTGCATATTTGCCATCAAAAACTATTGTTGAACCTAAATATGACAGAGTTTATAGATTTTCTCAAACTGCAGTAAAGGTTAGAAAATTTGATAAATTTGGTTTACTTACAAACCAAGGAAGAGTTATTGTTGAACCTAGTTATTTATCAATACAAAGAGTGAATGATTTTTTAATTGGTGTTAAGCGTTATGATAAATGGGCGTTAGTTGATTTTTCAGGAAAACAAATCACTCAACCTATTTATACATCTTTAACTGATATTTTAAAAGAGGGTTGGAGAGCTAACGATTTTGCTGATAAAGAGTTAGAAGTTCAAGAAGCAAAAGAATTAAATAAAGTTGAATAAAAGGAAAAATTTATGATAAAAAAAATATTTACTACATTACTAATTTTGGGTGCATTTACTGTTCAAGCAAGTGATGCAAGAGCACCAAAAACTAAAAAAATAACAGTTTGCAAACCTGTATATACTGTTGAAAAAGGTATGTATCAAGGTTCTCAAATTGTTAAATGCGATAAAATGTTTGGTGTGAAAAATGCATTGTCTTTTCCAGTTGTGTCACCTGTTTATTCTAAATTGGAAAATATTGATGAAAATTTGATGAAAGCAAGAGTTGGTAAAAATCAATTTGGTATAGTTGATTATCGAGGCAAAATGCTTGTTAGACCAAAATACAAGGATGTTGCTATTGCAAAACTTCAAATGAGTGAAAATGACCCTGATTATTTCTTTTTCGGAAAAATTAATAAAAAATGGTATTTTATAAATGGTGAAAAAGAAATTCCTGTTGATAAACTAAAAAAGGGCGAAGTGTTTAATCCTGTTTTTGCAACTTCTATACACAAAATTCCACATAAAGTTACTGTAGATAACAACAAATATCGTTTGTGGATGGGTGAAATAGAAATGGGTGATTTATTAGTGAATACTCCTATAAAAGTCCATGTTTCAGCAAAATTACCTAAGTGGGCTGATGAAAAAATTGCCGATTTAGTTTTGGTATCAATTTTTCAAAAAAAATAAGTTTGATTTTAGATAAAAAATAAAGAAGAATATTCTTAGGACGAAAAAATGAAGAAAAAAATTTTAGTATTAATAGTATGTCTTTTATTTGTTAATTTATCTGCTTTTTCAGCACAAGTTAGAAAAAGAACAGGGTATTCAACGTATTCAACTTCAAAAGATAAAATGGTTACGACATATTATCTTGTTAATTCAAATGGACAAAGAGTTTCTACTCAAGAATATGATTATTTAAATGAAATAAATTCAAATTTATTTATTGCTCAAAATGATTCAAAAGTAGGTTTAATAAATGGTTACGGTCGAGGAATTTTACCTTTTGAATACCAAGAAATTAGATGTTTAAAATCAGGTGTATTAAAAGTAAAAAAAGATAATAAATATGGTTTAATGACATTTACCGGTGCAACAATTTTACCAATCCGTTATTCTTATCTTGAAAAACTTGATGATAGATTGCTAAAATTCAGTTCTGGGGAGTCTAATTCTTCAGATAATCTTCCAATGGCATCTGGTACTACTTCTCAAAGAGGTAGTATTGGCTTGATGGATTACAGAGGCAATGTTATTGCTCATGAACAATATTATTCTGTTGATAAGATTAATAACTATTTACTAAGAGTTAGATTATCTGCTGGTGAAAATTCTCAACAATCTCAAAACGCTACTGCTTCATACAAATATGGCATTATTGATTATAGCGGAAGAGTTGTTCTAAAACCTCAATATGATTACATTTCTAAAATCAATAATACAATTTTAAGATTAAAAATGGGTAACAGTTGGGGCAGAGCTGAATATTATAACGGCAATATTATAAATGTTATGTTTGATTATCAGTCATATTGGTAAAACTCGTTTGTTAGTGATATAACTATATTACTAGCAAAGAGGTAAATAAGATATGAAAAAGATAATTTTAACTTTAATTTGTTTGATGTTTGCAAATTGTGTTTTTGCTCATGAGGTTCAAAATCTTTCTGCAGATGAGGCTATGAAGATTTTGAAAACTGGTAATGAGCATTTTAGAACAATGCATCTAAACCATCCACATCAAACAAAAAATTCAAGAGATGCACTCGTAAAAGGTCAACATCCTTTTGTTGCTATTCTTACTTGCTCTGATTCAAGAGTTCCTGCGGAAATCATTTTTGACCAAGGCTTGGGCGATATTTTCGAAATTAGAAATGCCGGAAATGTTTTAGATAATCATGTTATTGGTAGTGTGGAATATGCAGTTGTGCATTTGGGTGTAAAACTTGTTGTTGTAATGGGTCACGAGGATTGTGGTGCCGTAACAGCGACTGTTAATAATGTTGATGAAACAAAATACATTAATAGTCTTATTAAATCAATAAAACCAGCTTTGAAACAATATGAAAAAGAAAAACAAGGCGGTTGTAAATTGACAAACGTAATTAAAAATAACGCTGTTATTAATGCTAACAAATTAACTGAAAAAGACGGTTTATTAAAAGATTATGTTCAAAATAAAGGACTAAAAATTGTTCCAGCATATTATCATTTAGATTCAGGTGAAGTGGAGTTTTTGAATTAGATGAAAAACGTAGCTTTAATTCTTGCATCAGGTAGTGGCGAAAGATTTGGACACAATATTCCTAAACAGTTTTACGAATTAAATGGTAAAACTATTTTAGAATATTCTATTGAAGCTTTTGAAAATCATGAAAAAATTGACGAGATTATTTTAGTAACAAATCCAAAATTTAGAGATTTGGCAGAAGAAATCTTAAAAAAGAATAATTATAAAAAAGTTTCAAAGCTTTTAAATGGTGGAAAAACGAGAGTTGAAAGTTCTTATATTGGAACAAGCGAGGTTAAAGACGGCGTAAATGTATTGATACACGATGCTGTAAGACCATTTGTAGATAAAGATATTATCGATAGAAATATTGAAGCTTTAAAAACTTATAATGCTGTGGGTACTGCAATAAATTCTTCTGATACAATTATTGAGGTTGATGAGGATGGATTTATTACACAAATACCTAATAGAAAGTATTTGAGAAGAGTGCAAACTCCTCAATCTTTTAAGTCTGAATTAATTAAAAAGGCTCACAAATTGGCTTTAGAGGATTCTTCTGCAAGTTTTACAGATGATTGTGGGTTGGTCGTAAGATACAATTTGGATAAAATATTTATTGTAGAGGGTAGTGAAAATAATATCAAAATTACTACTCCTGAAGATTTGAATGTTGTTAAAAATATTTTGGAAAAGATTTAATGTTTAAAAAATTTGATTTTACGCTATATAACATATTATCAAATGTAAAAAAACGTGATACCATTGCGATTTATGGCACATCTAAAGAGGCGTTGGAAATCAAAAAATACATTTATGAAAAAAGACGTGATGTGAAAATTGCATTTTTTGTAGAATATCAGGTTGGTGAAAAACAATATCAAGATGGTATTAAGATAATTGATTTTAGAGAATTTATAAGACAAAAAGATAAAGTCGACTGCATTATTATTGCAAAAAGAGATAATTTTCATGCAATGACTCAACTATTTGCAAAATCAGAAATTAATTATGTAGAGGTTTCTGAAAATGATTTGCAAAAGCTTGGATATTTGCATTTTGAAGAATTAAAAGAAATGTTTGAGGATGACGAGGATGTTGAACGTTTTGAAGTTATGTTTGTTTCTTCACTTTTGCAAGATAAAAATTATTATTTAAGATATATCGAAACTCATAAACCAAGTCTTAAAAATAATGAATATATTGAATTTTTAATGCGTAGTAAGATAAAAACTATTGTTGATACTGGCGAAAACAATGGTTATAACAGTATGGTTTTTCAAAATGAGATTAAATCAGTTGAAAAAATTTATTGTTTTGATGCCTTGCACGATTATGTTTCTAATGGTTTGATTTTACCTAGAAAAGCGAAAGAACTTACTTTTTATAAGATTATTCAATTCTCTGACAAAATAGAAATGATTGGAAGAATTTTGTGGGATGTTGAAAATGACAAAGTCTTTTTACGACAAGCTTTAAAAACAACTACTTTAGATGCTTTTAGAGCAAGAAATAGAAGAAAAATAGATTTTATAAAATTTGATATAGATGCTCTTGAATTGAGAGTTTTAAAGGGTTGCGTTAGAACAATAAGAAAAGATAGACCTCAATTAGCATTTAGAATTTTTGAAATGCCAGCAAGAGATTACACAGAAATAATGCTGTTTTTAAGAAATATTTTGCGTAATTATACTTACAAAATCGGATATTATAACGATAAAAAGAACGAAAGTGTTCTGTATTGTATTCCTAGCGAATACTATTACTAAGTCTATTTTGTTATGCTGTCTTTGATTTTTTTGATTACAAAATCAATAGCACCACGATTTCGTTCAAAAACTTTTTGGCAATTATTGCAAACATAATTGTAGTAATCGTTATCTTCTAAAAGTTTAAATATTTCTTCTTCAAATTCTTTTGGAGTATTTACAACTTTTCCGGCATTTTCTCCAGTAAGAACTGCATAGATACCTTTAAAGTTAGAAATTGTTGGGCCTGAAATAACAGGTTTGTTGTAGATAGATGCCTCAAGTGGGTTGTGTCCACCAGTTTTGTTAAAACTTCCACCGATAAAGGCTATATCGCAATAATAATATAGTTTTGCAAGTTTTCCTATTACATCTAAAATGATAATATCATTGTTCTCAAAAGAATCACCCTTTGAAAAATATCCGAAATTGTAACCAGTTTTCTTAACTAATTCTGTTACATCTTCTATTCTAGTCAAATGTCTAGGTGCTAATAATAATTTGAATTCAGGATGTTTTTTGTGAACTTTATCAAATACTTTTAAAACAATTTCATCCTCGCCTTTATGAGTACTTCCAGCAATCATAACACGGCTATTTGCTTTATTAACTTGAACATCTTCTGGTAATTTTTGTTGAATATCAAATTTTAGATTACCCATAACTTCGCAAATCTTTTGATTTGCACCCATTTTAATAAATTTTTGTCTATCAAGCTCTGATTGAGCAAGAATTTTTGTGTATGTTTTATCAAAGATTGCACCAAAGAAAGCTGATAAGTGTTTGTAGTATTTGAATGAATGGTCAGAAATTCTACCGTTGATGATAAATAGAGGAATGTTTTTGCTATTTACCATGTATGAAAAATTTGGCCAAATTTCTGTTTCGGCAATAACAACAGCCTCTGGATGAATTTTCTTTAAAAACTCATTGATAAAAGGTGGAAAATCAGGTGGAAAATATAAAACTCTTTCTGCAATATCTTTGAACTTAGATTCTGCAAGTTCTTTACCTGTATTTGTTCCAGCTGTTACAACAATTTTATAGTCAGGTAGTTCTGCGTGGACTTTTTTTACCAAGTCTTCAATGGCAATAATTTCACCAACAGAAACACCATGTAACATTATTGTTTTACCTTCGATAACAGGGATTTTGTAAATGTTTAAAAACCCAACTAATCTTGAGAGTAATTCTTTTCTAAATAATCCAGCAATTATATAAATCGGTGCAAGGATTAGAATGAATAATATTGAAGATAAAAAATAATATACGAACATAAATGTATTATACTCAAAATTTTATTTTTATGCAAAAATAGATATATAAAATTTTTTACGTGTATCCAAGGGGGAAATATGAAAGATAAATTATTTTTAATGATTCCTGGTCCTACACCAGTACCAGAAACAGTTTTATTGGCTATGGCTAAACATCCTATTGGTCATAGAAGTGGTGAATTTGAAGCAATTTTGAAATATTGCTATGATGGATTAAAAGAAATTTTCCAAACAAAAAATGATGTATTCATTTATGCATCAAGTGGTACAGGTGCTATGGAAGCTGCTTTATCAAATCTTGTTAATGAAGGTGATAAAGTTCTTTCTCTTGTAATAGGTAACTTTGGTAACAGATGGGCAAAAATTGCAAAATCTCTAGGTGCAAATGTTCAAACTATTGAAAAAGCTTATGGTGAATCAGTTAGCCCTGAAGAATTAAAAGCAGTTTTAGATGCTGATACAAACAAAGAAATTAAAATCGTTACAATGACTCACTCTGAAACATCAACAGGTGCAAAAAATGATATTCAAGCTTTGTGCAATTTGGTTCAAGAACACGGTGCATTATCAGTAGTTGACGGTGTTACATCAGTTTCAGCTATGGATGTTAAAATGGATGAATGGGGAATTGATGTTTTAGTTTCTGGTTCTCAAAAAGGTTTTATGATTCCACCTGGATTAGCTTTCTTAGCTGCATCAGACAAAGCTTATGCAGTTTATGAACAATGCAAGCACCCAAGTTTCTACTTTGACTGGGCTGCTCATAGAAAAGCCGTAAGAGGTAATACAACTCCTTATACAGCTGCTGTAAATCTAATCTTTGCTTTGAAAGCTGCTATCGAAATGATTAGAGAAGAAGGTATTCAAAATATCTTTGCAAGACATAAAAAACACGCTCTAGCTTTACGTTCTGCAATTAGAGCTATCGGTTTAAAATTATTTGTAGAAGACGATAACAAGGTAAGCTACTCAATTACATCAATCTTACCACCAGAAGGTGTAAGCGTTCCTGATATTAGAAGTGGCTTGAAAAATGATTACGACATCGTAGTTGCAAATGGTCAAAATGATTTGAAAGACAAAATCTTTAGAATGGGTACTTTAGGTTTTGTATCTGATCGTGACGTTTTAACTGCGATTGCATCTCTAGAGGCTGTTTTATACAAACTTGGTTATAAATTTGAACTAGGTTCTGGTGTAAAAGCTGCTATCGAAGCTATGAAATAAGTTGATTAAAAAAGGGGACGGAGCTAAAAGCTCCGTCCCCTTTTTTTATTAAGAGTGGCGAAGCCTTTGGCTTCGCCACTCTTTTTTTATTTATAAAATTTTTTCTATACAAGGTGCATTCTATCGAAAATACCTTTTCTTTGAACCCAAATTTCCATTTCCATTTCGTTTCCAAGTTCAATCATTGCGTTTTTAATTTCTTTAAAAGAGTATGAAGATGTTCCGATGTTACCTAAAAGGAACATTACAAAATGACCTTGCATAAGTGTTTGTTTCATATCTTCAATATTTACTTCGTATTTTGCTAAAACAGTTGTAACTTTTGCTACAATACCTACTTTATCAGTTCCTGATACTGTTACAATAATTCTATCTTCGTCCATTGTTACCTCATTTGTATTAAATCTAAAATTATGATAGTATTATCTTAACACACAAAAGGAGTTTTATGAAACTTTTAATAGTCGATGATAACGAAACTAATTTAAAAATTTTCAGCATGATACTTTCTTTAGATGGGTATGAAATCAAAACTATATCTTCAGCTGAAGAAGTTGATTCAAAGCTTAATTCTGATGTTGATTTAGTTCTTTTATCAGACAAATTTGAAAAAGCTTGTGAAAAATTAACAGAAAGAAAAGTTATTGTAATGACTTCAAATCCTAGTGTGGATGAAGTTGTAAGACTATATTCTAATGGTATAAAAGATTATATTATTTTGCCAGCAAGTGCTGATGTTATTAGAAATAAGGTTTCTGAAGCTATTTCTAAAGAAAAAACTTTAGAAGATATTTTATCTTCATTTAGACATGTTCAAGTTAAAGATAACGGTTCTTTTAAGCATTTAGAAAGAATGAAAGCTTATGCAAGAATTTTGGCTACAGAATTAAAAAATTCTGATAGTAATTTAAAAATTGATGATGAATATATTAAAAATCTTGAATTAGCAAGTGTTTTACACGATATTGGTAAAACAAAAATTTTAGATAAAATTTTGAAAAAACCTGCTAAATTGACAGAAGAAGAATTTCAAAATGTCAAAAAACACTCTATGCTTGGCTACAAGATGTTAGAAAAATTAGCAAACACTCCATTTATTAAAATGGCAAAAGAAGTTGTACTTTCTCACCATGAACGATATGATGGAACAGGTTATCCTGACCAAAAATCAGGTGAAGAAATTCCTTTGAGTGCGAGAATTGTCGCTCTTTGTGACGTTTATGATGCTTTAAGAGAAACAAGAGTTTATAAAGAAAATTTCTCACACGAAAAGAGTGTAGAAATTATAAAAGGTTCTAGCAAAAAACAATTTGACCCTATTATTATTGAGGCTTTTGAAAAAGTCCATAATAAATTTGATGAGATTTTTAATAAACTAAACTTGAAAAAGTAAATATTTAAGGGTAGCCCAAAACCTCCGTACATCAACAAACTTATGCGACAAAAGGGTGAAAGGAGGTGAAAATATGAAAAGGTGCATAATAAAAGATACCCTAATACTACTAGGATATCTTTTACAAATTATCGCTATTTTTGTATAAGGGGCGACAAGTTGGTTAGACTGTCCAGAGTTTAGCCAACTCCCTTAACATTACTATTATAACCTATTTTTAAACTTTTTCAAGTCATGTCATAAGACATTTATAGTTGTCTGTAAATATTTTAAAGCACAAGCTTTTGAAGTATTGTCTTTTATTGTGTAATAAGCGTTTTCTGAAATTTTATTTCGTTCAGATTTTGTTAACATCATGATTTTTTCTAAAGTCTTTTGAATATCTTTTACCGTAGGTTTTGTCAAAAATCCATTTTCGTTGTTTTTAATTATTCCGTCAATACCGTCATTTATTGTTCCAACGGTGATACAACCACTCGCAAGTGCCTCAAGATAAACAAGACCAAGTGTTTCATTTACTGACGGAAGAATGAAGATGTCAGATTTTTTCATTTCTTCAAGAACGTCTTCTTTTGCAAGTCTTCCTTTAAAAATCACATTTTTATTTAATTTTTCAAGATTTTTTCTTTCTTCTCCGTCACCTATTATTGTAAGTTCTATGTTATTAAAATTCTTGTAAGCCTTTATAAGTTTATCAAGATTTTTGCGTTTTATAAGATTTGCGACTGATAAAATTTTTATTTTTTCTCCAAAGTTTATTTCTCTTTTTATTATTAAATTTTCTTCAATGCCTGAATTAATTACGACTGTTTTATTTTTAAATTTAGGATAAAGTTTTAAAAGTTTTTCTTCAATATGTGGTGAGCGACAAATCAGTTTTTCTGCTCTTTTAAAGGATTTTAAAAGCTTGTTTTTAAAATATGGAGCATAAACTAATTCTGTCAAAACTTTTATATCAGAAATATGTACGCCACAAATTAATTTGCCTTTAAAATTGTCAGCAAAGATGTTACCTGACGGCATGTGAGAGATTATAATGTCGTAGTTTTCTATTTTAGGTAATTTGTTTTTTACATTAAACCAGAAAGGAGTTATATAATTTGCGTTGAAAACTCCATTATATTCGCCTGTTTTATAGAATTTTTTATTACGAATAAAAGAATTTAGAAGAAAGTTTGGTCTAATAACTTGAATATTATGTCCAAATTCTCTAAATTTTTCGACAAAATCTTTTAATGCAGAAGATGTTTGAAAATCATTCTCATCAATAGGGTAAAGGTCTGTCAAAAATAAAATATTCATAAATTTAGTATATCATATTTTATGTTTTTTAAGTATAATTAAGTTAATGTTTGGAAAGAATAAAAAACTATCAATAGCATTTTATTGGCACATGCACCAACCGTATTACAAATTGAATACGCAAGGTGACTATTTGATGCCTTGGGTTAGACTTCATGCTATCAAGGATTACCTTGATATGTTGTTGATAATGAAGAAATATCCAAAATTGAAATTAAACTTCAATTTTTCACCTGTTTTAATTGATGCAATTCTTGATTATGCAGAAAATGGTGCAGAGGATGTTCATTCAAAATTAACTAAGACTAAAGTTGAAGATTTAACTGATGATGATAAAAGATTTATTTTAAATAATTTCTTTGACGCAAACTATAGCTCAATGGTTGCTCATCATCCTCATTACGATGCTTTGTTCCAAAAACGTATGCAAATGGATTATCCTGAAGTTGAAAGTTTTTCAAATGCAGAATATGGCGATATTATGGCTTGGTTTAACCTTGCTTGGTTTGATTCAATGTATGCCGAAATGTTTCCTGATTTGCTTAAATTAGCTGAAAAGGGTAAAGATTTTTCTTTAGAAGATAGAATTGAAATTCTTAATTATTCAACAAAAATTCTTAAAATGATAATTCCAACATACAAGGAGTTTTTAAATGCAGGTAGAATTGAAATAACTACAAGTCCATATTATCATCCAATTTTACCAATTTTGACAGATATAAAATGTGCAAGCAGAAATATTCCAAATCCTGATGCTTTACCTCAAAATCTTAAAATGGGTAAAGATGCGATGCTTCAAACAAAATGGGCATTGGATAGAATGGAAGAAGTTTTTGGCGTTAGACCAAAAGGTATTTGGCCACCTGAACATTGCTTGAGTGCAAAAACTCTTGATATGTTAAAGGATTTGGGCGTTGATTGGACAATTACAGATGAGGGTATTTTAGCAAACTCTATTAATTTTGAATTTGTTAGAGATTTTAAAGGTTATCTAGAAGATCCTTATTATCTATTAAAAACTTATGAATACAAAACAAAAAATAATTCAAATATAGATTTAATCTTTAGAGATAGTTCTATTCCAAATCTTATTAACTTTGAATATCCTCACGTAGAGGCTGAAAAAGCTGCAAATGATTTGTATGACAGAATGAAAGTTATACAAAGTAAAATTTTAACTTCTCCTGATGAAAATCATCTTTTAACAATCGCTTGTGACGGTGAAAATTGTTGGGAAAATTATCAATCAGATGGTAAAGAATTCTTAGACGCTATCTATTCTATGATAGAAGAGGATGAATCTTTAGAAACTGTCTTGATTTCAGATTACATCAAGAAAGATAAAAATAAAAAAGATTTACCAAAAATTTATTCAGGTTCTTGGATAAATAGAAATTTCCAATTATGGATTGGTGAACCTACAAAGGATTTGGCCTGGACTTATTTAAAACATGTTCACGATGATTTTACGAAATTTGAACACGAAAATCCTGACAATCCAAACCTTGAAAAAGCTCGTAGAGAATTATTTATATCAGAAAGTTCTGACTGGTTTTGGTGGTATGGTGAGCCAAACAACTCTGAGCAAGACCATATTTTTGACTACTTATTTAGAGAACATTTGAAAAATGTTTATAGAATTTTAGGACTAGACGTTCCAAATTCTCTTCAAACTTCTTTAATGGTTACATCAAATTCTTATGATTCAACTATTCCTGTTATGGATAGTCAAAATAAAATTGACGATGAATGGTTGAATGCAGGGTTTATTGACATTTTAGCAAAAAATGACGATGATGTTCATTTGTTTGAAAAAGTTAGATTTGGTTTTGATGAAGAGTATTTGTATTTGAGATTTATTCTTAATCATGAAATTAGAGAAAATAACTCTCAATTAACTCAACAAATTTATCTTTATATGAGAAATTGCGATATAGATCAAGACTTATCACCAGTAAGACCACTTGTAAAAGGTGATAATATCCCAACTTTATTCAAGGAAAAATTCCATAATGAAATTAGATTAACATTCTCTAGTGGACTTTTAAGACCTCTACAATTTATCGAGGCTATGCCTGAAAACTTGTGGAAAGAAAAAGACGCTGAAAATATTAAAATTTCATACGATAACGTAATAGATATAAGCATTCCATTTGACACCATTGAAATTAAACATGGTGAAATGTTAGAGTTTTTCTTCGTTACAGCAGATTATGACGTGATGGAAACATGTAATCCACCATGTATTTTACTTACAATGCTAAGACCTAGCAAATAATTTGAAGATAAACTGTTCTTGTTCTAGCCTTGTTATCAAAGTCAATTAAAACAACTTGTTGATAAGTTCCTAATTGAAGAGCACCCTCAATTAAAGGAATAGAAATTGAGTTACCAATGATAGATGCACGAACGTGGGCATAACCGTTGCCGTCATTCCAAGTTTCATCGTGAGCATATTCAATGTTCATTGGGGCAATTCTGTCTAAAGCTGCGGGTAAATCTGTTAATAAACCTGGTTCAAATTCGATAGTTGTTAATGATGCTGTGCTTCCGCCAACATAAGCTACAACTAATGCGTCCTTGATAGAATGTTTGTAAACATAGTTTTGAACATTCTTTGTAATATCAACGATGTCTGTAAAACCTTGAGTGTTGATATTAAATTTTTCAGTAATTACTGTCATCTACATAACTCCCATAATTTTATATACACATTCTTTACCGAACTAAAATAAATATCAATTCTAAAAGTTGAAAATTAATACATAAGTTAACAATTAAAATAATATATTTAACGTATGTGAGTAAATCGTAGAATATATATAATAGATATAGTACATTTAAAATTAAGGTAACAAGTGGACACCACTCATTTCTTTATTCGACGTTGCTTACGTCAAGAAAGGGGTGATGCTTATGGCAACATTTAAAGCGCTAGCCGTCATATATTTTATGATAGCGCTTTTCTACAAACAAGAAAAGCTAGCGTTTATGATTGCCGTCGTAGCGCTAGCTTTAGTTTAATAAACTAACTAAGTGGTGTAAAATATTAGCTTTCGCTAATAGCCACTTGTTACTCTTATTATAACGTATTTTTTTAGGGTGTGCAAGTGTCGAAAATTTGTGAGTAGTGAATAAGGAAGAGTAATGTTTATCATGCTTGTGTCATTCTGAAGCATGAAATGGTGAAGTTTTAGTTGGTCTGGTATGTTCAGAATCTTACCAGCGTAGCATTTCATAATTAATTTTTTACGTTTAATTGATTTATTTGCCATGGGTAAGGTGCTGAAACACACTACGTTTCCTTTTATCCATAAGGCATTAAATCGGATAATATGCCTAACGGCTTAAAGTCAACTACGGAGACAGGCTCACAAGTTTCACCCTAGCTCAACTGTTCGCTTTGTCAAGTTCAGCATGACAGTTTCTGTAGGTTGGGGTTTCCACCTCAACAATAAAGATTTACAAGAACCATAAAGAACAGGCGAGGATTTCATCCTCGCCTGTTTTATTAGCTTTCGCTAATTTATGAAAGAAGTTACCTTTTATTATAGAAGTGTTATATCTTCTTGATAAGATAATGTACTTCTAAGTTTTTTGATAAATTCGTGTGCTTGTTGTGGAGCTTTTTCCCAATCAACTGCACAGATACCTCTTTGTACCCAAACTACTTCTTTGAAGAATACATATTGAGAGTTCATAGCTTTTTCTTTTGATTCAAGATATACAGCTTGTGAATCTGTCAACTGTGATACAGGAATTTTACCAGCTAAGTATTGAGCTTTAACTTTTTGGTAATTTTCTTGTGCTGCAAACATTGCTTTGTAGTTTTTGTCGATACTGAAGTATCCAGCTAAAGCTCTGTTTACAATCATTCTGATTTCTTCTTCAAGTTGTGTTTTTACTTCGTCTTCGTATCTTTGAAGTTCGTTTAATTCAGCTTTTGTTCTTGCGATTTCAGCGAATTTTGTACCACCCTCAATAGGTTTCCATTGTGCAAAGATACCAAAGTATACGTTATCCTTGTTTGCGTGACCTAGCATTTGACCCAATGGTAATGCTGTAAAGCCGTTTGGAGTTGCAGTAGCACCTACGTATGTTGGCAATTTAACCATTGATGGATATTCGCTTGCATAATGTCTACCTGGAAGTGTTGTGTAAGTTAATTCTAACTTAGCATCTGGAAGTACGAATTTTTGAATGTACATACCCATTTCAGTTTTCTTCATTTGCTGAGCTGTTCTCAATTTAGCTAACTCAGGAGAAACTTGGTATGCTTCGTCAACTAACATTTTGATAAATGTTTCTAGGTTTTGTTCAGTACCTAAGTGGTTGATTACATTGATTTCACTTGTGAAGAATGTTTTATCTGTTGCTTTGATTGGAGCAAGTTCAAAATCTTTTGATTGATCTTGATACATAATCTTGCTCATTTGAACTTTTGTGTTTCTTAAAGCTGATGCCATATCAAGAAGTTCTTGCTCGTGTCTGTTCAATTCAGTTGCCCAACGTAGAGCTTCTTCTTGACCACAATAGCCCATTTTTTCTCTTACTCTAGCCATTGCCAAAGCTTCACGACATTCTTTTACATAATCTTTTTGAACTCTGATTTTGTTTTCAAGAATTAATACATCCATGTATAACATTGCTACGTTAATACCAATGTTTTGTTCTGTTAAGAATTGTTCGTGTTTAGCAAAGTTCAAGTTTTTCTTTTTCAAAATAATGTTTGTAACTAATGCAGGTGAATAAATGATTTGTTCAAGACCTAGCTTGAATACACCTGTTTCTTCAGGATATATAAGTTTAGCACTTTCTGCATAACCGCTGTTGTATGATTGATAACCAAGAGTTACTTGTGCTGTTGGTAAATATCTTAATGCGGCTGCAACTGCACTTCTTCTTGCTGCTTTAACCAATAATTTCTTTCTTTCAATATCAAGGTTGCTTTCTGCAACTTTGTTGAATACGTCAGACATAGTTAAAACATTTGGTTTTCTATGTGAAATTACTTCTGCTGTGTATAAAACTCTCAAGTGTGGTTGATAGTTTAAATCATCAGCTGTGTCTTTATTGATGTATAATAATTCATCTTCATAGAATTGTACTTTTTGTGGTTTTGGAGTTTTACCAGCAAGTACTGATTTAATATTGAATGATGTTGCTTCTGAAACTTTTCTATCTAAGTCATAAGCACCAGTACCCATTAAGATACCCATTTCAACATCTTCTTTACCTAATGTTGAATATGATGGTAATTTTTTAGCATTGATAGCGTTGTATAATGCTTTTCTTTTTTCTGTTGAAACATTGAATAATGGTGTAACAATTACTGCATCATAGTTGTCTAATTTTGCAATAATTGGATCAATGTTGTTATTAACAGGTACAACTGTTAAATTCATATTTGGTAATTTTTTCTTTAAGTATGCATTCCAGTCTTTTTTAGTTCTGTAGAAGTTTTCGTTCATAAGAACAACACCTTTTTTGAATGGAACTAATTTTTTGAATAAGTTAGCACCCTTGATGTTTTGTTGAACTGGGTTAAAGAAGTTGTCACCAAAATCTCTTAAACCATATTGGTCAATAGTTAAAACGAATTTATTTTTGTTTGGAGTTGAGTTTAAAGCGTTAGAAACAAACCAACCTAATGATACAACCATTGTTGCGTTTGATTTCATAGCTTTTGCAGCTGCTTGTTTAGCACCTGCTTCTGTCCAGTTACCTACAAATACGTTTTCTTTTGGAAAACTTGCTCTGTATTCTGGAGCTGTTGATACAGTAATGGCTTTTTTGAACTGTTCCATTACTTGGTTATTTTTGTCTGAAGGACCATCAAAAACAAAAGCGTAAACTAGAGTTCTTGCATTTTTGTTGTAGGTTACGGGTTTGCTTTTAGACGCACTTAATAGCGTTTGTCCTTGTGGAGCAGCTAATACTGCTAAGTTAATATTGCTGATAGCCATTGCTAGTAACAATACTAACGCTGTAATTCTTTTCATCTTTTTCCTACCTCTTCTAATTTTACTATTCTAGCGTATCTAAAATATATCTAGTATTCAATACTAGATTAAGTTTTTTTAAGTTCTAATTAATATCATAATAAAAATAACATTGCATAAAAAACTGTTTTAACTAAAATATATGTATTATGATAAAATTTTTCGCACCAATAATATTATTGACTATATCGAATGTATTTATGACATTTGCTTGGTATGGGCATTTAAAACATAAAAGTACAGCGTTATGGATAGTTATTCTTGTAAGTTGGGGAATAGCATTCTTTGAATACTGTTTTCAAGTTCCAGCAAATAGAATTGGGCATCAAGTTTATGATGCGGCACAACTAAAGACTATGCAAGAAGTTATTACGCTGATTGTATTTTCAATCTTTTCCGTAACATACTTAAAAGAGGGATTAAAATGGAATTATATCGTCGGATTTTTATTGGTTATCTTGGCGGTGTTCTTCGTGTTTAAGAAATGGTAAAATGCGTAAGCCGATGTGAAGTCTGAAAAGACTTGCAGAAGTGCAAGGCTTTGGAAGACGTAACATAATATTAGCGACGTAGAAATCTTTGATTTCACAGGAGCATAGCGAGCAGAGGCACGAGCGATATAATATTGTTTGTCATCCTGAACTTGTTTGACTGCTTTTTCAGAAATCTATGATTTCGTGAAAAATGTCTGGTTTCTCCACAGCATCTTACCAGTTTGAAACAGATAAATTAAACTATACTTTCAAATAAATCTTTCATCTCTGGATTAAATTCTTTTATCAAATTTATCTTCCATTGTCTATGCCAGCGTTTTAATTGTTTTTCTCTGTTTAATGCAGTTTCTACTTCTTCTGTTTGTTCATAATATACTAATCTATCTACGTTATATTTTTTTGTAAAACCCTCTACTATTTTATTCTTGTGTTCCCATATACGTTTTTGAAGATTACTTGTTACTCCAATATAAAATGTTGTTTCTTCAAAATTAGTTAAAATATACACAAAATAAGATTTTTTCATAGATTAATTATAGCATACTTTGTTTGTAAGGTCCTGAAACAAGTTCAGGACGACATTTTACATAACAAACAGAGGTGCTGAGCTTTAGCTCAGCACCTCTGTTACTTATTTTTTTCTTGCTCACACTAAATTAACTGCAACGCAATTTGCGGAGTTTGGTTAGCTGTTGCTAACAAGCTTGCAGCTGATTGTTGTAAGATTTGATTCTTTACGTAGTTTGAAGATTCTTCTGCAATATCTGCATCCTTAATCAATGAAACTGCATCTGTTAAGTTTGTTTCCATTGTTTTTGCAACATCTACTGCTGAATTGATTCTTTGCATTGCTGCACCAAGTTCAGTTTTTCTTGTTGTAACTTCTGCGATTGCAGAATCGATGTTATCTAAGAATTTTTGAGCAAATGAATCGTTTGCATAAACCCAGCTCATCATACTATCAATAACTTGGTTTTCTTCGTCTGTTGTACCTGTATTCATTGCAACTGCATCATCTGATTTTAATTTAAGAGTAAATTCTGTAATGTCATCAGATGGGTCTGCTGCTGTACCAGCATCATCTACATAAGGGTCTTGTCTTTTTAACCTTGCTAATAATTCAGCATCACCATTTGCAAATTCACAGTCAGAATATGATTTTGGATCTTCTGCTCCTGCTTTAAATGTTGGGTTATATATACCATCAGCTTCTTGTTCAACTTTAATAAAGTCATTATTAACTTTTGCGTATAAATCACCAGCATTATCTGGATCTTCGTATAATGTAGTTTTTACATTGAAGTTGTATTTGTGTTTATCATCATCGTTTGCTGCATCACCGTAAATATCTAATAATTTAGTCGCTGCAGTTGAAGAGAAAATTTCTTTATCAAGGCTGATGATACTATCTGCGTTACTTTCAATACCAACTTGAAGATTGATGTCATCGCAACTTCCGTCTAAAACTTTTTTACCATTAAATTCTGCTGTGTTAGACATACGAGTAATTTCTCTAAGTCTTGCACCAACTTCTGATTTAATAGCTGTCATTGCGTCTGTACCGTATGTACCGTTGGCAGCTTGTTCTGTTAAATCTCTGATACGTTGCATGTTTGATTGAATAACGTCAAGAGTACCTTCTGTTGTTTGTAGTAATGATGTACCCATTTGTGCGTTGTCTTGTGCAACTGATAATGAACTGATTTTGTAATCCAATTTTGTTGCTACAGCTGAACCTGCTGCATCGTCTTTTGCTGAGTTAATTCTCAAACCTGTTGACATACGTTGCATTGCTGTGTTCATTTTGTCTGAAGCATTGTTTAAACATTTTTGAGCTACCAATGATGGAATATTGGTATTTACAGTAATTGCCATTTCCTCTTTCCCTATCCTTTTATAATACGTCTGTTATATTTTTTTTTTTAACAAATTTAAGTATAGGTTATATTCTAGTATCTATCATCATACGTATAGAGGATATTTGGATTTTTTATTAAAGTTTTTCTTTTTAGCGAACTTTTATGCCATAAAGTAAGCCACTATTACCTTTTACGTTGTGGTAGTAAATTTTATATTTATGTTTAATATCTTTTTCATAAGTTCTTTTTGCATCGTTAGGTAAAAAGAACCAAACTTTTGCTCCTTTTTTGAAAAATTGAGGGCTTTCTATTAATTCTTTATTTTGAATTTCGTAAATTTGTTTATAGTATAAATAATCACTATTTGAGGCTTGGTTTACGAATACTACATCACCCTTTTTAATATTTCTTTTTAAATATTCAATCATTTCTCTAGGTGTTGAATTATTTTTGTAATAATTATTTTTCAAAATTGCTTTATAGGTGTTTTCAAGTTGTGGATATGCACCATACAAAAATACTGCAAGTAAAATATATCCTACAAAATTTCTTATATCTGCTGGTTTTACGGCAAGTAAAATTGCTATTGGTATTAAAAATAAAATTAATCTTCCTGAAAATGGATATAGTTGTAATGCTGAAACAATAAGGATTATTGCCAACGTTAAAATTGAAAATAAAGCAAATTTACTTCTTTCGTAAAAATATATGATTAATCCAATTAGCATTAGTATTGGCAAAATGTATTCTGGTGAAAATATAAAAGAATTTGCATTCTGGAAAATGTTTAAGTAATTATCAACATTTACAAACTCATTTCCCCAATATGTTGTCATACTTTTGTTTTGAGTTTCAAAGACTTTTTGAAAATAGCAAAAATAAAAAGCAATTACACTAACAAGTAATGGAGTTAAGAATGAAACCTTTTCATTTAATTTATAATGTTTACTAAATAAAAGTAATATTGCGATGGCACTTATTAAAAACGCAGTTGGAAAAGAAAACCAAATAAAAGTAGATAAGATTATTGAATACAAAAATAAACTTTCTTTATTCAAATACTGATAAATATATATTGTAAATATGCAGAATAAAACATCTGTGCTATATGGCTTAAATTCTGCAGAATAGTAATATAATGGAAAATTTATCGCAAAAAGTAAGGATGCACAAAGAATAGCTTTTTTGGTGCTAAATAAGGTTTTACTTAAAAAATAAAACATAAACATAGCTAAAATACTTGATACAAAAGGAACTATTCTGAATATTAGTTCAGCTGTACCTAAATATTTTACAAGTATTTTTGTATAAACCAAAAACATTGGTGGTGCGACTTGCAAAAATCTAAGAGGTTGGAATAAACCAAGATAATCCCTGTTTACAATATTCCACGCAAGTGCACATTCATCATGCCAAAAAGATTGGTTTGTTATGTATACCCTTAATCTAAGATATATTCCTAGAATAAAAATTAAGGCTAATAATACATAAGGTATTTTTTGTAAAATCTTTTTTGCTTTTTCCATACGCTGATTATATCACAAGTAGTAAATACCCTCACCGAAATTTTAAAGTTTCAAGTATAGCTTTCAACTAAAAATTTCTCCTCTCCCCTATTTTTGCATAAGCAAAAATGTGGCGAGGGGTAGTTTTATTCACTAATATACCAATTATAGAAATCTGTTATGCCTTGTTCAAGGTCGATTTTAGGTTGCCAGCCAAGTTCTTTAATATGAGTTGCATCCATCATTTTTCTTGGTGTTCCGTTTGGTTTTGTTTTATCGTAAACGATTTCACCCTCATATCCTACAACTCGTTTAACTATTTCAAATAAATCTTTTAATTGAATATCGTCACCTTTAGTGATGTTTACAAGTTCTCCGACTTCGTCGTAATCCTTGTTCATAAGCAAGTATACGCAAGCATCTGCCAAGTCGTCTGAACACATCATTTCACGATAAACAGAGCCATCACCCCAAAGTACAACGTGGTCTTTGTATGCACCAACTTCATTCAAAATTTCTTCGATATTATTGTCATTTAATTTTTCATCAAGACCCCAACCTAATTTATAACGTTTTAAGTCTTTCTTGATGGCTTCAATATCACCGTTCATAAGTAATTTTGCTAAATGAAATCTTCTTAAAATCATTGGTAACAAGTGAGCTGTTTCCATATTGAAGTTATCTCCGATACCGTATTGGTTTGTTGGCATACCTGAGATAAAGTTTGTACCATATTGTTGGTTATAATATCTACATAATTTAATGATAGAAATTTTTGCCAAAGCATAAGCTTCGTTTGTTTTTTCAAGTTCTGATGTTAGAAGACAATCTTCTTTCATAGGTTGAGGAGCTAATCTTGGATAAATACAAGAAGAGCCAAGGTTTAAAAGTTTTTTAACTCCATATTTGTATGAAGAATGTACGATGTTTGTACCAATCATAAGATTTTGGTAAATAAATTCTGCTGGATATTTAGAATTTGCCATAATACCACCAACCTTAGCTGCTGCAAGTATTACGTATTCGGGTTTTTCTTTTGCAAAAAATTCATCAACAGCTTGTTGATTACATAAATCAAGTTCAGCGTGAGTTCTAGTTATAATATTAGTAAAACCCTCTTTTACTAATCGTCTATAAATAGCACTACCAACTAATCCTCTGTGACCTGTTAAAAATATTTTTGCATCTTTTTCCATCATTTTCTTTTGCCTCTAATCTTTAAATATATTTTGGATTGCATTCCGCCTGTGCAATCCAAGATTGCTCCGCTCCGCAACGGCGGTTTCGTAGTGTTCCGTCTTCCAAAGACTTGCACTTCTGCAAGTCTTTGGAAGACGGAACACCGGCTATCGCTATACTTCTTGTGGAACAAGAACTTGGTATCCGTGTTCTCTCAATGTTTTTTCTTTTTTTGCTAATTCTAAATCTGAATCAACCATTTCGTTTACAAGTGCTTGTAAATCATAAGTCGGTTTCCAGCCTAATTCATTTCTTGCTTTTGTGCTATCACCTAAAAGTAAATCAACTTCTGCCGGTCTAAAGTATCTTGGGTCAACCTCAATAAGTGTTTTACCAGTTGCTTTATCGATACCTTTTTCGTCAACACCTGTGCCAACAAATTCAAGTTCTATGCCAAGTCTTTCAAATGCCATACGGCAGAAATCTCTGATTGAAGTAGTTACACCTGTTGCAAGTACGTAATTGTCTGGATGATCTTGTTGTAAAATTCTCCACATACCTTCTACGTAGTCTTTAGCATGACCCCAGTCACGTTTTGAATCAAGATTACCTAAGTATAATTTATCTTGTAAGCCTACTTTGATTTTTGTAGCTGCCATTGTAATCTTACGAGTTACAAATGTTTCACCTCTTCTTGGTGATTCGTGGTTAAACAAGATACCGTTTGATGCAAAGATGCCAAAACTTTCTCTATAGTTTACGCAAATCCAGTATGCATAAAGTTTTGCTACTGCATAAGGTGAACGTGGATAGAATGGTGTTGTTTCTTTTTGGATAGGTTCTTGAATTAAACCGAATAATTCTGAAGTTGAAGCTTGGTAGAATTTTGTTTTGTTTTCAAGCTTGTTCATTCTAATAGCTTCTAAAAGTCTTAATGTACCTAAAGCATCGCAATCAGCTGTGTATTCAGGACAATCCCAAGATACTTTTACGTGTGATTGAGCGGCAAGGTTATATATTTCATCAGGTTCAATATCGTGAACTAATTTTGTTAAGTTTGAAGAATCTGATAAATCGCCGTAATGCAAGATTAATTTTGCATTTTTATCGTGAATATCTTGGTACAAGTGGTCAATTCTTGATGTATTGAAAGAAGATGCACGTCTCTTGATACCGTGAACTTCATAACCTTTTTCTAATAAAAGTTCTGCTAAGTATGAACCGTCTTGACCTGTAATACCTGTTATTAACGCTTTTTTCATTAAATATTTCTCCTTGATTTGTATTTATAGTTTATATTTTAGCATGGAAAAATTATTTTCTTTCCCAGTTTATATTATTTTTAACAACTTTTGCTGGGCTACCTGCTAAAATAGTGTTTTCTTCTGTGAATTTTTTTGTCACGATTGACCTAAATGCAACTGTCGTATTGTTAGGAATTTCAGCCCCTTTTAAAATAGTGACGTCTTGACCTAGCCAAACGTGATTACCAATTTTTATATCTTTATCTTCGTTAATCACTTCTCCTGTTTCAAGTGATTTGATTTTGTGACCGTCGCAAGTTCTTATTGTAATTCCTTTTGCACACATGCAATCGTCACCAATTTCAATTTTATTATTTTCTTTTTTATGGAACAAAATGTATCCGCTATTTATGCCAAAATTTTCACCAATAATAAGTTGTGAACCTTTAGCTTCAGTCATAACTTCTAGGTTTTTAATAATATCAAAAGACGATTTTATACTAATTACAGAGTCATCAGCAAAGGTAAATTTGCATTTTGAAAAATGTGGAAGTGGTTCATATACTTTAAATATAGCGTTTGAACCATGAAATTTAACCTTCACTCCTTTTATTGAAAGAACACTTTTTTCTGTTCCATCTTTTTTTACCAAAATGATTTTATTGTTTCCGCCAAAAGGCAGAACAAAATTGGCTTTAATACCAAAAAGTTTTATAAAAAATCTTCTGTTTTCTTTTTTTAGCTCAAATAAACTCATACAAATATTTTAGCATAAAAATCTAAAGAGCCTTAATTTTCAGAAATTTCTTTCAAAATCTCTCTAGCTTTTTTAGGTGGATATTCCCAGTATTTTGAGTCGCTAATTTTTTTTATTTTATCTTCATCAAATCTCATTTTAATAACTTTTGCTGGGCTACCTGCAACTACGGCAAAATCAGGAACATCCTTGTTTACAAAAGAATTTGCACCTATTATTGCACCGTTTCCAACTTTTACGCCTCTTCTGATTATTGAGTCAACACCTATCCAAACATCGTTACCAATAATGCAGTCATCTTTTGTTAGACCTTTATAATCGCTTGTCGAAATTGACAAATGACCAGAAGTTGAAATTTCATTCATATTATGTTCTCCAGGTCCAATGGTTACGTTATTTCCGATAGAACAATAATTTCCAATTACGGCTCTTGTTATAGTGGTGTTGTTTCCGATATAGATGTAATCCCCTAAAACAGTATTATTGTCAATATCCGCTGTTTTAGAAACCTTTATCTTTTTATCAATTGCATAAAATCTAACAGGTTTTCCTTTTAATTTATCTATTATTTTTTGTAATAAGCTTGTCGCCATAATATCCTCTTTTATTTATTTAAATCTTTTAGTTTTATCTTTACCCCTAACAAAATAAGTATTTTTGCATTCAATTTACCATCATTTGTTATTGTAAAAATGTTTTTAAGTATTGGTTTTATAACCTCTTTAATCTTATCACTTAATGGTCTTTTATATTTTTTTACTTCAAAATTTTGGTTTTCAATTTCTTCTTCTACAAAATTGCACAAATCTTTTACCCAAATTTTAGATTTTTTTGTTTGTAATTCAGGTTTGAACCAGTCAGAAAAATCCTTATAAGGATGATGATTTGAATATATAGAAACATTTTCTACATTATTTTCTAGGTCTTTAAATGTTGACCAAATCAGTAATTTGAAAGGTTTTTCACCTCTTAAATCTTTTAAAACCTCGTGCAATTTTTTAATTTCTTCTATGCCTGAAGTTTCATCAAGATTATGTACAAAGAAAAGAAATTTATCAGAGCCTAAAACCTCTTTAAAATTGTCAATTCTAGGTTGATAACGTTCTTTTAGTTTTTCGAAATCGTTTTCTTTGAATGCACCATCGTGGTTATAGACAAAGTCATATTTTTTGTTTTGCCAATAATTTAGTCCAAAAGGTTCGTAAAAACCATATTCGATATTTTCAAAATAATCGGTAAAATTTGATTTTAAAACTTCTATTAAACCCTTTGTATGGTGGATTGTAAGGTCAAAGACCATACTCTTTCTACCGTGTTTTTTGTTTGGTATAAGTTCGTTTTTTGTTAAATAAGTTCTTGGCTGGCAATTCCAACCTAATGAAATTATTTCATAATCCATTTTACTTATTCTCCAAAATATACCAAGACTCAGGAATAATGTCTGAATTTGATTTAAAATTTGTTTGCCAATATTCAGGAGCTACAACAACTTTTTCAGAATTTTCGTTCAAAAATGCTCCCCACCAAGAAAAGCTACTATTTGCAATAATATTGTGTTTGCAGTTTTTCATTAATTCTAAATCAAACCAACCGTGTTTGCCTGAATTTATATCAACTACTACTGTTTTGCAGTCAAAATTTGCATTTTCTTTAACCCATTTTGGGTCATCAGAGAAAATGAATAATGTAAAATCTTTGCCAATTTTTTCTTTCATTAATTTTACGGCATTTTTGTAATAATCCATACTGCAAGAACCATAAACCTTTTGGTTTCTTGCTTTTAGGTAATCACCTCTTCTAAAATGCATTGATACAGATGTTCCCGAAGTGATTTGTTTAAGCATTTTTTTGTTTTTAGAATTTAGTTTGAAAGTTAATTTAAAGTCTTTTCTCAAACCTTCAACAACCTCTTCAAAGTATTTGTATGACTGAAAATAGCCATCGATATATGCTGGTGGTTTTACTTCAAAAAGGTTTTCTTCAAAAGATGAAAAATCCTTTTGCACGTATTCAGGTCTTGTATTTTTAATTTTTACAAGTTTATTTCTTAATTTTCTTATGAAAACTATTTTCTTTAAAATCTTTTTGTACAAAGGTTTTTCAATGGTTTTGATGTATTTTGAAAGTTCAAAACATTTTAGTTTAAAAGTTTCTTCTGAATCATCAAATATAACCTCGTAACCAGTTTTTGCCTCAAAAGCTTTACCAAATGCCCATTCAAACATTTGATTTGCTTGTCTGCCTTTCATATTGATAAAAACAGCGTTGTCATAAGTTCTTTTTTTATAAACAGGCATTAATCCAAATAATAAATGCGTTTCTGATTTTAGGCTTTCATTGATTGTGTATATTGGTAGTTTGCCAATTTTTAATTCTTTTTTCATAGCTGTAAAATATCCATCTGGAAGTTTGATATTTTCAGCTTTCGCAAAATGAAGAGTATCTCTTTTTGCTCTGATTTTATCCTCTACAAGTTGTTTATCTTGTTTACGTCTTACGATAGATACAGGGTTTACCATGTAGTAATAATTTATTTCAGGAACACCTACAACCTTGTTTGCAAAATGAACAGCTTTTGCAACAAAAAGTTTATCCTCGTAATACATTCCCTCAACAAAATTCAAATCAACTTTATCAAAATAAGTTTTTCTATAAATTTTGTTCCAAATGCTAGGCATTTCAACGACTTTGCAACTAAAGAATTTATCTGCATCTTCTGTTGAAATCTTTTCTTTATCAATTTTTAGTCTAAATTTTTCCTTGTTAGGATATTTTCTAATAATGCTTGAATACGCAATATCAGCATCGTTTTTTATAGCTGAATTGTATAATTTTTCATAAAAATCTAAATCAACATAATCATCAGAATCTACAAATCCTATAAATTCGCCAGTTGCGAGTTTAAGACCCTCATTACGAGCCGCAGAAACCCCTTTAAATCCGTCAAGTTCAATTACTTTTATACGATTATCTCTTTGTGCATAATCCTTGCAGATTTCCAAGGATTTATCAGAACTTTTGTCATCAACTAAAATTATTTCAATATTGGATAAAGTTTGATTAACAAGAGAGTCAAGGCATCTTGCTAGAAACTTTTCCACGTTAAAAACTGGTGAAACTATTGATATTTTTGGTCTGTTGTTTTCCATATAGTTTATTATAATCTAAATATCCAATAATTTATACACATTTTCTAAAACGAATTCTGGAGATGGAGAAAGTGTACATTTATTTCTGTTTGATTTTAATGGACATTTTCTTTTGTGACAAGGTTTGCAGACTTCGTTTTGTAATGCAACATATTTGTTTTCATCACCAAGTGGTGCATAAAAACTCTTTGGTGTAGCACAGAAAATTGAAAGGATTTTTGGTTTTTGTGTGGCCCAAGCAAGATGTGTACTTCCACTATCAAGTGAAATTAACAAATCTCCTCTTTCAAATACTGCTCTCAATTCTTCAAGATTTGTTTTGCCACAAAGATTTATACCAACACCTTTTGAAATATATTCAACAAGTTCATTATCTTGTGCCATACCAGTAAACACAAGATTAACTTTGTCTTTCAAGTTTTCGACAACTTGCTGAAAATTATCCTTGTTCCAATGTTTGTCTTTCCAAGTTGTTGCTGGTGCAACGATTACAGTCTTTTTAGAATTATCCAAATCTTTCAAAAGTTCATTGACTTTTTGATTAACTTCTTCCTTTATAGATGGAAGTGTAACCTTGATTTCATCAGTATTTAATCCTAGATGTTTAGCATATTTTAGATAAGTTTTTATAACGTGTAAATTATAACCTTCTTTGATTGGTGGAATAATTTCGTTTCCGCCAAAGTATGATAATTCTCTAGCATCTCTAGCAATAATTCTACGTTTAGCACCGCAGAATTTCATAAATCTAAAACTTTTCCAAAGCATTTGGTTATCAATAGCTATATCAAAGTTTTCAGCTCTTAGTTTTCTTATAATGTCTAGATATTCTCTAAAATTTTGAAGTTTGTTTTTATTCTTTTTCCATTTTTCGATAGGTACAAAAATAACGTTATCAACGCAAGAATTGTCTTTTAAAAGTTGATAACCTTTTTCTGATACAAGCCAAGATACTTCGTATCCATTGTCTTTTAAAGTATTTGCAAGTGGTATAGTGAAAATAACATCCCCCAACGCACTCAATCTTATTATTAAAACTTTTTTCATTACTTTCCTATAATAAATTCTCTTCTCTTATCAGATTTAATATATCACAAACCTCTATTGATTGCATACAAGGTGTGAATTTTTCACCCTCTTTTAAAAGTTTACAAGTTTTTTGCTCGCAAAATTTACATTCGCTTTTAGGTTCTACAACGTGACCTTTTTCTCCATAAGGTCCACAAGCATAGGTTGGTGTTGAACCCATTATTCCTATTGTGTTTATATCAAGGGCTGAGGCTATATGCAAAGGTCCTGAATCTCCTGATATGAATAAGTCTGAAATTGAATATAATCCAGCACTTTCTTCTAAGGTTAGTTTTCCAGTTAAAACTGTTGCAATATTTTTAAATTTTTCATGTAGTTCAATTTCTTTTTTTGAACCACATACAAAAATCGTTCCGCCATATTGTTCTTTTAATTTTTGACCTAGTTCCATCCAATGTTCATCAGGATAAATTCTACCTTGTCTATCGTGGTCATTTGCTCCGCCAACGTTGAATATTATCCATGGTCTTGGTAAAGCTTTATAGCGTTCCTTGAGTTCATTTTTTAAGTCTTCTCTTATAAAAATTCTCAAATTTTTAGGTTTTTCTATTTTTCCAAAACTGTCTACTGCTGTATTATAAAAAGAATCTACCGCATGGACTCTCCATTTGTTTCTTTTTACAATTTTTTTTGCAAACATAAATGCCATCATAATATAGTTTCTAATAGAATTGCTCAAAGGAAAAACTATATCATAATGTTCAAAAGCAAGGCTTAGACCTTTAAAAATCAAGTAAGGATAATCATTTGCTCTATGTCCTGTAAACCAAATGACTTTATCAATGTCAGGATTATTTTCTAAAAGTGGTGTAATAAAATCAGAGGTCATAAAGTGAACAATACAGTTAGGGTCAGCTTTTTTAATGCATTGAGCAAGCATTGTCGAATGAATAACATCGCCAATTGCACCTAATTTTATTATCAAAACTTTTTTATTTTTCATAAATTTCCTAAATGAGAGATTTTCTTTTTTTATTTTATATTTATTTTATAATAAAATAAATAATTACAGAAAGAGGAAATAAATGCAAACTTTAGATTTAACATTATTAGTTAAAACTTTTATGCGACCAGAATGTTTAGATAATTTTTTAAACTCTATTGCTGAATATCAAACAGAATGGGATTTAAAGTTTGCGGATGTTGTTATCGTTGATGATTCTGATGATGAATACAATGAAAAAAATCTTGAGGTTATTAACAAATACGAAAGTGTAAATGTTATTTACAAGCATTATGATTTTAATTCTCTTGGTTTATCAAAAGGTAGAAATATTGGTTTAGAATCAACAAAAACAGAATATTTCGTTTATTGTGATGATGATTTTCTTTTAGATAAAAATTGCGGTATTAAATATGTTTTAGATATGGCTAAAGAAAAGAATTTAGACGTTCTAGCTGGTTATTATAGAAATCTTAAAAGTCTTGATTCAGACAAAGTTAAAAATCTAAATTGGATTGGTTTTATCCAAGAAAATGATGAATTTGATGTTTGTACAATTTACGAAAATCTTTTCCCTGAATTTTTGAAGTGTGACATTGTTCAAAATTTCTACATAGGTAAAACTGATAGTATTAGAAAAATCGGTTATCCTGAAGATATTCGTACAAATGAACACAATTTAGTTTTCTTAAGATTTAAACAACATGGCCTAAAAGTTTATTCAACTTCAAGACTATATGTTAAACATTTGCATTTAAGAAAAGAAAATAAAAAATATAAAACAAACAGAAGTAGAACCTTTGTAGAACAAGCTTCGAAGCCTGTTGTTGGACAATTAATAACAGATGATGGTATGTTTAGCTTTAAAGATTATTTTTTAGGCGGTGCAGAAAAATTTGTAAATGTTAACGAAAATAAAAAATATCGTTTTAAACTAAATTTATTAATCTGCAAAGTAGATGTTTATATGTCTTTGTATAAAACCTTTGACAAATTATACAAAAAATATAAATCATATTTGAAAAGAGTATGCCCAATGTACTGGATAAAAAGAGCAAAGCTGAATAAATTTAAAGCTGAATATCCTACTGTTATGTCGACTACAGAAACATTGGAGAAACTTATCAACGAACATAAATCTATTGCAAGATTTGGTGACGGTGAATTTAAAATGGTTGTTTCATATTTAAATGGCGAAAAACAAGAAAATGCTTTAGGTGAAAAATTAAATAATATTTTAAATAATCCTATCGATAGTTGTATAACAGCTATTACAAAATACATAGATATTTATGACGATACGCCAAATTATAAAAATGGTTTTTCATATTGGGAAAATTATTGGTTAGAAAATGGTGAAAGATTTAAGAAAATCTTTTCAAAGGATTACAATTATGGTTGTGCAACTATTACAAGAAGTTCTGTATTCAAGGAAAATTCTTTATCAAAAGTAAAAGAACTTTGGAATAATAGAAAAGTTTTATTCGTAATCGGTGATGGTTCTCATTGGGTTGATGAACCTAGATTATTTGATAATATTGCACAAAAAGAATACTTAATAACAAAATCTGAAAATACTTTTGATGAATATGAAAATATAATTTCAGGTATAAGAAATTATGACAAGGATTGGTTAGTAATGGTAGCCCTTGGTGCTACTGCAACCGTTTTAGCTTATGAATTATCAAAAGAAGGTTATCAAGTAATTGATACGGGTCATTTGCCTAATTGTTATCTTCAAGCTATTGGAGAAAGACAAAGCCCTGAAATTGAGCATTTTAAAAATAAAGCTTATAAAAAGAACTAATATTTGTTTACAATATCAACTACTGTTTGAACTTCTTCGTCTGTCATAACAGGTGAAATTGGTAAGCTTATAATTGTTTTATGAATTTCTTCTGTTATTGGGAAACTCAAATTGTTCCACTCTTTATAGCATTCTTGTTTGTGTGGTGGAATTGGGTAGTGGATTAGAGTTTGAATATCGTTTTGTTTTAAATATTCTTGGAAACCATCTCTATCTTCAGTTCTTACTGGGAAAATATGCCATACGTTAGCTTTTTCTTCGTAAGCTTTTCTCATGATAATTTTATCGTTTTTTATGTTTTCTAAATAATAATTAGCGACTTCCCTACGTTTTTGGTTATCTTCATCAAGATATGGAAGTTTTACATCAAGTACGCCGGCATGAATTTCATCAAGTCTAGAGTTTGTGCCTTGATAAATATTGTGGTATTTGATGTTTGAACCATAATTTCTTAAAGCTCTAATTTTATCCGCTAATTCTTTATCATTTGTTGTAACGCAACCACCGTCACCAATACAGCCTAAATTTTTTCCTGGGTAGAAAGAAAATCCACTTGCATCACCTAAATTACCAGTTCTTTTATCTTGGTAAATTGCACCATGAGCCTGAGCTGAATCTTCAATAACTTTAAGGTTGTATTTTTTAGCTAAAGCCCAAATTTTTTCCATTTCAACGGCTTGTCCGTAAAGGTGTACAACCATTATGGCTTTTTTTTTATCTGTGGTTTTTTCTTCGATTAAATC
>ERZ808275.15-NODE-15-length-153869-cov-22.157352_pt1 | contig 153869 bp, 128 predicted proteins | sample MGYA00520894_ERZ808275 | MGnify/ENA primary metagenome ERZ808275 (study PRJEB31516, sample SAMN03275598) | gut metagenome | biome: mammalia-associated habitat; material: feces | host: Papio cynocephalus | place: Kenya | collected 2012-08-03 ... | reverse complement strand
CACTTCAGCGTATCACAATACCGCTTGTTCGTTTCTTTTTTATCATGCCTCCTTAAAAAACGTCATAAATTGGATTTGAAGCGGCATAGTTTATAAAATCTCTTTTTCAGTTAAAACAAGTGCATTATTTTCCACATAAAAAGAAGGTCTAGTTTCTTTATGAAAAAGTTTACTTTTTGCAATACGTTCAAAATCTTCCTTGCAAACATATTTTTTCAAATAAGAATCTTCCAAAATAAATAAACCTGCGATTGCCTTGCATAAATTACCAAAATTTGCTTTTTCATAATTCATTTCACCATTTTCAATACCAGTTCTGTTATGCTTTATGGCATTATAATAATTCCACCAACAAGGAGCAGTTAACTTATTATTATCTATTTTCAAGTCTTTCCAAGGTTTTATCAGACCAATACCTTTAAAATCAACTTCCTGCTCATATATATTTTTTCCATCAATTTCAATATCCTGTATTTCTTTCCACCAATCAGAAATAGTTACATATTTTTTTTCCTGTCCATCTTCCTTTTTTACAAAATCCGGATTTATTTTCTTTGCAAAAATTTTTCCAAATACATCTATTTCACTACAAATTGACAAATACAGTCTCAAGTATTCATTAGAAAATGTTTTATTATTTTTCTCTGAAAAATCCACATACCTAGAAGTCGAATAAAAATCTTCTTCCAAAGCCAGATAAAAATCCCAATATCGTTTTACAAATTCTTTAATTTCATTATTATCCATATTTATCACCTCAAAAATTATCTATTTAAATTTATAACTCTCTCCGTTTTTTCCTAACTCGCTGCGGCAGTTACGTACCTGTTCCGCTACGGCTTAACGCCTGCGCTACACCGGGTACTACACAGCCACAGCTCGTTTATTACTTGCCTGTAGAGCGGACAAGGCGGAAACCTATATAGCTGCCCCTGCTGTCGGCATCGTAGCAGTCCCGGCTATCCACCCCGCAGCTGCTGCCGCTACTGTACCAACTGCCGCCACAGCGATAGCGGTTGTAGTCGCCGTAGGAATCCCAACACCACTCCCACACGTTGCCACTCATATCGTACAGTCCGTAACCATTAGGACTTTTCTGTCCAACCGGATGAGTTGAGTTTCCGCTGTTGCTGTTATACCATCCAACATAACCAAGATAATCACTTCCACTGTAACGATAATTTTGTCCACCTTCTGCAGCGTATTGCCATTCTTCAACAGTCGGTAATCGGAATCCGTTTGCATTTTTATTCCAAGTAACAGAATATCCATTTATTGAGTATGCCGGTTCATATCCAAGTTTTTTACTCAATGCATTACAAAATTCAACTGCATTATACCAACTAACATTTTCAACAGGCTTATTTTCCCCTTTAAAATAACTAGGATTTGTTCCCATAATTGACTTATACAGTTTTTGTGTTACTTCCGTTCTGCTGATTGAATAATCTCTGCCAGGAATTTTTATAAAATTTTGTTTATACCAACGTTCCTTTTCATCTTTTTTCTTCACTTCCACTATGGAAGAATTCAAATCTAGCCCTTTTGAAAAGAATACCTTTAAATCTGAAAAAAACTTCCTTTCCTTTTCTGCAACACCGTCCACAATCCTTAAATCCTGTTCTGGCTTCATCGTGCGTGGCTGTTCCCTGTTCAAGTTGCTTGTCTGCGTTACTTTGCCGCCTACGGTGTTTATTACCCTAATCTTGTTAAAATTGAACGTGTACTGGCTTGGCTTGTCGTCCGGCTCGGCACTTACGTTGTAGTCAATCTCAAAGTAGATAATCGGGTCGCCGCGTGTAAGCAAAGAGTTATACATATCCACGTTGTTTGTGTATTCTTCTATAACTGCGTCGTTCAGCTCCGTCGCCATATCAGGAGCTTTTTTGCCGCTAAGCGCGTCGTAATTCACAATAAAGTTGTCCGTATAAAGCAGAACTCCGTCTGAATACAAGCTAAGGTATGCGTTCCAGCCGTTCTGGCTGCCTTCATACGTTCCAAAACTTACCTTAAGCTCGTCACCCATGCTGCTTACAGTACGGATATTGCCCAGCGCTTTCTGGTCGGTGCGGATTTCCTGCAGAAGGCTCTGCTGCTGCGTCATTGTGCTTTGCTTTACAGCCTCGCAGTCCGTAAAGAATTTGTTCGTAAGGTCTTCGTAGCTCTTTTTTACCTGATTTTCGCGGCGCGTTTTTGCCTGCTCTGTCGGCTGGCCGTCGCTTCCAAGTTCCACGGTTGTGTAGTTTTTGTTGCGGATTCTTGCTTCCTCGTTATTGCGGTCCTGAACAAGCTGGTCATAAAGTTCCTGCGAGCGGTGTTCCACATTCTGCCGGATTTCCACCAGAGCCTTTTTCTTGGACTCGATTATGTTTATCTGCCCAAGAACGCCCTGTTTTTCCATCTTTAACTTGCGCACTTCCGCAGCTTTTGCCGCGGCGTCTTTTGCCATCTGGTCACGCTGTGTTTTTAGGGCAATGCTTCGTTCAGCCTCAAGTTTTGCGTCCGCGTCGGCACGTGCCTTTTGTGCTTTAAGTTCTTCCTGGCGTTTTTTTTCAGCATTCTGCTTTTCCAAAAGAAGGGCTTTTTCCGCCTCAATGCGGTTCTTGTTCTGGATAGCGTTTATGTCGTTGCTTGTCATCAGCTTGGAAAGCTCGGCATCGTAGTCGTTCATCATCTTCTGGAACTGAGCCTCGTTCTGCTTTGCAAGGGCAAGCTGGTCGTCAACGCTAAAATTTGAAGAGTCGCTTGAAGTCTTTAAATCAACAAAACAAACTTAATCAAGGCTCTTCTTTTTTCAATCCGTCTGGCATGCCCCTGTTTGTTGCAACCACAAAATCCTCACGCAAGAACCTCTTAAGCAAAAAAGCACAGAAATACGGAATCGTGTAAAAACGTCCATTAAATCCTACGTTTTTATTGCAAAGCTTTATTCCAAAAATATGAACAAAATTCAAACAGTATACACACAAAATATGAAGAAAATTCAACCTAGTTATGCACAAAACATGAACATTTTTTCTATACTTAAAATATGCAACAATGCTGCCTAATAAGTACTTAAAATATGCAAATTACATATTCCAAAGGTACTTAAAATATGCAATAATATGTTTATGCAAAGAAAATTCTATAATATTCTTCTGAACTGGAAAAATAAAACAGATAAATTATGTATGCTCGTTCGTGGCGCAAGGCAAATTGGAAAAACCTATATCATCGATTTGTTTGGTCGCACTGAATATGAAAACTACATCTACATCAATTTTGAAGAAAATCCTTCCTATAAAGATATATTTTCCGGCGACTTAGATGTGAATACACTCACAGCTGAAATTTCTCTCAGGGTAAAAGATGCCCATCTTGAAAATGGAAAGACTCTAATCTTTCTCGACGAAATCCAAAGCTGCCCGCAGGCAAGAACTGCACTAAAGTTTTTCTCAATGGACAAAAGATATGATGTGATTGCAAGCGGTTCTCTTTTGGGACTCAACTACAAAGATGTTTCTTCTTACCCGGTAGGTTATGTGCAGGAAGAAAAAATGCATTCAATGGACTTTGAGGAATTTCTTTGGGCATTGGGAGTGTCTTCTGAAACAGTCAGCTATATCCGCTCATTTTATAAAAACTCAAAAAAAATTCCCGATGCCACACACAAAAAGATGATGGAATATTTTAGGCAATATGCGGTTATCGGCGGAATGCCGCAAGTTGTGCAAAGTTTTACGAATGAACACAATTATCAGACTGCATTGAAACTTCAAAGAAATATTCTGCTTAATTACCAGAATGACATTGCAAAATATGCCCCTGTTTCAGAAAAAACAAAGGCAAGGGAATGTTTTCTTTCTATTCCGCGCCAGCTTGCAAAAGAAAACCGTAAATTTCAATACGGCATTGTAGAAGAAAAAGGAACTGCCCGAAAGTTTGCAGGAAGCCTGATGTGGCTTTACGATGCAGGCATAATTGATTTTTGCTACAATATAAATCCGCCAGCTCTTCCGTTTGTAGGAAATGTTGTCTCTTCTTGCTTTAAAATTTATATGCATGACATTGGACTTCTGTGTGCAATGCTGGATGACGAAACCCAGAAAGACATTATTGACGACACATTGAAAATCTATAAAGGCGCTATTTACGAAAATCTTATTGCAGATGTTTTCTCAAAAATGCAAAAGCCGCTTTATTATTATAAAAAAGAAAACTCACAGGGCGAAATTGATTTCTTTATAAGATATAAAGACAATGCAACCCCTGTAGAAGTAAAAAGCGGAAACAAAGGAACTTCCAGTATGGATAATCTGCTTAAGAAGGCTGAATTTCCCTATGGAATAAAACTTTGCAATGGAAACATTGGTTTTGCAAACAAAAAAATTACACTTCCGCTTTACTGCGCCATGTTCTTGAATGAATGACTTTTCGCGTTTTCTAAGCGATTTGCTTAATCCTGCATATTTTTAGAACGCCTCAACTCCTTAAGAATTCGCAATTTCATAGCCGGTCATTTCTTCAATGACTTTGTCTGGATAACCGAGCTTTTTTGCCTCAACGTATAATTCTTGGGTAAGTTCGGCAGCTCCGTTTTCAGAAAGTTCAGAACCTTCTTTTATCATCTGGAACGTATCTTCCATTTCAACAAGATTCATAAGTTTGTTCAAGAACCATTCGTCTATCATTGTAACTTTATGGATTTCTTCCACAGTCATAATTCCGCGCTTTAAAGCCTGGAAAACTGCGAACAAACGCAAGTCTGTGCACTGCCCAACGCGTTCAATAATCTTTTCGTTAGATTCTTCTTCAAAAACTTTAAAATTAAGCGAATTAACGCCAATTTCCGCACCGCGAGCAGCCTTCATCAGCGCTTCTTCAAAAGTGCGGCCAATCGCCATAACTTCGCCAGTCGCCTTCATCTGGGTTCCCAGTTTTCTAGCCGCATAAACAAACTTATCAAATGGGAATTTAGGCATTTTTACAACAACGTAATCTAAAACCGGCTCAAAACAAGCCGCCGTCTTTTTTGTAACAAAGTTTGGAATTTCATCAAGATTATAGCCGATGGCAATTAGCGAAGCGACTTTCGCAATCGGATAGCCAGTAGCCTTAGAAGCCAATGCCGAAGAACGTGAAACGCGGGGATTTACTTCAATCACCGCATATTCAAAAGATTCCGGATTCAACGCGAACTGACAGTTGCAGCCGCCTTCAATTTTCAAAGCAGAAATTATGTTTAAGGCTGCAGAACGAAGCATCTGGTATTCTTTATCTGCAAGGGTTACCGTCGGAGCAATTACGATTGAATCTCCTGTGTGGACGCCGACTGGATCAAAGTTTTCCATTGAACAAATTGTCAGAACGTTTCCGCTGTGGTCGCGCATAACTTCAAATTCAACTTCTTTCCAGCCGGAAATACATTTTTCCACAAGAATCTGATGAATTGGCGAGCGGTGAAGCCCGTTGTGGGCAATCTCGTCTAACTCTTCATCGTTGTTTACAATGCCGCCACCAGTGCCACCAAGAGTAAAGGCCGGGCGAATTATTGCAGGAAAACCAATTTCGTTGTGAACAAAATCAACGGCATCTTCATAAGTTGTTACAACTTTAGAAGGAATACAAGGCTCTCCAATTGCAAGCATTGTATCTTTGAACATCTGACGGTCTTCCGCCTTGTCAATTGTTTCTGGTTTTGCGCCTAAAAGCTGAACTCCATGGCTTGCAAGAAAACCCGACTTTGCAAGTTCCATAGAAAGTGTAAGACCTGTCTGCCCGCCCAAGGTTGAAAGCAAACTGTCTGGTTTTTCTTTTTCAATTATTCGCTGAATTACTTCGGGAATAAGAGGCTCAATATAAATTGAATCTGCCATTGAATGGTCTGTCATAAGCGTAGCAGGATTTGAATTGACTAAAACAACTTCAAGTCCTTGTTCTTTTAATGCCTTGCAAGCCTGCGTTCCTGCGTAATCAAATTCTGCCGCCTGCCCAATTACAATCGGACCAGAACCAATTACCATTACTTTGTGGATACTTTTATTTAAAGGCATAGCTTACTCCCGTTCGTTTCTTTTATTGTCGACTTAAAATACGATATTGCATCAACGCGTTCAAATTCTGGCTTAAAATTCTTAAAATAGTTTCTGTCGTTTATAAGATTGATAAAATCATCAAACAAAAAGTTTGTATCCAAAGGACCGCCGCTTGCCTCTGGATGGAACTGAACGCTAAAAGCAGGAATATCCGTATAAGTTATGCCTTCGCAAGTTCCATCGTTTGTGTTTACAAAACTTAAAAAAGCGCCTTTAGGAAGACTTTCATTGTTTACTGCATAGCCATGGTTTTGAGAAGAAATATAAACTCTTCCTGTTGAAAGCTGCTTTACAGGCTGGTTGCCCCCTCGGTGACCATACTTCAGCTTGCTGGTTTTTGCTCCCCGTGCAAGCGCCAGCATTTGATGCCCCAAACAAATTCCAAAAACTGGAATTCCGCTTTCAGAAATCTTTTTGATATTTTCAATAATTTCAACGTTGTCGGCAGGATCTCCAGGTCCGTTGCTCAGCATAATTCCGTCTGGATTTCTTTTTAAAATATCTTCCGCTTTTGTATCGCAAGCTACAGTTTCAACGTCAACTCCGCGCTTCAGCAATTCCCTGCGGATATTTGCCTTTGCACCAAAATCCCAAAGAACAACTTTTTTTCCTTTTCCATTTTTCATGGCAAGTTCTGGGTCATTTACTTTTAAGCCGTCTTTTGTAACAGGAACAGCGCGATACTCTGCGCTAGTTTTAAAAACAACATCTGCGCTTTGTTCAATTTTATCAGCATTTAAAGTTACAGCTTCTACTGCTTTTTCTATTTTGTATGCTTTTATTTTTTCTAAAATCTTTTCTTTTTCCAAAGGATTTTCAAGGGCATTAAAACACTCTAAAGCTTCTGCAGAGCTGCCAGAAATTATCATTCCGTTCATGACGCCAGCTTCGCGAAGAACTTTTGTAAGTTTTCTTGTATCTATTCCGCAAAGACCGATTACGTTGCTTTGAACTAAAAAATTATTTAAATTTCCTTTGCAGCGAAAATTAGAAGGTTCTTCGCAAAGGTTGCGAACAATGTATCCACGTACATGACTTTTTTCGCTTTCAAAATCTTCAGGGATTACGCCATAATTTCCAATCAAAGGAAAAGTCTGCGTAACTATTTGACCGTAATAACTGGGATCTGTAAGTGTTTCAAGATAGCCAGTCATTCCTGTTGTAAATACTGCTTCACCGATAACAACACCGGAAGCACCAATACTGTTTCCATTAAATACAAGTCCGTTAGCCAGGACCAGGCAGGCTTTAGAGTTCATTCTAAAAGATAACTATACAGTTTTTATCACATTTTGAACAGTAGGAAGAATATTTATGACAGAGTCAACGGACTCTGTTTTTATGCCTTTGTACAAACCAAAAAGAAAAAACCATATAAAAACCGCAACCGCAACCATTTTAAGACCTGTTCCTAACAAAAAACCTTTGAATGCGCCAAAAGCAGCTTTTAGACATTTATTAAAATCAGAAGAATCGTTTATAAGCTCACCTACCAAAGCTCCGCAAAAAGGTCCTAAAATTATTCCCCAAGGTCCAATGAACATGCCAACTACTAGACCAATCGTAGAACCCCAAGTTCCGGCCTTAGAGCCTCCGCTTTTTTTTGTCATCGCAACAGGAAAAATATTATCTGCAACAGAAACAAAAATCGCCGCCACTGCGCAAATGATTAAAATCACAGGTTTTATAATTACATAATCAGAAAAATATGCTGCTAGCAGTCCAAACCAAGCCAAAGGCGCTCCTGGCAAAACCGGTAAAAATGTTCCTAAAAAACCTAAAAAAAGAAGAACTGCCCCAACAATAACTAAAAATATATTCATATTTCAATGATACTATTTTTTAGGTTATAATCAAGATATGCTAAACACAATTATAATACAGCCGCCAATGCTTCAATTAAACACACCGTATCCAAGCGGAGCATATTTACTTTCCTTTTTTAACAATCTTTATCAGGAAAAGAATATTAATGGCTGCGTTCAATGGAAAGATTTAAGCATTGCATTATTTCATAAAATTTTTTGCAAAAACGGATTAAAAATCATCTTCGAAAAAACCTCTAAAAAAGCTCTTGAGATTGCTCAAAATTTTGAAAAAAAAGGAGATGAAAATTCTGCTTTTCAACTTAGACGCTATATTTCTCAACAGGAAAGCTGGATAAACTGGATAGATACAATCGTTGCTATAGTTTGCGAAGGAAATAAAAAATCTGGCCGAGAACTGGTGCACGAATTTGTACGTTCCGCTTATGTCCCGCGCGGAAACCGAATGGAATCATACCTAACGTCTTTAGACCGCGATGTCAGCGCAGACGATTCACGCATTTTGGCAAGCCTTGCGCTAGCAGACCTTGCAGACTACATTGCCGTTGCCTATGACAAAAATTTTTCTCTTATTCGCTATGCGGAAAGCCTTGCTACAAGCAAATCTTCTTTTTTTAAAATTGAAAATGCATTAAATTCCCCGGTTTTAGAAGACTTTTTAAAAAATCTTGTTCAAGAAATTTTAGTTCAAAATAAAGAAAATAAAACTCTTTTCTGTATTTCCATTCCTTTTCCTGGAACCTTAGAAGCAGCAATTTTCATCGCCAGAGAAATAAAATCTTTTTCCGCTAAAAGCAAAAATTTTTTTGTTGCTTTTGGCGGCGGCTACGTAAACACAGAACTTAGAAATCTTCAAGAGCAAGGAATTTTCAAATACTGCGATTTTTTAAGTTACGACAAGGGGTATGGAAGTTTTCTTCATATATTTGACAGTCTAAATATTCAAGATCCAGACTTTAGTTCAATTTTTGCAGAAAAACCTTTCTACAAAGTAAAACACTTTTACAACAAAAAAATAATCGACGGAACAAATTTAGAAGAAAACTTTTCAAAAGAGATTATAAACTTGTATGCAAAAAAAGAAATTGATTTCGTTCGTAAAATAGTTCCTGACTTTAGCGCTATTGATTTTTCACTTTACCCTCGGCTTGCAGACGACACAAATCCAATGCACAGAATTTGGAACGACGGCGCATGGCTAAAAGCGTATATGGCTTACGGCTGCTACTGGCATAGGTGCGCCTTTTGCGATACAACCTTGGACTACGTAAAAGGTTTTTGCAACACAAACATTGAAAATCTTTTTTACGGGCTTGAAAAACAAAGCTTAATAACAGGAATAAACGGTATTCATTTTGTGGATGAAGCTTGTCCTCCCGCTCTTATGCAAAAATTTGCGCTTTTAAACCTAAGCAGTTCCATTAAGAACGAAAGGCTTTCTTGGTGGGGAAACATCCGCTTTGAAAAAACATTTTCTAAAGATTTAGCAGATTTGCTCGCCTACGGAGGACTTACCGCAGTTTCCGCAGGAATAGAAATTGCCACAGGAGAAGGCCTGTCTTCAGTAAACAAGGGAACTAGCATGGAACACATAGTTTCCGCATGCTGTGCATTCAAAGAAGCTGGAATCCTTGTCCATTCATACATGATTTTTGGGTTTTGGAATCAAACAAAGCAAGACCTTATTAATTCAATGGAAACTTTAAGGCAAATGTTTAAGGCAGGTCTTTTAGACAGCGCGTTCTGGCACAAATTTTCGCTTACCGTTCATTCAACAGTTTTTAAGGAATGGCACCAAGGACTTCACAAAGAGCTAAAACCTATTTTTCCTAAAGAAAAAACTTTTGCAGAAAACGAAATCCATTTTGAAGGCGAAGAAAAAAGCGAAATCTATTCACAACCTTTAAATGAAGCTTTAGAATTTTGGATGCACGCAGAAAAACTCAACAAAAATGTGGAATCTTTTTTTCCATTTAAAATGCCGAAACCTTCGATTGCGCCAGACTTTATTGAAAGTCTGATAAAAAAATACGAATCAAAATGCAAAAAAGAATTTTCTTCCCTTGCAGCAAAAAAGTTTGTTTGGATTGGCGGAAAACCAATCGTTCTTTCTTCTTCAGATTTTTCTACAGTTCAAATCTGCTGGGCCTATATGGGAAACCTTTTATACGCTGATGTAGAAAAATCACGGGCAAACGAAATTGTTTTTTATCTTGATTCAATTTCTGCTTCAAATTACATAAATTCAGACAAGTCTCTTTTTTTACTTGATAATGCAATTAAAATTTTAGGCAAAGCCCTTTTCTTCCAATTAAGAGGAAAAGGGCTTTGCGCTCTTATTTAGCCCGACTGTCGAGTTTTTAGGAAAATGAATAAAGTCGTAAGCGAATTTGCAATTTGTGAAGATTTTGTGCGATAAGAACTAACCTTGACAAAGCCAAATCGACTTCATCAAAAAAAACGTCAAGGCAATGAAATAGCTGTATAAATTGCCAGCCTAATGAAAGCCGAAGAAAAAATTATGGAGAGTTCTTGCAAATAGTGATATATTATTAGTAATCAAGATTCTGAAATAAATTCTGCATGATTGGAAACGAGTCAATATGGAGATGAAAAAATGATTTATGAATATATGCGTTTGCCAGATGACACAGAAATAACACACACTGATGTTCAAAAAGATGGAAGTGTTATTGTTTATATTGAAACACCGGATAAAAAAGACGGATTTCATCATGCCAAGTGCATCCTTCCGAAATACGAATGGTCAGACATTTTTGGTTATACAGATAAAGAAATGGCTCATTTTAAAGACATTGTTGAATCTGGAGCGCATTTGATTATTCGTTTTGCAGAATGCGGAGGCTTTAAAAATGCCTCAAATATTTAGAATTGGTTCATACATTATTTATCTATGGTCATTTGAAGGAAACCCATTAGAACCTGTTCATGTTCACATTGCAGAAGGTACACCTCAAGAAAATGCAACAAAAATTTGAATTACTCGAACAGGAAAGGCTATGCTTGCAAATAACAAATCGAAAATTCCAGACCATGAGCTTAATTCGCTTATGAGAATGATTGAAACCCGGAGTTTTGAAATAATCTCCAAATGGAAAGAAAGATTCGGAGAAACCAGTTTCTATTGTTAGTTAATTGCACAATTGTTTTAATGTCATTATCGGGCTGACCCGGTAATCTTTTTATATAGCCCGAATGTCGAGTTTTTAGGAAAATGAATAAAAGCGTAAGCGAATTTGCAATTTGTGAAGATTTTGTGCGATAAGAACAATTAAAGTTGCGTAGCAGCCCAACTCCATTCAAACGAAGCGCGAACACAACCATCTGAATAAATTGAAAATTCGCTGAAAGCTTTTTTTACAATTTATAAAAAAACTCGACATTTGGACTATTTAGATTTTTTTATTCCAAAAAGAACAAATCTTACCACAGGAATTCGGCTAAGGAGTTCCCACAGCAAAACGCTTCCTGCAAGGGCGGCAACAAGTTCGATTATGTAAATAACTGCAATCGGAAGATTTTGAGCAACAGGTTTTAAAAGCGTGTTCACAAGCAAAAGCACAAAAATGTGAAGTACAAAAATTCCAAAACTAGTTTTTGTCATGTAATCTGAAAACTTATTGTGAAAGTTCAAAATCGTTTGCGAAACTCCCAAAATTCCCAACGTTGTAAACCAGGCATGAAAAACACTGAGCCAGTTGTTCAAAACGGAATACTCTGCGTAGTAAGTTCCGTAATTTTTCTTAACATAGAAAACGCCAGAAACAATTCCTGCCGCCAAAAACAGCCACCACAACTTTTTCAGCACATCAAGAACGCTTTTGTTTGAAAGCCAGTAATAGCCAATAAAAAACGCCATTGGATAATACAACATTCTGTAGGTTGTAATCTTTGGAACGTTCAAGATTTGAGCCGACCCCCACATTACAAAGAACAAAGCACCTAAAACAACAATATTCAGCCATTGAGATTTTTCGCTAAGATGAGTTATGCGATCGGCTTTGTCAATGCATTTTAAAAGGGCAAGCACAAGGCAGGCAAAGAACAAAACCTGACAGAACCACAAAGCACCAGTTCCACTTGCAACGTAAATTATGTATTTTACAAAACCTGGAATATTTTGAGTTTCCGGGCTGTTCATGTAATTAAAACTGATTAGCCAGCCGCACACCCACTGAACGCATAAAATTCCAAGCGTAGAAGGAACTAAAAGTTTACAAGCGCGATTTTTCAAGAAATCTTTTACGCTCTTTTTCTTTAGGGAAAAGTTCGCACAAATTCCGCTTACGGCAAAAAGAAGAACCATAAACCACTGGTAAACGCTGTACTGAAAAATTCCTGCAAAAGAAACTTTTCCATCTTCGTAATCAGGCAGCCTTTGAAACATCGCAGTTGTTCCAATGTTGTTGTAATAAAAAAATATGTGAAACACAACAACGACTAAAATTGTTATCCACCGAATGTTATCCAAAAAAAACAGGCGTTCTTGCGAAGAACACTTTTCTTGAACAAGTTTTTTTTCCTCAGTTAGATTTTCATTTTCCATAAATTACCTCGTATAATTAATTTTTCTTGTCAAAAATTTTTGCAAAAATTTCATTAAAGGAATTCTTAGGGGGAATCGCTATTCCTTTTTTTATATCTGCTAGAAGAAGCAAGGAATCGCCGCTTTCAATGCCGAACATTTCTCTCATTTCTTTAGGAATAACAATCTGCCCTTTTGTTCCAACCGTAACAGAGCAAGCAAATTTCTTTTTCACAGCATTTTCTTCCACAAAAACCTCCTATACAAAAATTATTGTTATACAAATCATACTTTTCATACTTGGTTAAGTCAAGTTTTTTTTAGAAAATCGAGTTTTTGAAAAAAAATAAAGCGTAAGCGTTTTTAAATTTTCCTAAAAACTCGATTTTCTAAATATCAATAACAACTCGACAAAACTAACCTTTAATGCTAACTTTACGCCATGTATTTCAATGGAATCAGGTAAGATTTTCAAAGCCTGAACTGGATGCGCAACTGTAGCGACCGTTCAAAAAAATTCAATGCAAAATTTGCAAATTCCACTACAAGCATTTTGTGGGAAGGAAGAATTTTTGGTCGAAGTCAGGAAACTTTGGTACATGTCGAATTTTAAAAGAACTTTCTTTTTATATTCGTGCATTCCGTATGGAAGGCAAACTTTATTTGGAATCTACGCAACTCTGGATTCTGGAGAATATTATGAAAAGCTCTAGCTTTGTAAAACGCGCTGCAAGTCTGTTCAGTGCAATTTTGGTTTTATTTCTTTCATTTAATCTGATGTCTTGTAAAACCGATGAGGCTTCACAAAATGACATTATCCAAACTGAAAAACTTTCTTCAGATAGCCATTTAATTGGCAAATGGACAGGTTCTTATTCTGAAATTTTTGAAATATCAGAAACAGAATTCAAAAACTACGGCGACTCTTATGATTGTTATGCAGGCAATAATCTTTTAATTGCAAAGACTTCAGGTAATTCTGGCTACATCTACATAAAGTATACAAAAGCAATGAATCCAGATTATTCTTATTCAGAAACAGCCCCAGATGTTGGAAAATGGTACGCAATTGCTTTTAAAGATTTAACTTCAGATTCTGTAAAACTTTCCGGAGCTTATAAAGAAAGTGGAAAAACTTCTACAGAAACATTGGAAGAAGCTATAAAAGAATTTACAGTTGAAAACGGATATTTTGCAGAATTCTCTGAATGTACAAAGTAAATTAAAAGCAAATTGATTGAAAGTCGGGTTTTTTATAAATTGTAAAAAAAGTTTTCAGCGCTTTTGTTCATTTGACTAAAAACTCGACTTTCAGTCTATGGATTAAACTATTAAAAAAATAGACTGTACGCAATCTTGAATTACTATGAATAGAAACAAAATCATTCTTTACCTTTTTCCTCTTTTTTTTAATCAATATATTTTTTGCCAAGACGCACAACCTCTTTCAAAAATTACAACTTATGTTGACATCCCAATTGTAGAGCAAAGGCAACTTTTTACTAACGAAGAAATAAAATCTATGAACATACAAGATGTTCCTTCTTTAATACAGAGCGCAGGAATTCAGTTGCTTTCCTATGGAACTTATGGTTTAGAACAAAAACCTTCTATCAGAGGATTCACTGATGAAACTGTAAGAGTTGTTATCGACGGAATTTGCGTAAACAATCCTCAGTATGGAACTTTTGATTTTTCTAGCATAAACATAAACAGTGTAGAAAAAATTGAAATTGTAAAAGGAGGATTTACAGAAGGAGTTTGTGAAGAAGGTTCCGTTGGTGGAACAATTTATATAACAACAAAAAAACAAAGCCTTGAAAACAGTTTTTTTTCAGATTCAATGTTAAAATCTTTTTTCAATAAAAATCTTCTTATCGACACTTTTTCTCAAATGCTAGGAATGAACTGTCAATTTGGAGAAAACACTTTTTTTAAAGCCTCCGCAAAAGGAAGTTATGCAAAAAATGAGTTTCCCTTCAAAAATTATAAAAATCAAATTGCTATAAGAAAAAATTCTGCCGTGCATGACATTTGTGCCGATTTTAATCTTTCGCATTTTTTTGGAAGCGGCAACTCTTGGACTTTTAACAATATTTCATACACCGGATATAAGCACATTCCTGGTCCAGAAACCGCATCAAAAAATGACATTCAGCAGGACTACAACAATACAGCTTTATTTTCGATGTTCTTTCCTCTATTGAACAACTTAAAAACAAGTTTTTCTTGGATTTCTACAAACAGGTTTTTTGATGAACAAAACAGTAAAAGTATTCATCATGTAAATTCTTTTAAGATTTCTGCTAGCGGATTTATTTTTAAGAATAAAAGCTACACTCAGAATCTAGGATTTTATTTTGACTTTACAAACCTTGATTCCACAGACGATGGAATTCACCAATCATTTTCTGGAACCATAAAAGAAACTTCAAAAATAAAAGTGAACAATTTTATTTCAATAAGCGCACCCTTTGCCCTTTCTTTTGATAATAAAAATTTTGCAGCAATTCCAAAATTTGGACTTAAAATGTCTTTTTCAAAAACAGATTTTCTTTTTAATATTTACAGAATGGTGCAGTTTCCTAACCTAGATGATTTATACTGGAATTCAGCAGGTTTTCACGGAAATATAAACTTAAAGCCAGAAAGCGGATGGGGAACAGAATTCACTCTGAATAATGCAAATTCATTTTTGCCTTTTTCAATATGCGTATTTACAAACTACTACAAAAACAAGATTCAATGGTCTTCTATTTCTGGAACTTGGCAGCCAGAAAATATTGCATCCGCATTTTATTTGGGATTAGATGTTTCATGCGAAAAAAGGTTTCTAAAATATTTTTCATTAAAAGCAAACTTTGAATATCTTTACAATAGACTTTTAGACAAATCAAATACGGCAACTTATGGAAACAGAATAATGTGGACTCCAGACATCGTGGGTTCATTAACTTTTAATGCGAAAACAAAATATTTCAATATTGGAGCAGAACTTTCTTACACCGGGAAACAGTATATTTCAAACTTAAACAAAAGCATGAAAGATGATTATTTTCTTTTTAATATATACGGAACGTTTCTTTTATGGGAAAAAGTTATTCCTTATTTTAGATTAGATAATGTTCTAAACACAAGTTACGAATCAATTCCAGAATATCCCATGCCAGGAATTTCTTTGCAAATTGGAATAAAATGCAATTTTTAATGTGAAAGAAAAGTAAAAATAATTACGAAAGAAACTATAAGACATATTACATAAAATAACGCAAGATAAGCAAAGATTTGAGGAAAAATTTTTGCCATAATTCCACAAAAAATTGTAAGACCTCCAATTCCCAGTGATATATAACCGTAAACCTTTGAAGAATTAATCGATTTTTTATTTTTATCTTCGTTTGTAAAAAGCTTCCCCATAGAAGTTAAAAATTTTCCAGAAAGAAAAATCATTCCAAAAACAAAAAAAATTATTCCAACAAATATAAAAGAAATCATAATTATTAAAACTTTTGTGTTATTCATAAGTAAATTATAGAACAAAAAGATTTCTTTGGTCAATTTTGAAGATGAATCTATTTCCCCTTAAATAGGCTTCTTGTCATTATCGGGCTTGACTCTGCGATGTTTCTAAAAAGAACTCGGTTTATAATCTATTAAAAATCCAAAAGATTCCCCTGTTTCATCACGAGAATGGCACTTAACTTACTGTGCTTATCAAAGTTCGATATTTGAACTGTTTAGTTAACTTACGGTCGTTCGTTAACTATTTTGAAATCAGTGTTTCACGTGAAACATTAATTGTTCTTATCGCATAAAATCTACACAAGATTATATTTCTCAAATGTCTGAAGTTTAAACTACACAAATATTTTTCTATTTTTTTAATTAAAACATCTTTTTTATCCACATTTAGTTAACAAAATGTGGATAAGTAACTTTTTTTATAAAAGTTATCCACAAAAATTGTTTCACGTGAAACTTTTTTATAAAACAAAATTTTCTAACTTGAATGTTAATTTTAGAAATAGAAAACAATCTTAAAAAAATTATAAAACTTTTTTCACTACCAAAAAGTTCTGCTTTTGTTTAGTTAAAATTGTTTTAAATTATTATATAATCTTAGTCGTTATTATCATATAAAATATTCACGGTATATTTCAATTTTATTCAAGCATTGAAATTTCTTTCACTTATTTTTTGAATTTACAAAACAGTCTGCCAGTTCTATAGCTTTCATTTAAAAACAACAAAAAATTTTAACGCACATACAATTGTTTCACGTGAAACTTTTTAAACATTATTTTACAACAAACTTATTGGTCATCTGTGAAAATAAAGTTTTATAAACTTAAACTGCTTTAAGTAAAAATAAATCAAATCCAAGAAAACGCCTGGTTAAGGTTCACTTTCTCTCAAAATCTTGAGTCAACCGTATTTATGGCTTATACAAACCTTAAATAAAAACTGCACTTTCCTAAAATGGATTAAACTAAACAACTTGCCTTAATCACTTCTGCAATTCAATTCTGTCAACTCTTAAATAGTCCAAATTTAATTTTTTTATAAATTATGAAAAAAAACACTTTCAGCTCTTTTATTTATTTTTCAAAAAACTCGGAATTTGGTCTAAATAAATATGTTTCACGTGAAACATATTTATTGAATCATTTCTATAACTAAACTTGGACTTTCCATAAAAAAACAGCCTCTTTCTCTTGCTTATAAATATGGAATATATATTTTCATTTATAAAATCAAGACTTTTATTTGGAACGCAGTTCTTCCAAAATTTTATTTCAGATATTTTTTAGATTCATACAAGTCTGTAAAAATATAAAAGAGGAGCGAATATTTTCACAAGATTGAGAGTCCATAAAACAACTTATCCACAAAAAGTTAACTTTTTGTGGATAAGTTTACTTAAACAATGAAATTACAGATTTTTCATAAATATGAAAAAAAATCATTTTCAGCAACTTTCCAATTTGCTGCAGATGGTTGTACTCGCACTTCGTTTGAATTGGTTTGGGTTGCTATGAAATCTTAATCCTTCTTATCGCACAAAATCTTCACAAATTGTAAATTCGCTTACGCTTTTGTTCTTTTTCCTAAAAACTCGAAGTTCGGGCTATTTACACTCAATCTCTTACCCTCCCCCTCAAAAAAAACGTTTCACGTGAAACACTTTTGAATAAATTTATAAAAAAACAAAAAGACCATCCAAAATAATTAGAATTAATTCATTCTAATATTTTTGAATGGTCTTTGCCTGATGTTATATTTCCCAGTTGAAAATCAACTACCCTAAAGACAATTATATATTATAAAAAATATTTTGTCATTAAAGATTTTTTATTTTTTCATAGTATTTTATCTAATTCTTTGTATTACAAATAATTAGATAAAATTAATCTTTATTCTCAGGAACAACATCCAGTCCCACAAGATAATCAGGTTCTGTTATTTTTACCACCTTTACACCTGTAGAGCCAGTGCCTTGTTCATTTATAGTATTTGTATTAACCCTTAAAGTTTTTCCGTGACTTGTCATACAAACAATTTCGTCTTTATCTTTTACAGAAAGAACTCCTATTATTTCTCCACGTTCTTCTATATTGCCAAATATTCGCTGACCGCCAGTACCTCTTCCGTGTGGATTAAAATCTTCAAAGCGAACTCGTTTTCCATAACCTTTTTCTGTTAATAGTAAAACTTTTTCTCCATTTACAACCTTTACTACTCCAGAAATTTCATCGCCTTCAGAAAGTTTCATTCCTTTTATACCGCTGCTAGCTCGTCCCATGCAGCGAACATCTTTTTCGCTAAAACGCAAAGCTTTTCCACGACGAGTTACAAGAAGAACTTCTGAATCTCCATCGGTTGGAATTGCGCTTATAAGTTTATCTCCATCACGCAACTTAAGGCCAATAATACCTCTTGTCTTTGCATTAGAAAATTCAGATGTTTGAACTTTTTTTACAATTCCGTTGGAAGTTGTCATAAATAAATATTGGTCTTCACGGAATTCACGCAAAGTCACAACTGTTGTAATTTCCTCATCTGCACCAATTGCAATCAAACTCTTTATATTTGTTCCACGGGCATTTTTAGAAGATTCCGGAATTTCATGGACTTTTATCCAATAAGCTTTTCCGATATTCGTAACGAACAAAATATGGTCGTGTGTTGAACCTATAAAAAGCTGATTTACATAATCATCTTCAACAAGAGAAGCACTGTTACTTCCAGTTCCTCCTCTACTCTGCTTTTTATATTGAGTTACAGAAATTCGTTTCATATAACCAAGTTTAGAAATCATGACAACCATGTCTTCTTCCTTAATCATATCTTCAACGTTAATCTGCTCAACTTCATCAGCAACAATATCAGTTCGGCGGTCGTCTCCGTATTTTTCTGAAAGTTTATTAACATCTTCTTTTATAAGATTTAAAATCTTTTCATGATGTTCCAATAAATCTTGTAAATAATCTATCCAAGCCTGAAGCTCTTTTATTTCTTTTTGCAAATCTTCAATTTGCAAATGAGTAAGACGCTTAAGCTGCATATCAACTATAGCTTGTGCCTGCTCATCATCAAAATTAAAACGTTTTTCAAGAGAAAGTTTTGCAATTTCTGTTGTTTCACTTCCGCGAATAATTTTTATTACTTCATCAATATTATTGATTGCCGTAATCAATGCTTCCAAAATATGCATTCGATGTTTTGCAACTTTTAAATCATAAATTGTGCGGCGGGTAATTACTTCATCACGATGAGAAACATAATGACCAATAAGTTGTTTTAAATTTAAAACTTCTGGTTTTAAATAAATCGCAGGAAGAGTTAAATATCCAGGTTCATCATAACGAGGAGGAACTCCTTCTTTTTCCTTAGGAACGAGTGCAAGGTTTATTATACCAAAATTTGACTGCAAGTCTGTTTTTGCAAAAAGCTGGTTCAGCACAAGTTTTGTGACTGTACCTTTTTTTAGTTCAACTACAAGACGCATTCCATCTGTGTCTGAAGATTCATCGTTTGCATCTACAATACCGTCAATTATTTTATTTTCTTTTAAATCATTAATTTTTTTAATGATAGTTGTTGTATTTACACCATAAGGAACTTCTGTAAATACAATTTTTTCACGACCTTTTTTATCTGTTTCAATTGTAAACTTTGAACGAATTGTTACTCTTCCACGACCAGTTCTATAAGCTTTTTTAATACCATCTCGACCATAAATGATTCCGCCTGTTGGAAAGTCAGGACCTTTTATGTATTTCATCAATTCGTCAATTGAAATTTCAGGATTGTCGATATAAGCACAAATTGCAGCCGCTACTTCCCGAAGGTTATGAGTAGGCATATTTGTTGCCATGCCGACTGCAATTCCTGTTGTACCGTTACAAAGCAAGAAAGGAAATGAGCCTGGAAGAACAGCAGGTTCTTTTGTTGTGTCGTCAAAGTTTGGAACCATATCAACGGTATTTTTAGAAATGTCGGAAACCATTTCTTCCGTGATTTTAGACATTTTTGCTTCGGTATAACGGTATGCAGCCGGGGGGTCTCCTCCAATTGAACCAAAGTTTCCTTGAGGAATTACTGTTGTGTAACGCTGTGCGAAATTTTGTCCAAGCCTAACAAGAGCATCGTAAACAGAAGCATCTCCATGTGGATGGTAATGACCAAGAACTTCACCAACAATTGTGGCGCATTTTTTTGTTTTTCCGCCAGAATCAAGATGAAGAGTATCCATCGCATACATAATTCTTCGGTGAACAGGTTTTAATCCGTCACGAACATCCGGCAATGCTCGCTGTACAATTACCGACATTGAATAATCGATATATGCTTTTTTTACTTCTTCTTCAATTGGAATTTTTATTAAAGTTCCGCCTTCCGCGGTTTTTATCTGTTCTAACATTTATGATTTCCGTTTATTGGTCATTGAGCTTGTCAAAATGACCTTTTTAATTTTTAAGAAGTGGCTTCAACAAGCTCAACCACCAAAATATCTTAAGATTTTTCAGAGATTCCCTTAAATATCCAAATTAGCATAGCTTGAATTTGTTTCTATAAACTCACGGCGAGGCTCTACTTCTTCACCCATGCAGACGCTAAAAATCTTGTCAGCAGCTTCTGCATCTGGAATTGTAACAACCCTCATGTGACGGTGGGCTGGATCCATTGTTGTTTCTCGAAGCTGTTTTCCATCCATTTCACCAAGACCTTTATAGCGCTGAACATCTGCTTTGTTACGGTTTTCACCAAGCTCCATAAGAGCATTATCTCTTTCCTGATCTGAATAACAATAAACAGGATCTTTTTTACCAAGCTGAACTTTAAATAGTGGAGGCATAGCAAGATAAACATATCCATTTTCAATAAGCTGCGGCATATATCTAAAGAAAAACGTTAAAAGCAAAGTTCTGATGTGAGAACCGTCAACATCGGCATCCGCCATGATTATAATTTTATGGTATCGAAGTTTTTCTATATTAAAGTCTTTTCCAAAACCTGTTCCAAGAGTATTGATTATAGGTTCAAGTTTTTCATTGCTCATAACTTTATCTGCAGTAACTTTTTCTACATTCAACATTTTTCCCCAAAGAGGCAAAATCGCTTGAGTTTTTGCATCACGTCCCGCTTTTGCAGAACCGCCGGCAGAATCTCCTTCGACAATGTAAACTTCACAAATTTCAGGGTTATCTTTTATTGAACAGTCTGAAAGTTTTTCAGGTTTTTTAAAACCGCTTAAACCAGACTTTTTACGGCTTGCGTCCTTTGCTTTTCTAGCAGCAATTCTTGCAGTTGCTTCTCCAACAGCTTTTTCAAGGACTTTTTCTACAACGTGCGGATTTTGTTCAAAGAAGATAGTAAGTTTTTCTTTTACAAGAGAATCAACTATTCCTCTAACTTCAGGATTTCCAAGTTTATCTTTTGTTTGACCTACAAATTCCGGTTCAGGAACTTTCATTGAAAGAACTGCAACAAGTCCGGCTTTTACGTCATCTCCATTTATTTTTTCGTAAGGGTCTTCTTTTGAATCTAATTTGCCTTCTTTTTTAGGCATTTTTTTCTTAATTTTTTCATTTGAATCAAGAAATTTAGATATAACAAAAAGAAGCGCCGATTTAAATCCATCAAGATGAGTTCCACCGTCTGTTGTTCTAATGTCGTTCACATAAGTGTGAATGTTTTCAGAATAAGTTTCGTTGTATTGAAAAGAAAGTTCTGTAATAACATCATCTTTTTCACCAGTAATATAAATTGGTTCGTCTGGATATTTAAATTTTGCCTTAGAATTAATTTCATTTACGTAGTGAACAATACCACCTTCGTATTTAAGAACTTCTTCTTTAGGATTTTCAAGGCGTTCATCGCGAAAAACAATTGTTATTCCGCTGTTCAAAAAAGCAAGTTCTTTTAAACGCTGAATAAGAATGTCCCAATCATGAGTTGTTACAGTAAAAATTGTAGAATCAGGTTTCCATCGAATCGTTGTTCCGTGAACCGAAGAATCAATATCGCCTATTTTTTCAACTTTTGTTATTGGAACACCACGCGCATATTTCTGCTGATAAATATGACCATCTCGTTTTACAGTTGCTTCCATCCAAACAGAAAGTGCGTTTACACAGGAAACACCTACACCGTGCAAACCTCCGGAAACTTTGTAAGAACCTTTGTCAAATTTTCCACCAGCATGAAGCCGGGTAAGAACAAGTTCCAATGCAGAAATATGTTCTGTAGGATGAATATCAACAGGAATTCCGCGTCCATTGTCTTCTACGCGAACTACATCATCTTTTTCAAGAGCAACAACAATTTTATCGCAATAGCCAGCCATTGCCTCGTCAATAGAATTGTCAACAGTTTCATAAACAAGATGATGAAGACCTCCTGGACCTGTAGAACCAATGTACATTCCAGGACGTTTTCTTACAGCTTCAAGTCCTTTTAAAACTTGAATATTACTTGCACCATATTCTGCAGCCATTATTTTTCCCTGATTTTAATAAATTTAGAAAAGTTCAGAACAAAAAAATTATTTGAAATTCTTTCGCTATTATAGAAAATAAGCGACTATTTCAGAGTATACTTATATTGAAAAAAAAAGTAAAGGCAGTTTATAATCTGTGAATATGAGTGATAATAATTTAAAAGAGATTTGGAATATTTCCATGTCTCAAATTGAAAAAGAATACAAAGAAAAAGGACAAGAAAATCAGTTTAAACTTTGGTTTAATGTGGAATATGTTGAAGATAACATAAAAGAAATAACTGTAAACGTTCCTTCATCTTTTATGTGGCAAACCATGGTTTCTAAAGGAAATATAGGAATCATAAAGGAAAAAATTAAGCAAATATCTGGACTTCCTCAAATAGAAATAAAACCTCTCATAAAAGAAGAATCTGTTATAAAAGATTACGAAAAAGATGAATTTCAAAAAAAAGAAGCTTTAACTCAAAAAGTAGTTTCTAACACTCCAATTATTAAAAAAGAACAAAAAAATCAGAATTCAATGTTTTCAAGTTTAAAGACATCTCAGACATTTGAAAATTTTGTTACAAGAGAAGGAAGCGCAAGTAATTTTGCTTACAAAGTTTCACTTTCTATTGCTAATAATCCTGGAGAAAAAGCAAATCCTTTATTCATATATGGAGGAGTAGGACTTGGAAAAACTCACCTTATGAATGCAATTGGAAACAAAATAAATGAAATAAGCAATTTTTCAAAAAAAATATATTACATTCAGGCAGAATCTTTTTTAAATGAATTTACAGCATCTATAACAACAGGCACTCAAGAAAAGTTTAAAAAAAAGTATAGACACTTGGACGCTCTTTTAATAGACGATATTCAATTTTTACAAGGAAAAACAAGCACACAAGAAGAGCTTTTTTACACATTCGAAGAGCTTCACAAAAATCATGCTCAAATGGTATTCACGTGTGACCGCCCCATAAGCGAAGTTGAAAATATGACGGACAGGCTTGTAAGTCGCTTAGGTTCTGGAATGTGTCTTGACCTTCAACCTCCTGATTTTGAAACAAGAAAAGCTATTATTTACAAAAAACTAGAAAATTCTAACAAATCTCTTCCTGAAGAAGTAATTGATTTTATTGCTCAGAATATTGATACCAATATAAGAGATTTGGAATCCGCTCTCAATAAAATTCTAGCATACACAGAATTTGTAAATCCTTCTATAACTATAGAAATTGCACAAGAACAGCTTTCGGGATTATACAACTCTCCAGATGCAGGAAATGTTTCTGTACCAAATATTCAAAAAATAGTTGCCGAAAAATATGGAATTTCTGTTTCTGATTTAAAAAGCAAAAACAGATCAAAAAAATTTTACGTTCCACGTTCCATAGCTATTTATATTTCAAAAGAAATGACAGAATACACTTACACAGAAATAGGTTATGAATTTGGTGGAAAAGACCATTCTACAGTAATGCACGCTTATAACGATGTATGTGAAAAAGTAAAAATAGATTCTTCTTTAAAATCTAAAATAAAACACATAATGGAAGAAGTTAAAAAATTTAAAAATCAATAAAAACTCGACTTTAGAGTTGATAATATGATAAAATATTGTGGATAAGTTGTTTATATTCTTGATTTTATAAAGAAAATGTTTATTTGTTTATAAAATGTTAATAAAATGTATATTTTTATAAACACTGCAAATCCTTATAAAATAAGAATTTATATATCTTTTCCACTTTAAACACTGTACTATTACTATCATTACTAAATTTATAAATTTAATAAATTTAAGTAAGAAGTTATTTTTGGAGGAATACATGAAATTTTCATTTGATAGAGATGCTATGATAAAAGAAATATGCATAGCTCAGGAAATTATATCTAATAAGAATCCTGTTTCTATTCTTTCTAATGTTCTTTTAATAGCTGAAAACAATACTTTGACTATAAAAGCAACAGATACTTCTGTAAACTTCATAACTCAAATACCTGTAGAAGTTGTAGAAGAAGGAAGCGTTACAATTTTTTGTGATAAATTTATGAGTATACTTTCTTCATCTCCTGCAGGTGAAATAGAATTTTATAATGAAGATATAAATGTAACTATAAAGCCGGTTGCTAAAAAAATAAAATTTCAATTAAAAAGCATTTCAAGTGAAAAATTTGTAGATATTCCTAAAGCTGTAGACGTACCTTTCTTTGAAGTTCCTTCAAAAGAATTTAAAGAAATGATAAAACAAACTATTTTTTCTGTTTCTGATGATCCTAATCGCTATTTTATGACGGGCGTTTATTTTACAAAAAAAGATGACAAATTTGTAATGGTTTCTACAGATGCAAAAAGACTTTCTTACTGTGAAAAATCAATTTCCACAAGCTTAGATTTTTCTTCATCAATAGTTCCTACTAAAATTTTAAAGTGTATTTTAAAAAATGCCCCAGATGAAGGTAATATTTTTCTTTCTATTGTAGACAAACTTATATTCGTAAAGTTTGGAAATTACGAATTTTCTTCTAAACTTCTTGAAGGACAGTTTCCTAATTATCAAAAAGTTATTCCAGAAAATCAAGCTTTTAATTTTGCAGTAAGCAAAGTTGATTTAGAAGCTGCCTTAAAAAGAATTGACATAATGGTTGATAAAAAAGCAAGCAGAATTATATTTAATATAGTTCCGGGAACTCTTACGCTTTATTCACCTGAATCAGAATTAGGAAAAGCTGATGAAGAAATTCCTTGCAGATACGATGATAAAGAAATCACAATAGCACTTAATAGCCGCTACGTTTCTGAACCTCTTAAAACCATCGACACAGAATATGTAGTATTCGAATTTACAGAAGCTATGAAGGCTATTACTATAAGACCTGAACCAGCAGAAGATTTTTTTCACATTGTAATGCCAATGAATCTTGTAAACTAAATTATGCCCTTTCTTAATTTGTCTCTTTGCAATTTTCGCAATTTAAAAAATGACAAAATAGATCTTTTTTCAAAAGAGATTTATTTTGTTGGCGAAAATGGTCAAGGAAAAAGCAATCTTTTAGAATCTCTTTACTATACTGCCTATGGTTCTTCTTTTAGAACTCATTTAGATTCTCAGTTGATAAAAAAAGGAGAAGAAGGTTTTTCTTTATTCAGTTTTTATAAAAATGATGAAAGCGAAAATTCTCAGCAAATAAGAATTTTTTATGATAAAGGAAAAAAAACAATAGAAAAAAATGGTAAAAAAGTTCATGACAGAAAAGAAATTATAAATACAATACCGTGTGTTCTTTTTTGTCATAGCGATTTAAAATTTGCCACAGGAGAACCAGAATTTAGGCGTTTTTTTTTAGATCAATCTCTTACAATGTATGATTCTTTGTATATAGATGATTTAAGAAATTACAGAAAAATATTAAAAAGCAGAAATCTGATTTTAAAAGAATTTAAATATGAAATGTTAGATATTTACGATATGCAATTAGCCCAAAAAGGAATTGAAATTCAGCGAAAAAGAAAAAATGCTATTTTTCAGTTCAATGAAATTTTTGGAAAACTTTATGAATCAGTTTCAGGTATTGAAGGTCTTCAAATAAAATATTGTCCTTCTTGGAAAAAAAAATCAGCAGAACAAAATATTGTTCCATCAATTGATGAAGTAGTTCAATTTCTGAATGAAAAAAGAGATCAAGATAAAATAATGAGCACTACACTTTCTGGACCTCATAGGGATAAAATAATTTTTGAAAAAAATGGAAACCAATTTATAAATACAGCTTCTACAGGTCAGTGCAGGCTTATTTCTCTTGTTTTAAGAGTTTGTCAGGCTATTTATTACAACAGAATAACAAGAATAAAACCTGTTCTTCTTATGGATGATGTAATGCTTGAGTTAGATCCTGAAAAAAGACAAAAATTTACGGAATTTCTTCCAGAATATGATCAACTTTTTTGTACTTTTCTACCAGGAGAACCTTATGAAAGATATAAAAAAGATACTACAAGAATTTATAGTTTAAAATCTGGGGAATGGAATGAACTTTAATGAAATAATTTCCTGTCAAAATATGATTTTAAAAACTTTTTCAAATATAGAAAAAAGTACTTATGAAAAAAATAATAAACTTTTAAGTGTTTGGAAAAAAGTTGTTACTAAAGTTAATGGATGTGGTCAAAATCTTTATGAACACACTTCAATTTTAGACGTGAAAAATGGAATTCTTATTGTGGAAACAGATCATCCAGGTTGGAGTCAGCTTCTTCAAATGAATTCTAAATTTATTTTAAAAGGACTTCAAATGTATCTTCCAGAAATAAAAATAAATTCTCTTGCTTATAGAATAAAAAAAGCGAACGATATTTCTTGTCCCGTAGATTATGATTCTATTATTAAAAAAGAAAAAATCCGTATGGAAGAAAAAATGAAGGAAGAATCTGAAAAAATTGAAAAATTTGAGGAAAATTCAAAAAAAGAGGAAAAAAATATTGAATTGCCTCCTGAATTAAAAGATAAATTTGATAGTATAAGAAAAAGTCTGTTGACCAAAAATCAAAATAAATGATATATTTTTTTACTACAATTTGATATTTTATAAACTGTTTAAAATATAAGAAATTAATTTAAAGGAGTATTGTACTTATGTTACGTACATATCAACCAAGTAAAGTTAAAAGAAATAGAAAATTTGGTTTTAGAGCTAGAATGGCTACAAAAGGTGGAAGAAAAGTTCTTGCGCGCAGACGTGCTAAAGGAAGAGCTAAACTTTCTATATCTGATGAAAAGAAACCTTATTGATATTAACTAGGGATGGAAACAGATTTTAAAACAGGATTTTTTAAACGCAAAGAACACATTAAAAATCCTGTAGATTTTAAGAAACTGTTTAAAAACGGAAAAAGGGCAAGTGTTTCGGGTGCAAAAATTTTCTATTTGGAAAATGGCTCTGAAATAAATAGAGTTGGTTTTCCTTTGCCACACGGATACGGTAACGCTGTGCAGAGGAACTTGTCAAAACGTTACAGCCGTGAAGTCTATCGTTTATTAAAAGCACATCTGAACATAGGATATGATATTCTTTTATTAGTTTATCCTAAAAATGACTCGTTCCACACGCGATGTGTTCAATTTCGTACATTGTTTAAAAAGGCAGGATTAATTAAAGAATGAAAAATTTTATTACAAAATTTTTCTGTTTTATTATCCGATTTTATCAAAAATATATTTCTCCTCTGTTTCCTTCTTGTTGTAGATTTACGCCTTCATGCTCTCAATACGCTTTGGAAGCAGTAAAAAAATATGGCCCAGTAAAAGGATTTTTTTTATCTCTAAAAAGAATTTTAAAATGTAATCCTTACTGCAAAGGCGGATATGATCCAGTTCCTTAAATTTTGTGCAAATTGAAGAAATTATGTTTTAAATTACGTAAAATTGATTTTTTATTAATTTAATATGATTCGGAAAAATTATTTTTAAAATATTTTATTTTGGAGAAAATATGAATAAAAATACTATTTGGGCAATAGTTCTTTCTTCTGCAGTTGTTATAGTTAGTATGGCAATTCAGACAAGACTCTTTCCTTCTAACAGAGTGGAAACAGAAAATTTTTCAGAAACTGTTCAATCAGATGATGAAAATACAGTTCAAAAAGAAGAAAAGAAAATTCTTATAGCTGAAAATGAAACTAATAATTCTTTAAAAGAAGAAAATTTCATTATAAACACTAATAAAGCTGAAATTATTTTTACAAACAAAGGTGGAGATATTATCAGCTATAAGTTAAAAGATGAAAAGTTAAAAGATTTTGACACTGGAGAAGGTGTTCAAATGGTTGATAACGTTTCTGAAATAAATAGAGCTTGTTCTTTATCTTTTGGAGGCGTTGAAGAGCCAATTATTAATGACTTTTTTAATTATAAAAAAATTGATGAAAATACAATTTTGTTTACTAAAAAGTTTAAGTACGAAAACAAAGATGGAACAGAAAGCGAGCTTATATTAGGAAAAAAGTATACTTTCAGTCCTGATGAGTATATGTTCAAATTAGAAGTACTTGTTCATGGAAGTGATTTAAAAAATGTAGTTTATACATTAAGAACTTCCCCTCAAATAGGTCCTCATTTTGATTCAAAACTTAACAGATATGAAAACAGACAGTTTGTTTCTTTTAATGGCAGCAAAACTAAAAAAATAATAATAAGTTCTAAAGCAAATCAATTAAAAAACTATGAAAAAGAATATGAATGGAATGGTATTGCAGGAAAATATTTTATAGAGCTTGTAAGACCTGAAAATCCTTCTTCAATGGATAGCTCTTACTATTCAACTCAGATTACAGCAAACAGTTATGCAGATGCGCAAGCCATTCTTGTAAGAAAGCCTTTTAGCAAAGAAGATGTAAATGATACTTATTATGTTTACTACGGTCCTAGAAATGAAAAAGAACTTAAAATATATAATGTAGAAGAACATAACGATTGGAAAGTTAGTAATTATAAACTTAATTATTCGATGCAGAACAGCAGCTGGCTTGGTTGGCTTGAAACTATCTTAAAATGGATTCTTGAACTTCTTAATAAGTTTATAAGAAACTGGGGTGTTTCTATTATTGTAATGACAATTCTTATAAAGGCTCTTCTTTTCCCTCTTACAAAAAAGCAGAGTCTTTCTACGTTAAAAATGCAGGATATTCAGCCAAAAATGCAGGATATTCAAAAAAAATACGCTGATAATCCTAAAAAACAACAAGAAGAAATGGCAAAACTTTACAAAACAGCTGGCTACAATCCTATGAGTGGTTGTTTGCCTCTTATTTTACAGTTTTTGCTTTTGTGGGCAATGTACAACCTCTTTAATAACTATTTTGAATTTAGAGGTGCAAGTTTTATTCCTGGTTGGATTCCTGACCTTTCTGTTGGTGACAGTCTGCACACATTCAGAAAAAACATTCCATTTTTTGGAAACCAATTAAGAATACTTCCTTTTATTTATCTTATAGTTCAACTTGTAAGTGGTAAAGTTACGGGAAGCAATGGTGCTGCAACAAGCGCTCAAACAAAAACTCAGATGAACTTAATGATGTACGGAATGCCAATAATGTTCTTCTTTATATTTTATAATGCGCCATCTGGACTTCTCCTTTATTGGACTGTAAGTTCTTTGTTCCAGATTTTCCAACAGATTTTCATAAATAATATGATGAAGAAAAAGAGAGCAGAAAAAGCTTTAAAAAAATAGATTATTAATAAGAGGTATAAAATGACTTACGAATTTGAAGGCAAAACAGAAAAAGAAGCAATTGAAATTGCAGCAAGAGAACTTGGTCTTGAAAGAGATCAATTCGATGTAGAAATTCTTGAAACTCAGAAAAAGTCGCTTTTTAAAAATGGATATGTAAAAATTTGTGTGCATACCATTGATGATACAAAAAAAATTAATTCTTCTTTTGATATTTCTGCAAAAAATAAAATAAATCCTATTCCTCAAGATGAATTTGAAGAAAAACTTTTGGATTTTATTAAAAATGTAATTGAAAAAATGAACTATGAAGTAAAAGTTAGCATAGTTTTTAGAGAAGAAAATAAAATTGGAATAAAACTTGAATCACCAAGTTCTTCTATACTTATTGGAAGAAAAGGAAAAAATCTTGATGCGCTTCAGCTACTTGCAAATATTTATGCGGGAAGACTTGGTCATGAAGATGTTCGTGTAATTCTTGATACAGAAAACTACAGAATACGCCGCGAAGAGTCTTTAGTTCGCTTAGCTTATACAACAGCCGATAAAGTTCAGCAGAGCCACAAATCAATTTTGCTTGAACCTATGAATCCTTTTGAAAGAAGACTTATTCATACAACTTTGAACGATATTCCTGATATTGAAACAAAATCAGAAGGCGAAGGTCTTTACAAACAGGTAAGAATAATTTACAAAGGTTTTGGAAGATAATAAAATTTTAATATTGACTTTTTATGGGAGCAGAAATGAAAAAAATACAAAAGAAGCTAATTATATTTTTTTTAGTCCTTATTACTTTTTCATATTCATTGGCGGCTCAAGTTGCAAATATTGAAAACCTTTTAAGTGCTGAACATATTGATGAACTAAAAAATAAGGGAACTATACAAGTTATTCACGCGCAAGAGGATAAAAGTTTAACTCTTATACCAAAAAATGGATATGAAGAAAAATTAAAAAGTGAATCAATTTATAAAGAGCCAAAAATGATTCCTTTTGTTGCAGAATTTCTTTATCTAATTCCAAAATCTGAATTATTAAAGAATAGTTCAAAAGAAAATATAACTGTAGACGATGTTGCGGTTGTAATGCGTTCCATAAGTAAAATGAAGGGGATGACATACGTTCACGGTTCAAGGAATAAAGTAGACCTGCTTTATTCTGATGCTTACATGATTGAAAGTCCTGATTCTGATGAACCAATTGCAGATATAAATCAAGGCAATGCAGATGGTCAAGTTTCTTATTGTTATCAACATGATCATACTTATGGAGATACAAAATACGTTTTGAACTATTATCAAAAAGATTCTGCTGTTTTAGGAACTTTTGTAAACACTTTGCCATTACAAGCTTTAGGTGTAAAAGCAATTATGCCAAATAACATGAAGATTTGTATAGAAGCTATTGATTGCGGAGATAGTCTTTTGTTATATCTTTCTACGGATTGTAATGCAAAAAATATCGCAATTGTAAATGTTCGAAAACAGATACAAGATTCTATGATGAGCAGAATGAATGCAATTTATAGTTGGTTTTTAAATCAATTCTAAATATAAGCTGGAGAAAAAATGAGTGTAAAAAAAATATTAACATCAACTCTTTTAGGAGTTTTTCTTATAATAAATGGAGCTTGCGCTTCAAAAGGAAAAAATATGGAATCTATAAAAAATAAAGATGGTTTATTTGCTGTAATGGAAACTTCAAAGGGTCCTATCGTTCTTGAATTGTATTATAAAGATGCTCCTTTAACTGTTTGCAATTTTGTTGGACTTGCAGAAGGTACTTTGGATGCAACTTCTGGAAAGAAATTTTATGATGGATTAAAATTTCACCGAGTTATAAAAGATTTTATGATTCAAGGTGGAGATCCTCGCGGAAACGGAACTGGAGGACCTGGTTACAAGTTTGCTGATGAAGAAGTTTCTTATAAATTTGATGAGCCAGGTTATCTTGCAATGGCTAATGCTGGTGCAAATACAAATGGAAGTCAATTTTTTATAACTCACGTTCCTACTGAATGGCTTAATGGAAAACACACTATATTTGGTCATGTAGTTGATTCAAAAAGTCAAGAAGTTGTAAATGCGGTTGAACAAGGTGATTTAATTAAATCTGTTGAAATAATCAGAAACGGTGAAGAAGCGCAGAATTTTAAATGCAGTCAAGCTGATTGGGATAATTTTTCAAAACAAGCTACAGAAAAGGCAGTAGCTGCAAAAAAAGCAAAGTTTAAGGAAACAATTAATTTAATTGAAAAAAAGTTCCCTAATTTTGAACAAACTGTTGACGGAATTTATTTTAAAATCACAAAAGAAGGAAAAGGAAATAAAGCTGGAAAAGGAGTAAAAGTTTCTACAGATTATAAAGGATATTTTCTTGATGATACTGTATTCGACCAGTCAAAAGGAAGAGGACCTCTTGATTTTACAACTGCTATAGGACAAATGATTCCAGGTTTTGACGTTATGGTTCAAGATATGAAAGTTGGCGAAAGCAGAACTTGCGTACTTCCTCCAGATATGGCTTACGGAGAAAGAGGAATTCCTGGTGCAATTCCAGAAAATTGTTATTTAGTTTTTGATATAACATTAAATTCTGCAAACTAGTTTTCATTTAATTTTAATCTTAGGACTTTCGAATTTCTTTTGGAAGTCCAGATTGCTTTTCTTTCTTGCGGAATAGAATCTACTGAATCTGGTTTGAAACCAAGTTTTTCAAACCAGTCAGAAGTTCGTGTTGTTAGCAGGAAAATATTGAAAAAACCGTTTTTAATAGACTTTTTCATAAGAAATTGAATAAGTTTTGGACCTATTCCAAGTTTACTAAAAGATTCATCAACTGCAACCGCATATATTTCTGCTTGTTTTTCAATTGGATAAAAATGAATAGCTGCACAGGCTCTTATGTTGTTGTCAATTTCGTAAACAATATAATCATTTATATTATTTGAAAGCTCATCTTCTGTTCTAGAAAGAAGAATTTTTTCTTTTACAAAAGGTCTCATCAAGCTTAGAACGGAAGCTATGTCTTGTTGAACCATGGAACGAATATTTTCATAGTTCGAGCTATAAATCATAGTTCCAGAACCTAGTTCACTAAAAATTTCGCAAGGAATTGCGCCATCAAACTTTCCGTTTATTATATGGATTCTAGAAACACCTTTTTTACAAGCATTTACAGAAGTCTGCAAGAGTTTTAAAATTTTCTTATGTTCGCTAAAGGAATTTGAATTAATAAAATGCTCTACTTCTTCAAGATTCATAGCAGGAACTTTTTCTTCTTCAGAAAGTCCTATTTCATTAGGTATTTTAAAGTACTTTGAGGAAATTTCTTCATCGTTCATTAAAAAAAATAGCTTATCGGCTTTTAAAGCTATGGCAACTTCCTGCGCAAGCGTAATAGAAGATATATTATAAGGTTTTCCGGTTGAACTCCAACCTATACAAGGAAATATAGGAATAAATCCGTTTTGTAAAATATTTTTTATAGAATCCGTTTGAAGTTTGTCTATTTCGCCAGCAGTTCCAAAGTCGATTCCTTCTATTACTCCTTTTGCACGCGCTCTAACCCAGTTTCCTATTGTTGCCGTTATTTGATTTGCGGCTAAAGACGTCATTACAATGTTTGATGTGTCAAATGCTGCCATTTTTATAAGGGGAATAGCTTCTTCGCAAGTTATGCGTATATCGTTTTCGTATTTCCATTGAATTTTTGAGTTTGAAAGGATTTGGTCAATTCTTTTTCTACAACCAGGGACGATTGCAACTTTTATTCCTGCTTGGTGAAGGAGACTTATATCTCTAATGTGGCTTGAAAAAAGTGGAGAATATATTATTTCATCGTCAATATATATTACAATTATTGCATTTTTAAACTGTTGAATATATTTTATTACAGAACGAATGTTTTGAGCCTTTGAAATTAAAATCTGTTCTTGCATAAAAATTATTATACGTTGTTTTTATTATTTTTTGAATATATGCAGCCGCAATACTGTTGGCGATAAAGGTCGTATTCCTTTGAAAGTTCTAAGCTTCGTTTGAAGCCTCCTCTTTTTTTAAAGTCAGAAGGAAGCCACTTTGTGTTTTTTACGCAGATTTCTTTTCCAAGTGTGTTTATTTTTTCTGAATCCTTAAACGGACTTATGCTTAAGGTTGTGCAAAAGTATTCAAAATTATTTTTACAAGCGTAATTGTACGCATTTTTCATGCGAAACTCATAACAGCGACGGCAACGCTCGCCTTTTTCGGCTTCAAGTGCTAAATGCGGTTCTTGTTTTATTTTTATGGAGTCGTAAAAATCTTGAGGGTTATAATTTTGTTCAACGAGTTTGACCTTATTTTGAAGAGCAGGCGGAAAATCTGGCAAAAAATTTTTAAGTTCTGCAAGACGTCTAAGATATTCTTCTTGTGGATAGATATTTGGATTGTAATAAAAAAGTGTAATTTCAAAAAAAGAAGATAAATATTCTATTACGTAAGAAGAACAAGGAGCACAGCAGGCATGTAAAAGTAAAGAAGGCCGTTCCGTCTTTACAGACAGAATGACCTTTTCTAGTTCTTTTTGATAGTTGAGTTTTTGACCCATCTTATTTTTTAGATTCTATTTTGGATTCTGCTAAAAGAACTTCTTCTAGGTCAAGTTCTCCACCAATAGCTGGAACAGTAATATTCCAATTTTCCAAAACTTGAGGATGAACTTCTCCAAAAACACCAATTTGTTTTCCTTTATAGCAGATAGCTGCTTGTCTTCCGATAATAAAGCGTGAATCAGTAGATTCTTTTACTTCATAAGGCAAGTCCAAAAAATAAAGCAAAGAAGAAACTTCTGAAGCTGCTGTATTAAAGTTTGAATTAGTGCCAGCTGTTAAAAATCCTAAGCATTGGCGAGTGCGAGTTCCTGTGTTTTCTTCTTCGCACAAATAGGCAACTTTGCCAATTTCAAATATTTTATGCGGATAAATTGCGTTTGCAGATTTGCTTTCAGCACGTAAAAGAGAAGAAAGAATATCTGAACGAACAAACTGATAGTTTTCGCTCATAGGATTTGCAATTTCTATTACTTTTGAAGCGTCAATAAGCATATTGTCTATAAAATCTTTTTTAGAGCCGACATAGTTAAAAATCATTTCTTGATAGCCAAGTCCTACCATAAGAGTTTTTGCTTTGCGACTTAAATAGGTTATAGGAAGAAGGCGACCAATTGTAAAGTCTTTTGGAGTTTCTGGCTTATATGTTTCAAGACAGGTTCCAATCATTACGTCTTCTATAATGTCAACTTCGTGCAAAAAGTCGTTTCTGTAAGGAGCAGGGCTAAGAGTGTATTCATAATCGTCAGCTTGTTTTTCAGAAACAACAGAACTGCCCATTCTTGTAAGAGCGTCTACAACAGTTTCGTTATCAAAGTTTGTTCCAAGCAGCTTATTAATATGGCTTAATTTTGCTTTTGTTGTAGGCTGGAAGTAATATGGGGCAACAACATCTTTTCCAAAGCAGGTTTCGTAAGGATGTTTTACCATAATAGGTTCTATTGAATAACCGCAGTCTGCAAAGTCGCAAGCAACGATATTTGCCGCTAGCATAATGTTTTCCATGTTGTCGCCAGTTATTTCTACCATAAGACCTTTGTCGCCAACTTGAACAGCACCCAAAGTTGCGCTGTTCGTAATAGGTGCCATTGAAAGAATTTCGCCTTTAGAATCTTGAAGAATTGGAAATTTCTTAAAATTATTCAAAATCCATCCAAAATCTTTTCCTTTTGGATGTTCAGAAAGAATTTGTCTGCAAGTCATGGATTGTTCAAATCCAAGGGGAACAAAACTTACTTTGTCTGGATCTACAGCTTTGTATTCTACAGGAAATTGGATATCTGCGATTCGGTAAACACCCATTGAAAGAGATTTTCGTTTTCTGCCAAAGTTCCAAGCAAGTTTTTCCTGTGTCTGAATAATATCTTTAAGCATGCAATCGTCAATTGGCTTTCCAGAAATTACAAAGGCAATCATGTAAGGGCGAATGTCTTTAAGTTCTGGGTCAACATTTACAATTCTGTTTTTATAATCTTTTATGTCGCCTTTTTTTGAAAGAAACTTAAAATAATCAACTGTTTTTCCGCCTTGATGAATTTTTAGCTGGCGAGCAACTCCGTTTGTAGACCATAAATCTGGACGGTTTGTGTCGTTTAACTCTATTTTTATAACTCTTTCGTTTTCGGGTTGACTCATGTCAGGCTTTTCATCAAGTTCTGCTTTTGCATAAGTCAATTTTTTTTCGAGAGTATCGTAATCGTATTTTGTTCCCAAAAGACTGAAGAACAAGTTTTCATTTACTTCTATTTTTGGCATTTTTGTCCTCTAATTTATTTTTATTATATTTCAATAATCACTTTTTTTCAATTAAATGCACATCTTGTTCGTTTGTTTTATTTTCCAAGATTTACAGATTTTTCAAAGGCTGATGTAACAGCTTCTATGATTCCATTTCTAAAGTTATTTTTTTCCAATGAAGCAACTCCTTCTATTGTTGTTCCTGAAGGAGAACATACGGAATCTTTTAGAACTGCTGGATGTTTTTCTGTTTCTAAGACCATAGAGGCGGAACCTTTTACAGTTTGCGCAGCATAAATATATGCTTGTTTTCTAGGCATTCCACAGCGGACTGCGGCATCTGCAAGGGCTTCAATAAACATAAATACAAATGCCGGTCCTGAGCCACTTACAGCTGTAACACAATCCATTAAACTTTCTGGAATAGGTTCAACTTTTCCTGCAGATTTTAAAATTTCTTGTGCAGTAGTAAATTCTGAATCGGTTACTTCAGTGCTTTTTGTTACGGCAATCATTGCTTGTCCGACTTGGGCGCAAACATTGGGCATCATTCGGATAAATCGAGCATTTTCACAAGACAAGGATTTTAGTTTTTCAAGTTTTACACCTGCTGCCATGGAAATAAAAACTTGTTTATCTGATATGTAAGGGTTTATTTCATCAAAAACATCTTTTAAAAACTGTGGCTTTACGGCTAAAAATATAAAATCAGAATCTTTTACAGCTTCGATATTTGACGGAACAAAAATACTTTTTGTTTCTTTTGCAAAATGTTTTGCCATTTCAGAATTTTTGTCAGCAACCTTGATTTTTGAACAGTCGTATTTTTTACATACGGCTTTCATAATAGCTGTGCCCATGGCACCTGTTCCAATGCAAGAAATTTTCATATATTTTCACCTTTATTCTGCAAGAAAAAGTGTTCCTACAGAAGTTCCTTTTATTAAGTTGTCAAGAATATTTTTAGTGCTTCCGTTTGCTAAAAGCAAAGGAATTCCATAAACTGTTGTTTTTTCTGCAGCCTGAATTTTTGTTTCTATTCCGCCAGTTCCAAACGAATTTGTTTCGCCGAATCTTATAGATTTTCGCAGCTGAGAGATATTTTCTACAGTTTCAATAAGTTTTGCGTCTTTGTTTGTTTTTGGGTTATCAGTATAAATGCCATCAATATCGCTAAAAAGAATAAGTAAATCTGCATTCCATAAAATTGCGGTAAGAGCGCTTAGGTTATCATTATCGCCTATTGTGAATTCGTCTATGGCAACTGAGTCGTTTTCGTTTACAATAGGGATAACTCCTTCGTCAACAAGCGTAAAAATTGTGTTTCGAATATTTAAAGAGCGATGAGAATTTTCAAAGTCGTCTTTGGTAAGGAGCAACTGTCCAATGTGAATTCCAAAATTTGAAAAAGCTTTTCTCCATTGAGACATTAGTTCAACTTGTCCTATAGCACAAAGTGCTTGCCTGAAGTGAACATCTTTTTTTCTAGCCCATTCGTTAAGTGTAGAAACTCCGCTAACTTGCGCTCCAGAAGAAACTATGATGATTTGTTTGCCTTCTTTTATTAGATTATTGCACTGTCGGGCTAAGTCTTCCATAAACTCTGTGTTTTGTGTGCCGTCAGGTTTTGCAAGTGTGTTGCTGCCAATTTTTATGACGATTTTATGAGCATTTTGCATAGCATTTGAAATTTGCTGGTTCATAAAAAAATAATACCTTTTATGGAAGTTTTTGTAAATTGGAAGTGAATTTTAGTGAATTTTAGCGAGGCTGGGTAGAAAGTTGTGTTTTATAAATCTTGAAAAACGCTTACAGCGACTTTTCAATTTGCTGCAGATGGTTGTGCTCAAACTTCGTTTTAATTGTTTTGGGTTGCTTTGCAACCTTAATCATTTTTATCGCACAAAATCTTCGCAAATTGTAAATTCGCTTGCGCTTTTGTTCATTTATCTAAAAACTGTTTTATAATTTTCAGACTGGAAACATATAAAAGAACGAGAAGAACATATATACACTTGCGGAAAGTACAATTAAGTTTCCAATTGCGTGCATAAATTTTACTTTTCTAATGCTACAGAAAATAAGTCCTAAGGTATAAAAAATTCCACTTGTTATTAACATTCCAAAACTTACGTTTGAAATAACGTGGTAAAGTTTTGTGAATATAAAAAGTCCTGACCAACCGAGAGTTGCATAAAAAACTATGTTCACTACGTCAAAGCGGCTACCACCGATTGCGTACATTATTATGCCGACAAGACAAACCGCCCAGACAATAGAACTTAGGATTATTGCATAGTTGAATGCGACAACTTTTGTTGCAATTGCTGTATATACATAAATTGAAAATGCACTTGCAATTATTAGGTAAACGCAAATTCTGCAAAGCCGCTTAAACACTTCTTTTGCGCTTGTATTTGTAAGTGCGTGATGAAGAAGAGATGTTACATAGTTTAAAATTGTTGTTACACCAAAGCAAATGTAAAGAACTCTATAGATTTTTGTGCTTGTTGCGGCAAGTTCTACAGGAAGTTTATTTATTGCTATTACGTTTAACAATGCAGTTGCGGCAATGAACAAACCTGCTCCAATTCCTTGAACAATAGAACTGAAAATTTCCTCGCTAAGCTTAAATGGTCTTAAGTTGCGTTCTTTGCTTAATCGTAATTTTTCTTTTTCAATTGATTTTGCAGCTTTCTTTTTAGCTTTTTCAGATTTTGCGTAATCTTCTGCAGCATATTTTGCTTTTAATCTTTCAGGATCTTCTGCATACTGAATATTTATTTCGCGGATTTTTGCTTCTGTTTCTGCTTTTAACTGTGAAATTCTAAGTTTTCTTTTTGCTTTTAAAGATTTTAGAGTTGAAATTCTAACAGCTTTTGCCGCGATTTCGTCTTCTCGTGTCATAGTGGAAATCCTCCTGACATTTTTTAAAAAAATGTCTAAATAGATTATAACAGTCAATTCTATTTATTTCAATATAAAGCGATATAAAGAATAAGACAAGATTTTAAAATAGGCTTGTTTTGTTTGGCTTATTCTTCCCAGATTTGCAATTCATCAGAAAGCTGAACAAGTTCTTCTTCATATAAATCATAACTGTCAACGGCAATAATATAAGATTTAGTTGAAAACGAAACTTCTTTGTTTTTATCCCAAGTATTAACAAACCAAGAATCTGCATTTTTTACAGATGAAGCGTGGCTTGTTTCTGTTGTTATGTGGGCATCCATAAACATTTGGTGAACTTGTTTTGCATTGTAGTCGTAGTCCAAATCAAAAAAGCTTACAGAAGCAAATTCATCTTCTTGACTAAAAATTGCTTTGGCATTCCAATGACCAACAATAGGAATTGCCCAGTTCGCATAACCTTTTGATTCTGCGTAAGAGTCATCTACTTTTTCAAGCGTAAAAGACAAAAATTTGCGTTCAATTTCAGTTTTTTTAGGCAGAACCAGCAAAGTTCTTCTTATTTGAGGATAAATTAAAAGAGAAGAATCGTTTTCAAAATTGTTCAAAAAAGATTCAAACTGGGATTTCGAGAAATCTTCCGTAGACATAAGAACTGCCAAATCTCTTTTTTCGTTTACACCAAAGAAAATATAATCTTCATCAGATTTAAAAATCAAAGAATTTAAGATGCCGTCTTTTAGTTGAAATTTCATATCCTGAATTTTAAAATCTTCATCTTCTTCTGATGAAGAACTTTCTTGAAAGTCCTTTTTTAAGTCCAAAATATCAGGAAGGGCGTTTTCATCGCTACTGAAAATAATAATTTTTACATCTTTATTAAATAAATCGTCTTTGTAAGATGCAAATGAAACCGCATGAAGTTTTTCGATGTTTCCAATTATGTTTGAAAATTCATCAAGCGAAGGCAATTCTTCTTCTACTGAACGCAAATTATCAAAATCAAAAATCATAAGATTTTCAAGCGCAAAATTCTTGTTTATAGGAAACTGACGGATTATGTTTACTACCGGAGCGGAATAAATGTCGGGAATTTCATTGTTTCCAAAATCGTAAGAAACCGGCTGGGTTTTTATAATTTCATCGTACTTTTGAACTTTTTCCTTTTCTTCTTCGTAATCTGCAATTTTTGTGTCTTCAATTCCGAGTTCCTCAAGTTTTTCCTGCAAAGGTTCGGCTTCTTCTGGAGATTCAAACGCTCCTGAATGTAAATCAAAAGAAAAATAGGATTTTTCATCAAAAGTTTTTAGGATAAAAGAATCGATTTCGTTTTCTTTTAATTGTTTTTTTCCGTTTTCGGCGGCTTGCTCTTCCTTGTAGGAATGAACCAAAACTGAATAAGGTTTTTCTTCCGAAACTGGTATCGCATTTTTATTTTCTTCAAGAACTATAGTTTTTTCGGGTTCTTTAATGATTTTTTCAACAGCGTTTTCTACAATTTTCTTGTTCTGTGGTTTCTGTGCCTGGCAAATCCAAAGTCCAGTTAGATTGAGTTTTTTTGCAAAGTCCGCATTTTGTACAGAATTTCTAAAATTTCTTGCTTTTTCCTTTGAATCAAAAGGGTCGGAAAGCAGAACTCTAAATAAAGTTTGATTATTAACTTGCGTTTCAAAAATAAAAGATTCCGCGCCTAAATTTTCAAGGCTTTTAACAAGATTTTCTGCATTTTTAGGATTTTTAAACGACCCTACACAAACAAAAATTTCTTCCGCAAAAGAAAAATTTAACAAAACCGAAAATAAAAGAACTGAAATAAACTTCTTCATAAAACTATTATAAGACAGGAAAGGGGAAATGTATATTGCAAAAAAATCCATGCGGACATTTCGACACTTTCTATGTCCGCATGGATTTAAGATTTATGCAAAATTTGACTTTAACTTTTTAGGTTATTTGAACAAAACTTCGTTATTTTCTGTTAATTCAAAATTTACAGTTATTTCGTTTGATGTGTTGTTTTCAAAATAGAATCTGTCTTCAGTTTCTACGATTTTCCTTTGAACGTTTACGCTTGAAGTTGAATCTTTGGACAAAACTCTAAAAATTGTGATTGGATTTGTAGAGTCCCAAATAGAAGAATCGCACAAAAGAACTTGACCGTTTCCGATTGTGTTTGCATTAACCGTAAATGAGCCAATATTTTGTGGAGACCACTTGCCATTTATCATTCCGGCAAAATATAAATTCAATGAAGAATCTTCTTTTTTAATGTCAGCTAAGTTTGTGACTTCTGACTTAAAGTTTGAAATTGTTAAGTTGCAAGCAGTTTTTGTTGAAATCCAAACTTGCAAAGTTCTTAAAATTTCATTTTTATTTTGGTAGGCAGGAACGTACATTGTAATTGTTTTAGGCGAGTTTGCGCTAAAAGAAAATTTGCTGTTTCCAGAACTTGCTTCTTTGTCTGAATTTGCTTTTACCCAAATATCTACAGCAGGAACAGAAACATCGCTTGTCACATCAAAAGTAACCTTGTGAAGGCAGTTTACGCTAAGTCCTAAAGGATAAATATTTATGCCGCTTGCGTTTTCATTTTTTGAAAAAGTTACTTTTATTTGATTTTCTGCAGATTCACAAGAGATTAAGTCGCTTTCGCTTGAACGATAGATTGCATAGGCAATTTTTGGCTCAACTTCTTCAACTTTATAGTTTTTGAGGTAAAGTTTTGAAACTGTTCCGCATGCAATCTGGGCAAAACCTAAAGACCAGTCGCTTAAGGCAGTTCCTGTTTCTACAGAATAGGTTTTCCATTCTGTGCCAACCGTATGTTCAATATAAGCTGAATCGTTAGAGGTTGAAAAGTCGCAAGCAGAAAGAATAATTTTTGATTCTTTGTCTGCTTTTAGGTCAAAACTGATTTTGTAGTTTTTGCCTTGCTTTGCTTCCACTGGAATTTTTGAAACCAATATATAATTCCATATTTTTGAATATTCAGAAGAGGCATTTATGTTTGAAACAATAATCTGCGTTTTCTGTTTTTCAATTGAAACCTCGCTTATTTCTTGGACAGAAGAGTCTGAATATCCTTCAAAGGATTCTGAAATTTTATCTTGATTTGCAACTATGAAATTCATTTTTTCAACAATTTCAGCTTCTTTTTTAATTTTTTCTTCCTTTACCTTTTCGATTTCAGCCTTTTCTTGTTCGGAAAGTTCTATTGTTGTATCTTTTATTTCTTCTGATTTTTTATTGAACTCTGAGTTTTTTTCGTTATTTTTCACAGCCTCTTTTACAGTAGAATCTGCCGCAACGATTGTTACATCTGCTTCTACAACAATTGTAATGTTTTGGTTTTCAGAATCTGTTGCTGTAGAAACAATTTTTTCAATTTTTGTGTTTCCGACAAGTTCAAGTTTTTTTACGATGTCTGAAACTATTACATCGCCAAAAGAAGACTCTTTATTTTCTGAATCGAGTTTGCAGTCTTCTAGTATTAATGTTTTTTCTATTTTAGTTGAATTGTCTCCAGAAAGTGCAATTCGAACATCTTTTTTTTGAACAACAAGCTTTTCAACGGTTGTTTTTTCAATGTGAACAGAATTTTGACCGCCACCGTTTACGTAAATTTCGCCTACTGTTTGGCAATTTTTTAGCACAAAATCACCATCGCCAACTTTTTCGTCTACAATAATGCTTTTGATGTCTGTGATATTTTCGAGCGTAACTTTTGTGCTTTCAACAACAAAAGTCGCGTTTTTTATGTTTCCATTTTTGATTGTCAAAGGCTTTGAAATTGTGTAGGAATCGTTTTCTTCAATTTTTAACTCTTCTGAGCCTAAGTCGATTGTGGAGCCATTTTTTGCATCTGCAATTTTTTGTTTAAGCGTGGTTTGACTTGGTGTTTCTGGCGTTGGATTTACAGAAGGATTTTCATCTGTACCCGAAGCATTGTTCTGGCAACCTGTAAACAAGGCAAGAACAACACAAAATGCTAAAAGTAGCTTTTTCATTTTTTTCTCCTGTTAAATTGTAAAATAACAGGTCATTCTACCCCCCCCCGTCGTTTTGTCTAGTGGTAATGTGGGTAGTGCAATTTGCTTGTTAATTGCAAAAAATCCATGCGGACATTTCGACTAACGCAATGGCCTCATTGACTGTGAAAAAACTACCCCCAAACCTCTTTTGTCGTCAAATCGAGTTCTGCCGTCGTCTGCGCGGAATCTACAACCCAAATTGATTTTCCTTTTCTTAGGAAAAACACAACTTCGTTCTGAGTGTATTTTACAAAATGCGTTCCTTTTGTAAGCGGCGTAATTTGTGGCACACCTTTATCAAGTCCAGCACCTAGTGTGCAGCGAACCATTTTCATATCTTCCGGAAGATAGACATTTCTTCCTGTTGCGTTTGGTCTGTAAACCGGGGCAATCATTATGTCATCATCTAAAAGAAGCTGGTTTTCAGTTTGAAGGGCGATTTCGTCATCTGCAAATTCAAACGCAAGCGGCTTAAAGAAAAGCGAACTTTCCGCGCTCGCCCTTTTTAATTTTTCGTAAAGATAAGGAAGAATTCTGTACCTAAAACTTATAATTCCCCTAAAATCTTCTGCATTTTCAAACTGATAACATTCCTGCTCGCGAGTTCCAAGCGCGGAATGGTTTCTCATAAGCGGAGTCCATATTCCAACGCCCAAGAAACGAAGCAAAAGCTCGCGGCTTGTGTTTCCGCCAAAGCCGCCCAAATCGCAGCCTGTATACAAAAAGCCGCACATATTCAATCCCGGAAGCTGATGGATTAAAAGTTCAATATGATTCCACCAGGAAGCGTTGTCGCCCGTCCAAATGCCACCGTATCTATGCGCGCCAATATACGAAGCCCGGCTAAAAAGAAGCACATCATTTTTGCAGTTTTGCCTAAAAAATTCGCTTGCCGCGCGGGTCATGTTGAAGCCATAAAGATTGTGAACCTTTGAATGTTGAACGGTTGCAACTCCTCCCTGAACAGATTCCGCAAGCCCTCCAGCAATATCGGCAGGAACTTTGTGATAAAAACTTTTGTAATCGTCCATTGAATTTTGAACGCCAAGCACTGCATCTTTTAACTTCCAGGTGTCGTAAACTTCCGGATTTTTATTGTTGATTACAGAAAGAATTTCTTTATAAGCGTTTTTTAGCCCGTCTTCAGAATAAAAAAGAGCCGGTTCGTTCATATCGTTCCAAAAACCGTCAATTCCCATGTCTGTAAGTTTTTTGTAAAGACCGCCAAACCATTTTCTAGCATCAGGATTTAAAAAATCTGTAAAATGCGAAAGTCCCGGCCAAACGCCTGCTGCAAAAAGAGAACCGTCTGCTTTTTTGCAAAAATAATCATTCTGAACGCCTTCGGAATCAGGCTCTGCGTCTTCTACTTTTATGCCGGCATCAATTATCGGCACAATGTGAATATTCTTTTTCTTAAAATCAGAAACGGTTTTTGAAAAATCGGCAAAATTCTTCTTATTGATAGAAAAATCTCTAAATCCTTCCATATAATCAATGTCCAAAAAAATCGCATCAAGCGGAATATTTTTTTCTTTATAGTTTTCGTAAACTTTTTTTAAGTCTGCTTCAGAGCCATAACCCCAACGGCTTTGCATAAAGCCCAACGACCAAAGTGGCGGAATATAGCTGGTGCCAATCATTTTTCTGAACTGGTTTGCAATGTCTAAAAGGCTGTTTCCTTCTATAAGATGCATATTCAGATGCACATCATCAATTTTTACGCTGACTGTATCAAAACTAGAAAAAGCCGCGTCAATCTGCACCAAGCCCGGATAGTCAAAGAAAAGACCAAACGCATTTTTTGTGTCCGGCTCGTAGAAAACCATAAAATTATGCGCGCCGTAAAGAGAAGTTTTTTCTTCTGTGTGGCTGAATTCGTCCGTGCACCAGCAGTTGTATATTCTGCCTCTTTTGTTGATACCGCCCATAGTCTGCCCAAGCCCGAAAATCATGGTTTTTTCGGAAATTTGGGTTTGAAAACAAAAACCGTTCTTTTTATCTATGGTGATTTTTCCATATTTAAAAGAGCTTGCATCATCTATAAAAATTTTTGCTTCATCAGGAATACAAATCACTGCTTCCGTGTTAAAAGGTTTTCCAAAAATATATTTGCTAATCATGATATTAGTATAATAGTAGAAAATTAGAATGTCGAACTTTTTATGCTATGACGTTTACAGTTTGCAATATGTTTAATCAACTTGCAAAATCGATTTACTTTGACCTTGCTACTGACGTTTAGTATAATGCAAATTATGAAGCTTCCTACAGAAAAATTAAACGCAAAGATTATTGCCTTGGATTTGGACGATACCCTTTTGAACAGCAGTCTAAAAATTTCTCCGCGAACTATATATATTTTGCAAAAAGTAGCTTCCAAAGGAATTTACATAGTTTTATGTTCTGGTCGTGCAGAAAATGCAATTTTACCTTATGTTAGAGCTTTAGATATCGCAGGAAGTCAGCAAGGCAGATATTTAATAGGGATAAATGGAGCTAGCATATTTGACCTGCATTTAAGAAAACCTATTTATTCTGAAAAAATTAGTGGTGATATTTTAAAGTTTGTTTACGAAGAAGCAAAAAAACGAGGACTTCCAGCACAAGTATACGATCCTTCTACGATTTATGCTTCAGAAGATAATGCTTGGACTCAACTTGATGCGCAGATGTGCAAGCTTCGCTTGAAGATTGAAAACAATTTTTCTAAGTTTTTAGAGCAAGGGCATCCAAAAATGGTTATTCCAGCAGAACCTTCCGACGTGGCAAAATTTTTGCCATTTTTAAAAGAACAGCTGGCAGGCCGGGCCGATGTTTTTATATCAAAACCGTATTTTTTAGAAGTAATGCCGTTTGGCTGCGGAAAAGGTTCTTCTGTTTTGTGGTTAGCAAATTATTTGGGAATTCCAAAAGAGCAGACAATGGCTTTTGGAGACAGCATGAACGATGAGTCCATGATAAAGCAGTGTGAGTATGGAATTGCAATGATAAACGGTTTGGATTACATAAAAAATGAAGCAAAATACATTACACGAAAATCTAACGATGAAGATGGAATAGCTGATTTTCTTGAAGAATTTGTTTTATAGGTTGAAAGCGTGTTTTTATGAAAGATTATATTTTTTTTGATTTAGATGGAACTCTTACAGACAGTCAAGAAGGGATTATAAATTCTTTTAAGTTGGCTTTAAGTCATTTTAAAATATCAAAAACAGAAAAAGAATTGCGCAGTTTTATAGGACCTTCTTTGCAGGATACTTTTCAAAAGTCTTTAGGTTTTAACCAGGAAGATTGTAAAACTGCTATCCGCATATTTAGAGAATATTTTTCAAAAAAAGGTCTTTTTGAAAATAAAGTTTATGAAGGAATTCCAAATCTTCTTGAAGAAATAAAAAAATCTGGCAGGCACAGCGTTATTGCCACCTCAAAGCCTGAAAAATTTGCAAGACAAATCGTGGAGCACTTTGGTCTTAAAGACTTTTTTGAACGTGTTTGCGGAAGTCGAACGGATGAAACTAGGACGGATAAAGCAGAAGTTATAGCTTATGCAAAAAAATGTTGCCACCTTAAAACTGAAGATTCTTCTAGAATTTTAATGGTTGGAGATCGTCAAAACGACGTTGTTGGCTCTCATAAAAATGGAATTCAAGTTGTCGCAGTTCTTTACGGCTACGGTTCCCGTTCAGAACTTGAAAATGCTGGCGCTGATTTTATTGCAGATTCTGTGCAGACTTTAAAAGATTATATTTTAAAATCATAAACTTATTAGCCCAAACTTCGAGTTTTTATAAATTATGAAAAAAACGCTTTCAACGAATTTACAATTTGTTCAGATGGTTGTGCTCGCACTTCGTTTGCATTGATTTGGGTTGCTACGCAACCTTAGTTGTTCTTATCGCACAAAATCTTCACAAATTGTAACTTCGTTTACGCTTTTGTTTATTTTTCAAAAAACTTGAAGTTTTGACTATTGGGTAAAAGCGGAACTTAAACAAAGGATTTTTAAATGAAATATTTTTATTGGACACTGGCATTTGTTTTTAATGCATATTTTGTTGCTCTTCAAATAGCAAGTCCTGGAACTTTTCTTGGAACAATATTTAGTTTCAGTTTTGTTTGGTTCTTGCTTTCCGTTGCATTTATTTTTTTAGGATTTGCAAGCTCAAAAGGACTTTTAAAACGGCTAAAAAGAAATCAAAAAATTGTTTTTGCAACAGTTTTAGCTTTTTTTTGCACAGTAGCCCTAGGCAATTTTATTGCAATTGCAAATCCTCGTTTAGCAAGCGGCAGTGAAAAAGTAAAATACGTTATTGTCTTGGGCGGAGGAATAACAAAAGACGCTGAACTTACAGATTCAATAAAAGAAAGAATTTCTGTTGCGGCAGATTATATTAAAAATCAGCCAGATGCGATTGCTGTGGTAACTGGAGGAAAAGGACCTTTTTCTCCGTGTCCTGAAAGCGATATTTTAAAACCCGCATTAGTCGCGCAAGGAATTCCTGAAGATTTTGTTCTTGCAGAAAATAAAGCAAAGGATACGATTCAAAACTTTTTGTATTCTGCGCAAATTTTAGCCCAGCATGAAGGTGTTTCTGTTAGTCAGATATTAAATTCGCCAGTTGCGGTAGTTACAAATGATTTTCACCTTGCGCGGGCAGAAAGGCTTGCAAAACGAATGGGATTTTTAGATGTTTATGGCGTTGCCGCAAAGACTCCGGCTTTGTTTAGACTTAATACTTATTGCCGCGAAATATGCTGCTACGTAAAACTTAATCTTAGAATTCTTTTTACAGGAAAGCCAAAAAAAATTGCGTAAGGAGCTATGCTATCTTATTAGGCCAAACTTCGAGTTCAACATTTTGCACAATGCGTTCAATATAAGCGTGTAAACTTATTCGAATTATTGAAGATAACGCAGTTTTAAAGTAAAATTAATGCATGGGAATATCTGTTTTTGGCGAATTATTGATTTTATTTTTAATAGTGCTGAATTGTGTTCGAATTTTTTTTCTTCTATATGGAAAAGTTGATAACCTTACAATTTTAGCTCCAATAAGTTTGTGCCTATGTCTTTTGCAAATATTCGCTTGGGGATTAGATGTTTTTTCTGCTGTTTTATTTGTAATTTCATTATTCGACGTCATTATAAATTTTAGAGCTTTGCTTAGATTTGCCTCTGGACTTTATATCGATTATTATAGCACTGCTTTTAAACTTGGCGCGATATTCGTTTTGCTCCTGTCGATTATAGAAATTGTTTTTATCTTTATTTTTATGCCAGTTAGAATATTGCCTTCTTCTTTTAAATCAAAAGAGCAGAAGGTTCGTGTCGCAGAAAGTTTGGTTAAAGGAATTGAGCGTGCAAGATATTTTGAAAAATCTTGTGGAGAAATAAACATTTTTGAACCAGAAAGCAAAGAAATTGCAAAACCTGAAAAAATAATTTTAATTTCCGACAAAAGAGCAGATACTTTTAATTACGAGCCATATATTTTAAATCTTACGCAAAAGGGATATACAGTTTATTCTGCAGATTTTTATTCTAAAGACTTAAAATGGCTTCATTCTGCTGGAGACTTACGCTTTTTAAGAAAAACTTTTTTTATCTGCAAAAGTCTTTTTGAAAAAGAACATTTTGAATCCGAAAAAGAATTTTTCACTTATAATTCAGGAATAGAATGTAATGCTGTTTTTAATTTTGTTTGCAACGAAAACAAATCAACTCAAGATTCAATTTTTATAGTCAGCGACTGGATGTCAGAAATTGCTGTTCAAGATTTTTACAAATTAAATTCAAAAAAAGTTGCAGGAATTATAAATCTCTGTGATTTTTCAGAATATAAAACACAAGGCTATGGGTTTATAGAACAAACAAATCCTTTATTGGCATTTTATTTAGGCATAAAAAGGGATTCAAAGTTTAGCGCTGCAACTTTTATTGCCAACGAAACAGCAAGAATTATTGAAGATAAAACAAGGTAAGATAAAAACAGCCGGAATGTTGTCAGTTTTTATCTTTCTTATCATCGGGAGTAATTATGACATTAAACGAACTAGATATTTATTTTAGAGAGTTTTTGAAAATTGAAGAATATTCGGCCGATCCATCAAAAAATGGAATTCAAATACAAAATAGTCAGCCGAATTCAAAGCAGATTAAAAAAATAGCGTTTGCAGTCGATGCTTGCGAACAGTCGGCCTTAGAAGCTGCAAGTGCAGGTGCGGACCTTCTATTTGTGCATCACGGACTTTTTTGGGGCGGTTGCGATCCTATAGTCGGTCATACGTATAAAAGATATTCTGCGTTTTTGAACAATGACCTTGCGCTGTATGCGTGCCATATTCCTTTAGATGCGAATAATCCTTATGGAAACAATTACGGTTTGGCTAAAAGACTTGACTTAAAAGATATTCAAAGTTTTGGTACTTGGAAAGGCATGGCCACAGGTGTAAAGGGGCGGCTAAAAGAAATTCTTTCTATACAGGAATTAGAAAAAAAAGTCCTTTTGCCAGGCGAAAAACCAAATATTGTTCTTCCTTTTGGAAAAAAACAAATAGAAACCGTTGGAATAATTTCTGGTGGAGGAGGAGAAGATTATATTCAAGCAGTTGAAGCTGGTCTTGATGCTTTTATAACAGGAGAAGTAGAACATCAACTTTTTCATTATATAAAAGAAAATGAAATAAATGTTATTGCTGCTGGGCATTATCAAACAGAAACAGTAGGAATAAATTTAGTTAGGCAAAAAGTAGAAAAAGAACTTGGATTGGAAACAGTTTTTATTGATATTCCAACCGGACTTTAATAAATTTTATTTAAATAGTCCAAATGTCGAGTTTTTAGGAAAATGAATAAAAGCGTAAGCGAATTTACAATTTGTGAAGATTTTGTGCGATAAGAACAGTAAAGGTTGCACAGTAACCCAAACCAATTCAAACGAAGTGCGAGTACAATCATCTGCAGCAAATTGTAAAGTCGCTGAAAGCATTTTTCGAACTGTATAAAAAAAATCGATATTCGGGCTAAATAGGAAAATTTTATGAAATACGACAAAAAATATTGGATTCCGTTTATTCTTTCAGGAATTGTAATCCTTGCAGACCAAATAACAAAAGCAATGATTGTAAATTCTATTCCATTAAACACGATAGGATATTCCTTTTTTAATGGTCTTTTAAGAATAGTTCATGTGGCAAATACAGGCGTGGCATTTAGCATAGGTTATTCGTGGCCTTTAGTTATTCGTCGTCTTTGTTTTGGAATTGTTCCTTTAATTGTTATGATTTTGGTGATAATTATTTATTTTAGAAATAAGACTTTTACAAATCTTCAGAGATGGGCAATTTGCGGAATTATTGGCGGCGGAATTGGAAATATAATCGATCGTTTTTTTAGAGCAGAAGGCGTAGTTGATTTTATAGATGTAAAGTTTTTTGGAATTTTTGGCATGGAACGTTGGCCTACTTTTAACGTTGCAGATGCGGCTGTAGTTGTTTGCGGAATTATGCTTTTAATTTCTTTTATTGTGGTAACTTTGCGAGAAAAGAAAACTTCGTAATTTTTAAAATAGCAATTTTAAAGGATTTGTAATTATATGGCAAAAATTGGAATTATTGGTGCAATGGAAGAAGAGGTTTCTATTCTAATAGAAAAAATGAAAGCTTCTGGAACGGTCGAAGATTTTTATGCTGGTGAATTAGTTTTTTATAAAGGTATTATAAACAGCACAGAAGTTATTGTTGTAAAAAGCGGAATAGGAAAAGTAAATGCAGCGCTTTGTGCGCAAAGGTTAATTCTTCAGTTTGGAGCGACCCACATTATAAACACAGGAATTGCAGGTGCTTTGGGCGGTAATTTGAAAATTTTTGATATGGTTGTTTCAACAGATGCAGTTTATCATGATATGGATGCAGTTTTATTTGGATATAAACCTACTCAAATTCCTGGAATGAAAGTAAGTGAGTTTAAAGCAGACGAAAATCTTATACAAATGGCAAAACTTGCTTTTGAAAAAACAAATTCTGTTGATGGTAGAAAAATTCTTGCAGGAAGAGTTGCCACTGGCGACCAGTTTATTGCAGACAAAGAAAAAAAAGAGCATATAAAAAAAATCTGTTCGCCACTTTGTGTGGAAATGGAAGGCGCCGCTGTTGCTCATGCGTGTTTTTTAAATAAGATACCGTATATAATTTTGCGGTGTATTTCTGATATGGCAGATGAAAGCGTTGAAACAACCTATTCCTTTAATGAAGCTGTTGCGGCGCAAGAAAGTGCTAAAGTTGTATTGCAAATACTTAGTGAGTTTAGCACATGTTTATAAACTAAAGGACTGTAAGATAAAAACAGCCGGAAATGACGTCTGTTTTTATAGGAGGAATTATGGAACATTCACAAGGAAATTACAAAGTAGACAGTTTTAATCTCGACCATACAAAGGTAAAGGCTCCTTTTGTTAGACTTGCTTCTAAAAAAACTGGAAAAAAAGGCGATGTTGTTTCAAAGTTTGATATTCGTTTTACTCAGCCGAATAAAGAATTTATGACAACTGGAGCAATTCACACTTTGGAACATTTGGTCGCAGAATATATTCGCGATGAAATTGATGGAGTAATAGATTTTTCTCCTATGGGCTGCAGAACTGGATTTTATTTTACAGTTTTTGGAGATGTTGATGAAGATTTTATTGCAGAACATCTTTTGAACGTGCTAAAAAAGGTAGCAGTTTGGGACAAGCCTATTCCTGCAGCTACAGAAAAAGAATGTGGAAACTATAAAGACCATGACCTTGAAGGAGCAAAAAAGTATGCTGCTTTGTGGGTACAGGGAATAGAATCTGAAGGTTGGAATTGTTATAAATAAAAAGGCAGGAAAAACTGCAAATGGGAGATATTTAGGTGAATATTTTAAGCAAGTTTAAAGAAACTGCTGTTTCTGTAATTCCTATAATGCTTATAGTTTTGTTACTGGGTTTTACAGTTGTTCCGTTAGACAAACTTTTACTGGTTCGTTTTGTTATTGGTGGAATTTTATTGATTTTAGGGCTTACCATTTTCCTTTTAGGTGTGGATTTAGGAATTCATCCTATGGGTGAACGCTGCGGAGCGGAACTTACAAAAAAACGAAGTCTTTCTCTTTTAATGATTTCTGCCTTTTTAATAGGATTTTTAGTAACAGTCGCAGAACCTGATATTCAAGTTTTTGGAGACCAGGTAAAAGGCGTTTTTTCATACCTTCATAAAAACGCTTTTGTTTTTATAATAGGTGCAGGCGTAGGTCTTTTTCTTATGCTGGGGCTTCTTCGCTCCGTTATACATTTTTCGCTTAAAATAACACTGCTTGTTTCGTATATCATTGTTTTTGGAGTGTCCATTTTTGCGTCAACTGAATTTATAGGAATTGCGTTTGATTCTGGAGGAGCAACAACCGGTCCTATGACAGTTCCTTTTATTCTTGCTCTTGGATTGGGAGTTTCGTCTGTCCGTTCAGGTGATAAAGACAGCTTTGGTTTAACGGGCGTTACCTCTGTAGGTCCTGTTCTTGCAGTCTTAATTTATTCTCTGTTTTTAAAATATTCTGGCGCGATGACAAATGCTGTTCAAGTCGCAGAAGCAGCTGAAGTTGCACAAAATTCAATCAGTGGTGGAATTCTTGCGCAGATTTTTGAACCTTTTGGCATGAAGACTTTGAGCACTTTAAAAGAAGCAACACTTTCAATTTTGCCGATTCTATTTTTGTTTGTTGTTTTTCAATTATTTCTTTTTAAGATGTCTGCACGCCAGGTTGTCAGAATGTTAATTGGTTTTGTATACAGCTTTGTGGGTCTTTCAATATTTTTGGTTGGCGTTAATGGCGGCTTTATGCAGGCTGGTCAAGCTTTGGGCGAGCAACTTGGTTCTAAAGCTCTTGAACTCGGCGGAATCTGGTTTGCCCTTTTAATTTTAGTAGGTCTTATAATAGGCGCAATAATTGTTTGCGCCGAACCTGCTGTTTGGGTTCTTACAGAGCAAGTTGAATCAGTTTCCGGTGGTACTATTAAGCGAAAAGTCTTGCTATTCTTTTTGGCGATGGGAGCTTCCGTTGCAATTGGGCTTGCGCTGTGGCGGGCGGTGTCCGGTTTTAATTTACGGTATATTCTTATTCCTGGATATATAATTGCGCTTTCGCTAATGATATTTTGTCCTCACCTGTTTACAGGAATCGCATTTGACTCTGGTGGTGTTGCAACAGGTCCACTGACATCAACCTTTGTTCTTTCTTTTACATTGGGAGCAACTTCCGGAGGAACAGGAAATGCAGATCCTTTTGGAGTTATTGCGCTTGTAGCAATGATGCCTTTGATAACAATTCAAGTTTTGGGAATTATATTTAAAATTAAGCAAAGCAAGAAGCAAAAGTCGGAGGTAAAATAAAATGAAATTTAAACTTTTAATAAGCATTGTTCCACACAATTCTGGAGAATTGATAACATCGTCTGCAGTAGACGCAGGAGCTCATGGCGGAACGATTGTAATGGGGCGAGGAACAGCTTCTAATAGCATAATTCAGCTTTTGGGATTAGGAGATACTTCAAAAGATATTGTTTTTATTGTTGTAGAAGATTCAAAAGAAGACGCTGTGCGGCAATCTATAATAAATGCTACAGAAATAAAAAAAGCACATTTTGGAATTTTGTTTTCAGTTGATGTGTATAGTTTTGTAAAACAAGCAAACACTTTGCTTTCTGATGTAAAAGGAGAAAACGATATGAACAGTACTTGTAAAATGATAACGGCTATTGTAAATAAAGGTTATGCAGAAGACGCTATGGCTGCGGCGCGAAAAGCCGGAGCTCAGGGTGGAACAATTATTGCGGCGCGAGGAACAGCAAAAGAAGGCGATGCAAAATTTTTTGGAATGGAAATTGTACCCGAAAAAGATATGCTGATAATCCTTGTGGACAATGAAAAATCTGAAGAAGTTCTGGATTCTATAAAAAATCTTACTTGCCTTGCTAAACCTGGTAGCGGAATTGTATTTGAAAGTCCTGCGCAAAATTTTACCTTGCTTGGCAGTAAAAAATAAATGAATAAAAATCAATTGTGGAAAATTGATGGATACAATGTAGAATATTTCGATGTTATTGATTCTACAAACGCAGAATGTCGGCGGCGTTTGGAAAAACTTAAAGACTTTGAGCCTTTGGATAAGACTGTTCTTGTTGCTGCTATGCAAACTGCTGGAAGAGGACGTTTAACTCGCAAATTTTATTCGCCTGCAAAAACGGGTTTGTATTTTTCTTTGATTTATACAGATGGAAATTTTAGCTTTCCTGCTAGTGTCACTGCATCGGCAGCAGTTGCTGTTTGCAGGGCTATAAAAGACGTTTATAACCTGGACTGCAGCATAAAATGGGTAAACGATATTTTTTGCCACGGCAAAAAAATTTGCGGAATTCTTACGGAAGGTTTGATTTCTCATGCACAAGGAAAAATAGGCGCTGTTATAATTGGGATTGGCATAAATCTTTTGTGGAATTCTGAAATTCCGGAAGATTTGCACACTTTTGCAGGTTCATTGTTGCAGGGTAACTTAAAAGATAATTCTTTTGAAGAAAAAAAAATTGTTTTATTTAAAAAAATCGTTTTATACTTGTGCAATATATTAGATAATTTTGATAAAGAACAAAAATCAGTCTTTGAAGAATATAAAAATCGTTCCAACCTTATAGGTCGCCGAATTGAAATTAGTCCTATTATTGGAAACAGAGAAAACAACTACTTTTGCACAGTAGAAGATATTTCTTCAAATGCAAATTTAATTGTCCGCACTGATGATGGAATTTTAAAAGAACTGAATAGCGGAGAGGTTACTCTTCATTCTTCTCTTTTTCAATGATTTTTAAGACCTGTTTTTTTGTTAAAGGTTTGTTTGAATCATAATTTTTGCGGTTTTCTTCAATTTCTTCAAATGTCCAAAGTTTTCCGCTGTTCATTCCAGGACAGTCGGCGGCGCACTCATTCCATGTTTTTTGGTCGCGGATCATCCAAGACCAAAACGGATATGTGGAACACTGAACTGGTCTTGCTTGATAAGCAGAGCAACCTTCCTGCCACAAGATACAGTCGTAGTTCTGTTTTTCAAGCAGAGCTAAAACTTCTTCTCCGTAGTAGTAATCTGCCCAGCGGCAATATTTGTTTACAAAGTCTGTTACGCTCATTTTAAAAAAATCGCATAATTTGTAAAGGTCGCGTTCTGAAAGATAAACAAATCCTGGCGAATGTCCGCAGCAAAAAGAACATCTTTTGCAAGAAAAGTTGAGACCATTTTTATAAAACTCTTTTGATTTTTTTAATTCTTCCATTTTTTTCCTTTTTACAAAAAGAGTATATCACAAAAAACAAAATTATCAGGTCGAAAATTAACAGTCGCTTTTTGTAAAGTTTCTTTTTTTTAATCTATTACAAATTTTCGTAAATTTGCAAAATTTCTTGTGTATACAGACCGGGCTTTTCATATACAATAAGCGGCTTTTCGACTGCAAGCCTAGAAGCAGCGTTCTTTTTTGCCTCTATTAGCACCATGTTTGGTTCTGTTTGCAAAAATGGCTGAACAAGGCGCATTTTTTTTGGTTCAAGCTTGAATTTTATAAGTGTGGAAAATATTTCTACCAGACGGAAAGGCCGGTGAATCATATAAAATCTGCCATTAGGTTTTAAAAGATATTCTGTTGCGGAAATTACATCATTTAGATTGCATAAAACTTCGTGGCGGGCAATTCGTTTGTATTCGTTTGGGTTTTGTTTTCCGTGTTCATCGAGCATATATGGTGGATTGCAAGTAACAACGTCAAAACTGTGCCTTTTAAAAATTGAACCGACGTTTTTTAAATCGCCGTGAACAATTTTTATCTGATTTTCTAAGCCGTTTATTTCTACAGATTTTTTTGCCATTTCTGCAGAGTCTTTTTGAATTTCAATTGCTGCAAAAGAAGGATTAATTTCCTTCGATTTTCCATGCATGAGAAGGGGAACAATTCCATTACCAGTGCAGAGGTCAAAGATTTTTTCATTTTTTCGAATTGTTGCATAGTTTGCTAAAAGGACGGCATCTATACCAAACATAAACTTTTCTTTATCTTGAATGATTTTGTAGCCTGAATTTTTAAGTGTATCAATTTGTTCCATAAATAAAATTAAAATTCTTTAAACACGTCTGCTGTGCCATTGTAATTGTGATTGAAATCAAACCAGCCAAGATTTTCACCGTCGCTTTTAAAAGTTTCTGTGCAAATCATATCCGGTTCCCACCAAAAAACGCCGCTTCCGCCAGCTTTTTGCACAACTGAGCACAAAGTTCTTAGATATGCTTTTTGCCCTTCCTGCGTCGGAGGAAACTCTTTTATCAAGGCAGAACCTTCACCGACATTGTTTTTCATATTGTCTTGCCAGTCTAAAGTCCATGGATAATGCGTTTCAACGATGCAAACAGGCTTTGAAAATTTCTTTTTGAGTATTTTTATAGCGTTTTCAGGAACTTTTAAACTTGCTCCGTGCCAATAAGCGTAATAGGAAAGACCAATAACATCGTAGTCCACAGAATATCGCTTTGCTTGGCTAAACCACCACTGTAGCGTTTGATTGTCCGTACAAATTACGTGCAGCATAATCTTTGCATTTGGACAAACTGTTCGAGCGGCTTTGCAACCAGTTTGAACTAAGTCCATAAGATTAGAACACTTTCCATTGGAAATTGAACCGAATGGCCACAGCATTCCATTTATAATTTCATTGCCAATTTGAACCATGTCTGGGGAACAATTTTCTTCTGCAAATTCTTTTAGGACTGAACAAGTGTATTCGTACATGGCATTTTTTATTTGTTCAAAATTCATGTTTTTCCAAGATTTTGGAACGTTTTGCTTTTCAGGATCTGCCCAGTAGTCTGAATAGTGAAAGTCTAAAAGAATTTTAAAGCCGTACGATTTTGCCCTTTTTGCCATATAAATTGTATTCTTTGTAGAGCAATATGCGTTTTGCGGAGAATGCCAAAGCCTAAGCCTTATCCAGTTTACACCAGAATCTTTTAGAATTTCAAAAAGTTCTTTTTTTTGTCCATTTTGAAAAAAATCTGCGCCAGAATTTTCTAATTCATCAAGGTAAGAGATGTCAGCGCCTTTAAATTCTAATGATTGACCGTAAACTAAAAGTGAAAAAAGCATGAAAGCAGAAAATATAAATTTCTTTTTCAAAAGCTATACCTATTTTTTAGAGAGGTGATTCGGCAAGAGCGGATTTGAACCGCCGACCTCGCGCTCCCGAAGCGTGTGTTCTAGCCAACTGAACTACTTGCCGTTTAGACTCGATTTTTAATCTAGCAATCTAATATTAATCAGAATTAAGTAGTTTGTCTATTAGGTCAAAAGTCGAGTTTTTTATAAATTGTAAAAAAAACGCTTTCAACGAATTTATTTTTCTAAAAATGTGACTTTTGACCTATTAATCCTGTGATAAAAAACTGGTATTATAGAAATAACTTAAAAATGAGTATACAAATAATATCAATTTTAATATATTTTTAAATCAGGTTTGGATAGTGTTTTGTTTTTAGTTTGCGCTGGCAACATTTTTTTTGCATTTTTATGATTATGGGAGCTATTTATGAAGAAAAATTCTCTTTTGAAAATTTTAGTTTTATCTATTTTATCGATTTCAATTTTTTCTTGTAGCAAAAAGACTCAAGAGCTTCGAATTTATTCAATAATTCACGATGAAGAAACACGGGCTTTGACTGAACTTTTTACAAAAAAAACGGGAATTCCAGTTTCTTATTTGAGAGCAACAACTGGGGAACTTGTTAATCGTATTATTGCAGAAAAAAATAATCCAAAGGCAGATATTCTTTTGGGAGGCGCCAGTTCTTATCATATTCAGGCGGATAAAGCAGGTGCTCTTGAAAAATATGTTTCTCCAGTAGCAAAAAAAGTTCCTTCGTATGCTCTTTCTGAAAACGGAACTTGGACAGGCTTTTGCGTACTCACTTTGGGAATTGGCGTAAACAAAGAGCGCTTTGCCAAAAAGTTTCCAAATAAGCCCTTCCCTGCAACTTGGGGCGACCTTTTGGATAGAGACTTTGCAGGCGAAATTGTAATGACAAATCCTGCGGCTTCTTCAACCGCTTATCTTTTTGTGCAAAATCAATTGCAAAGGCTTGGCTGGGAAAAAGGCTGGGAATATTTAACGGTTCTGTCACAACTTGTAGGACAGTTTCCAGATAGCGGAAGCGCTCCGCCAAAACTTATTGGAACTGGCGAATACGCACTAGGAATTGCCTATCTTCATGCGCTTTCAAAATACAGTGCAGATGGATTTGACATAAAACCAATTGCTCCTCCTCAATCTGTAGGCGATGTTGACTGCATTGCAATTATGAAAAATACGAAAAATCTTGAGATTGCAAAAAAGTTTGTTGACTTTATGCTTTCGCCAGAAGCACAGGAATTAATGAGTTCGATTGATTTTACGGTTCCTGTAAATCCAGATGCAAAAGGCGTAAAAGGTTCAATTCCTCTTTCGCAAATAGATTTAATCGACTACGATGCTAGAAAAGCAGCTTCTCAAAAAGAAGAAGTTCTTGAAAAGTGGCATCAAATAGTAAAATAATATATTTTAGTATGCCAGCCTTTGCAGGTTTTAGATATTTAAAAAAACAGGGACTCCCGCTTATTTTTATTTGGAGCGGTTGTCTTTTGTTTTTTGCAATTTTTACAATTTTTCCTCTAATATTTTCTTTTGCTACGGTGCGTTTTAAAGATTTTTTCACCGTTTTTTGCACTTCGCGTTATAAAGCAGTTATTTTAAATACCATTTATGAATGTCTTGTTTCAACCTTTATTTCAGTTCTTTTTGGATACATTTATGCGTATGCAATTGAGCGTGCAAACATTCCATTTTCTAAATTATTCTCATTGATTCCTTTAATCCATTTGGTAACGCCGCCTTTTGTAGGAGGGCTTTCTTTTATCCTTCTTTTTGGCAAGCAAGGTTTTATAACCCATACGCTTTTGGGACTAGACATTTCGCTTTACGGGTTTCCAGGAATTGTAATTTCTCAAGTTTTTTGCTTCTTTCCTTTAGCTTTTCTAATCTGTTCGCAGACTTTGCGAGGAATTAACCCGCTTTTTGAAAGAGCCGCATTTTCAATGGGGGCAAGCCCCTTAAAAGTGTTTTTTTCAATTACACTGCCGCTTTCCGTTCCTGGTATTCTTTCTTCTGCCCTTTTTATAGCAGTTTCAGTTTTAAGCGATTTTGGAAATCCTTTAATTGTTGGCGGAAGATTTAAAGTTCTTGCGGTGGAAATTTACACACAATTAACAGGTTGGCTAAACGCCCCAACAAGCGTTGCTCTTGGAATTGTTTTAATAGTACCTTCAGTTGTTCTTTTCTTACTGCAAACCAAATTTTTTAGGCAAAACTACATGAAGACTGCTACAGTTGGCGGAAAAGAAACTTATTCAGAAAAAGAGAAAACAAGTCTATGTACGCGGATTTTGCTTACACTGTTTTGTTCAGTGCTTTCTTTTTTAATTTTAAGTCAGTTTATTTCTATAGTCTTTGGAAGTTTTCAAAAATTGTGGGGAATTGACACTTCGTTTACATTTGCGCATATAAAAAGCGTTTGCCGATATGGAAAAGAAATTGCAAATTCTATATGTTTCGCACTTTTGGCAGCCGTCTTAAGCACTGTATTTGCTATTTTAGTGGCTTTTCTTGTGCAAAAAACAAAATGTCCTTTGCGCAGTTATTTTGACATTCTTGCGCAACTTCCGTCAGCAGTTCCAGGAACTCTTTTAGGGCTTTCGTATTCCTTTGCTGCGAATAAAATCGGTTTTAATTGCGCAGCCTTTTTAATAGTTCTTGCTATGACCGTTTCATTTTTGCCGTTTTCGTATAAAATCGTAATGGCGTCATATCTTCAGCAAAAAAACACGCTTGATTATGGGGCGCAATCACTTGGCGCAGGAAAAATTTATTCACTTTTTACGATAACAGTTCCGATTTCCATACAGGGAATATTTTCGTCATTTTTATACGTATTTGTGCGGAGCGTGGGAACCTTAAGCGCAGTTGTTTTCTTAGTTTCATTTAATACAAAACTAGCTTCAGTTTCAATTTTAAATCTTGCGGAACAAGGAGATTGGGGAAAGTCCGCTGCATTGGCACTTGTGTTAACCACCCTGACCTTTTTTATTTTGGGATTAGGAAATTTTTTTGAAAAGAAAATAATAAAAAGAGAGGCTTGTAAATGTTAGAAATACGCAACCTTAATTTTTCTTACAATAAAAATAAAGTTATAAAAGATTTTTCTCTTTTTGTGGAAGAAGGTTCCTTTACCACTTTGTTGGGACCTTCCGGTTGCGGAAAAACAACCTTGCTCAAGCTTATTTCTGGTTTTTTAGAGCCAGATTCTGGAGAAATTTTTATAAACTCAAAGAATATTTGTGGAATTCCGCCAGAAAAACGAAAGGTTGGCATGGTTTTTCAAGATTATGCACTTTTTCCGCATCTTACAGTTGAAAAAAACATAGGTTACGGTCTGAACCTAATTTCTAGACAAAAAGGGGCTTCCAAACAGGAATATAAAAAAGAAAATTATGCATTAGTGCATCAAATTGCAAGAATTTTGGGAATTGCAAATCTTTTAGAACGATTTCCACATGAACTTTCTGGCGGACAGCAACAACGGGTTGCCTTAGCTAGAGCTCTTGTGCTAAAGCCAGGCGTTCTTCTTATGGATGAGCCCCTTTCTTCATTGGATGCAAAATTACGTTCGCAAGTTCGCGAAGAATTAAAAGAAATTCAACAAAAGTTTAAAATAACAACAATTTACGTAACGCATGACCAGGAAGAAGCTCTTTTTCTTTCTGATAAAATTGCAGTCATTAATCATGGCCAGCTATTGCAAGTTGGCAATCCTGCAGAAATTTATTTTTCTCCAAAAGACGCATTTACTGCAAGTTTTATAGGAACGGCGAATTTTTTATCTTTTAAAGACGAAAAAAACAATTCTGAAAAAACCTGCGTAATCCGACCTAGCTGGGCAGAAGTTTTGCCAGTTTCAGATTTTTCTGATAAAGTTCTAGCATCGAATTCTAGTTTTTTATTAAAAAGTGAAGAATCATTAAAAAGCCTTTACGGGACAGTTGTTTCTTCTTCATTTTTTGGAAGTTTCATCAGATATAAAATAAATCTGTTTCCAATTGACGCAATATTTTTTGCAGACGTGCCTTCCACATCTAGCCTTAATTTTTCAAGCGGAGATAAAGTTCAAATTCTTATAAGAAAAAACTATTGGCTTTAAAAACAAACTTCGCTTACGCTTTTATTTAGGATTTATCAAAAACCTAAAAACGGCTGAGTCAGGTCTTGAGCATAAGCGAACCTTGACCAGACGTATTCATTTTCTAAAAGCGCGAAGCTTGAGTTAACTCATATAAAACAATCGAACTCGCTTGGGCTACATTTAAGCTGTCAACAGGGGCTTCTTTTTTGCCGGACTTCATGCCTGCAAAAGGAATTATAACCAGTTCATCGCAAGATTGCCGAACTTCCTCGCTTATTCCTCTCTCTTCGTTGCCAAGAACAACAAGGGCTGGTTTCCCATTGCAAATGCTTTGTATTTCGGAGCAAGTTTTTTTTGCAGATAAATCTGTTCCAATTCTTACCATCTTGCCAGCAATAACTTCCATGAATCTTGAAATAGAGCGAACAGAATAAATATTCACATATTCCATGCCACCCTCTGCAATGCGGTAAGAGCTTGTTGTAATTGCGCTAGTGGAATCGTCTTCAGGAATGACAATATTTTTTATTCCAAAAAAAGCGGCGCTTCTTACGATTGCACCAAAGTTGTTTGCATTTCCAATATGGTCAAGCAAAATAGCATTTTCTTTGTTTTCAATCCATCTGTCTGTAATATCAGAATCCAAAGGTGTTATCTCCGGCATATAAATCATTGCCACAACACCCTGATGGTGAACTGTACCGCTTAATTTTTCAAGTTCCTTAGAATCGTTTACTTTGTTATAAATGCCTTTTCTTTGGGCGATTTTTTTGCAAAGACCGCCGAAAAGTGGGGCAACTTCTTCTGTAAAATAAAGCCTTCTTATTCGTTCGCTATTGTTTTTTTCAAGTTTTTTTACGGCCGCAAAACCGCAAACAGCAAGTTCGTTGTTCTGTTTATTTCTCATAAGTTGATTATATCAAACAGTTTTTAAAGAAAAAAGCCATACAAGCCATTTATTCAGATTATTCCAGAATCGTAATTTCTACACGGCGGTTTCTTGCCTTTCCTTGAGGAGTTTCATTTGAGGCGACAGGTTTTCTGCCGCCACTTCCCTTGCAAATAAATCTGCCAGCTGCAATTCCCCGCTTTGAAAGTTCTGTGGCAATCGTTTTTGCGCGTCTTTCAGAAAGTTCCTGTTCTCCTTTTGGATTTCCCGTGCTAGCCGTGTGCCCTTCCACAAGAAATTGCGAATTTGGAACTTCTTTTAAAATCTGTGCAATTTGATTAAGCCGCTGATTTTCGCCAGAAAGAAGTTCATCGCTATCTGCCTTAAACTGAAGATTCTGTATCGTCAGCCGAATACCAGCTTCCGTATTTTCAACAGTAATCGGTTTTTCAGTATCAGAAGGAGAAGGATTATTTAAAGTCGAACTAATTTTTCCAGAAATTGCGCCTTTAGTGCCTTTTGTTTGTGCAGGCTTAGGTTTTGAAATAGATTCAACTTCTTCGCTCGTAAGTTTTGCGACACGCTGCAAAGTCGGTAAAATTTTGCTGCGGTCAACCGCCGGTGGATACTCCGTAAACAGCGAAATTGTTCCCTTAAAAGAAACCTGTTTTCCATCTGCATACAAAAAAGTTTCATCAACAGAGTCGCGAACAACAATGGCATTTCCGCTTTGCTTGCTGATAAACATCGTAGCGGAATGTTTGCCATTCGCACTTTTAAGCTGCTTGTCTCCGCCAAAATCAAAGTAAGAAATTCCGTATCTTGTAGCCCAATTCGCCGCAAGAACGTAAACTTCTTCGCCGTGGAAAGATTCATCTCTAAGGTAGGTGTATTCAATCGTCATAGGAATTTTAGTCATAATTCCTTTGTACAAAGGGTCAACCGCTCGCTCTGCTTTTGAAATCCATTTTTCGCCAATTTTTATTTTTTCGGCAGGAAAAGCCGGAAAACTTCTAAAACTTGGGTAGCCGTTATCTTCAATCATAAAAAGCTGGCCATCGCTCGTTATTCTAAAAGAAGAAGGAATAGAATCATGAATGCCTTCTCCAACATCGTTAAAACCGCGGCGAGTACCTTCTTCCACAAAAAAACTTCCGTCGTAATAGGAATCTAAAGGATTTGCATTTGCAGGCGGCGTCGCCCTTGAAATAAAAGAACGCACCTCGCGGCTTACAAGACCCGTATATTTCCCATTGTCATAGCGGCGCAAATCCGTGCGCTCCACAAGATAGTAATTTCTGCTTCCGTTATAGCTGAATTTTACGCTTTCCCCCATCGTTTGAGCGTACATCCCGTAAAAAACAAAAAAATAAAAAATCCCAAAAAAATAAAATCGCTTCATTTGAAATACCTGTTTTCATTATACTCCAAAAGGCTTATTTTGCTAGGAAAAATCAAATAGAATAAAAAAAGAGGGGAAAAGCCTTTCCCCTAGGCTCAGCCACTCCGTGTCTTCGCCATACCCCATTCTCCTAGGGGCTATGCCCCTAAGACCCCCCAGTGCTATAACAGCTCTTGTGTATGAAAAAATAAAACCTTCAACCTATAATCGTCATCATACATGCAGGAGCGTTTTCCAAACTGATGCTGCTTTGGAGACAGCCGCATCTTTACCCTGTTATAGATTATGCGTCTTATAATAGCCATGTTATCGGCTGTGTTCCTGTCAGGGAACGGCTTGGCTGCAAGGACATAATCACAGGATTTCTTTATTATTTTTTCACAAATCGCCTTCAGGCACATCAATCGCGTCTGGCGTGATTACCGCGTTTTTTTATTTTCAGCATACCAAGTACTCAGAACAGCCTGTTATCATATTTGAATTCCTGTGTAAATTTCTTTTCATGCAGAAGACCTGTGTGCCATAATTTGTACACTTGTTTTTTTATCTGACTAAATTATAATAAAATTATGTCGACTGTTTTAAACGAAAATGGTTACAGATTTTTCTTTTTCTCGAATGAAGGAACTCCTTTAGAGCCATGCCACATTCATGTTAGAAAACATGGGGCTTTGGCAAAATTTTAGATAGGTGATTGTCAATGTTCTTTAGCTGAAAATATCGGTTTCACAGCAAAAGAATTAAAAGAAATTGAATCTATTGTTAATAAAAATATTTTCAAAATAAAGGGGGCTTGGAATGGATATTTCTTTGAATAATGCTAAGGCTCAAAAGGTTTGGACGGACAAAGAAAATTTATGGCTTCTTTTAGTCGATGGGCGGCGGTGGTCTAGGAATTCATTGGGATTCTTTAGATGAAGATTTGTATGTTCCGAATTTATTGCTGGGAATTACTGATATAAACCGAATTGGAAGAAGAGCCTAATTTTGTTTTAAAGGTGAATTTCTCTAAAAATAAAAAGCAGATATTGAAAAACAATATCTGCTTTTTTAGTCTAACAGCCTGTATACGCTGCAAGCCTTGCGGTTTGCAGCGTGTCATAACTATTTATTAGCTTTAATTACAGCCTGTGCGCCAGCAAGACGAGCAGCTGGTACGCGGAATGGTGAGCATGAAACATAGTTCAAGCCAAGCTTGTAGCAAAGTGCGATAGAAGCTGGGTCACCACCGTGTTCACCACAGATTCCAAGGTGAAGGTCTGCTTTTACAGAGCGTCCCTTTTCTTCTGCAAGACCAATCATTACGCCAACACCATCTTCGTCCAAAGTCTTGAATGGATCCTGAAGAAGAATCTTCTGATCCAAGTAAGAATCGATGAACTTAGAGTAGTCATCGCGGCTAAATCCGAATGTTGTCTGTGTAAGGTCGTTTGTACCGAATGAGAAGAAGTCTGCGTATTCAGCGATTTTGTCAGCTGTCGCTGCGGCACGTGGGAATTCAATCATAGAACCAATCTGGAACTTCAAAGAAGTCTTTTCAGATTCGTTTACTTTTGCGATTACAGCTTCAGCCTGAGCGCGAATCTGCTTCAATTCAGCAAATGTAGTTACGTTTGGAATCATGATGCGAACGTCGTGCTTAAGACCTTCTTTTTCAGCCTGAGCTGTTGCCAAAGCAATAGCTTCAACCTGCATTTCATAGATTTCTGGATATGTAATTGCAAGACGGCAACCGCGGTGTCCAAGCATAGGGTTGTGTTCATTCAATTCAGAGTATTTCTTTTCAATGAAGTCAACTTTTACGCCAAGTTTCTTAGCCAAAGCTTTTGCCAATGCTGGTGTTTCAGCCTGAACGAATTCGTTCAACGGTGGGTCCAAAAGACGGATTGTTACAGCGCGTCCTTCCATTGTCTTGATGATGTTATAGAAGTCTTTCTTCTGAAGTGGAAGAATTGCAGCAAGATTAGCTTTTCTTTCTTCTGTTGAATCAGAAATAATCATCTTCTGGAAAGAAGTAAGTTTTGGTTCTTCAAAGAACATGTGTTCTGTGCGGCAAAGACCAATGCCTGCTGCGCCAAAGCGGAATGCCTGTGGAGCTTCGTTCTGTTCTGCGTTAGCAAGAACTTCGAATCCTTTAACAGTTTTTCCAGATGGAGTTGTGCGAACAGAAGCAGCTCGAACTTCATCAGCCCAGCCAAGGAATGTTTCAAGGTCGCCAGAAACAGCTGCTGGAGTTACAGGAATTACTTCACCATATACGTTACCTGTTGAACCATCGATAGAAATAAAGTCACCTTTCTTGAATTTCTTTCCACCGATTGTAACAGAATCTTTTCCATTGAATACAACATCTGAACAACCGCAAACACAAGGAGTTCCCATACCACGAGCTACAACGGCAGCGTGTGATGTTCGTCCACCTGTAGAAGTCAAGATACCCTGAGCAACGTACATACCTGCGATGTCATCTGGAGAAGTTTCTTTGCGAACAAGCATGACTTTCTTGCCAGCCTTGTCCCATTCAACAGCTTCTTCTGCTGTGAATACAATCTGACCACAACCAGCTCCAGGAGAAGCGTTAAGCGCAGATGCCAAAGGTTTTGCTGATTTAAGAGCTTTTGAGTCGAACTGTGGGTGGAGCAACTGGTCAAGCTGATCTGGCTTTACGCGGAGAAGAGCTTCTTCTTTTGTAATCATTCCTTCGCCAACCATGTCTACAGCCATTTTTACAGCTGCTGGACCTGTTCGTTTACCGTTGCGGCACTGAAGCATGAAGAGTTTTCCTTCCTGAACAGTGAATTCCATGTCCTGCATATCGCGGTAATGAGCTTCAAGTCGGTCGCGGATTGTAGAAATTTCCTTGAAGATTTCTGGCTGCTGTTTTTCAAGGGCAGAAATATCCATTGGAGTGCGGATACCAGCTACAACGTCTTCACCCTGAGCGTTGATAAGGTATTCAGCCATAAAGTGGTTTTCACCAGTAGAAGGGTCGCGAGAGAATGCAACACCAGTTCCAGAAGTTTCACCCATGTTTCCGAAAACCATTGCCATAACAGTTACAGCAGTTCCCTTGATAACATTTTCGTCAATATTGTTGAGTTTGCGGTAAATGATAGCGCGTTCGTTCATCCAAGAACCGAATACAGCGCCGATGGCAGCCCACATCTGATCTTTTGGATTCTGAGGGAAATCTTCACCCTTTTCTTTTTTGTACATGTCTTTGTACTTAGAAACGATTGTCTGAAGTTCTTCAGTTGTAAGTTCAGTGTCTTCTTTGATTCCACGAACTGCTTTTACTTCATCAATGATTGCTTCAAATTTGTCGTGGTCAACGCCCATTGCAACGTTTCCGAACATCTGGATAAAGCGGCGGTAAGCGTCCCATGCAAAGCGAGGGTTATTTGTTTTGTTGGCAAGACCAACAACTGATTTATCGTTAAGACCAAGGTTGAGGATTGTGTCCATCATACCAGGCATAGATTCAGCGGCACCAGAACGAACTGATACAAGAAGAGGATCGTTTTCATCGCCAAGTTTTTTGCCGAATACAGTTTCGAGTTTGTTAAGATATTCATCAACCTGAGCAGCAAGACCATCAGGATATTTTCTTCCCAATTTGTAATATTCCTGACAAACGTCGATAGAAATTGTAAATCCAGGTGGAACTGGAAGACTTAAAGGAGCCTTTGCCATCTGAGCAAGGTTAGCGCCTTTACCACCAAGGATTGGACGCATTGATTCATCACCTTCAGCGTCACCGTTACCGAAAAAGTAAACATACTTTGTAGCCATTGATTTTTACTCCAAAAGAGATAGATATTTTGATATTTCTAAAAATTAGAAATGTCGTCGAGTTTAAAGTCATTTGAATGGCACGACTAAAAACTTCGCATTTTTTGTATCAATAATAGTACATTTTATACGTTTTACTGTCAATTAGCGGAAAACAAACAATTATAAGCGAGTTTTTTATAGATAGCCCGAACTTCGAGTTTTTAGAAAGAGAATAAATTCGTTGAGAGCGTTTTTTTCACAATTTATAAAAAACTCGACATTTGGGCTATTTAGAATTCTTTTTTTGCAAAAGGCTGTTTTTCTTTTCTTCCAAGGAATCTTTAATTTTTTGCTTTATTAATGCAAGGGAATCTTTATAAGTTTTGCTTTTCATGGTTGGAAAGTGTTTCATAAAAGATTCTGCTATGCGATGATGCCTGCTTGCGTAGTCAAGGTTTGCCAGAAAATTAGAGCTATACTTTTCCCGGTGAAGAGCAACGTTTTCTTTTACAGAATTAATCATGTCTGAAATGCTGGCGCTTTTAAACCATGATTCGTTTTGAAACCTTTCTTTTAGATTTTCTTCAAAATCCTTGATTCTGGCAATGTAAACGCTAAAGTCAACAAGCTTGTGAACAGAAGCGACTAAATCGACAATAAAAACTGCTCCAAAAATATCTCTTGCAAGGTTCAGGTACAAATCTGGAATCATGGAAAGCACTTTTTGAATTAAAGGCTGTACAAAGTAGATTACAAGAACTGCAAGAATTCCAAACATTGTAGAATTTAGCAAGCAAACGCGTCCTTTTATATTCAAAGGAATCGTATGATTTTTTATGGTAATTTTATGGTTTGAATAATCCCACCAGGTTGTGTGGAACATTTTTTCAAGAGCCCAGCCGCCAATGTATTCGACGATTGTGCAAAAAAACATTCCGCTAAAAAAAAGAACCCACAGAGGACTTTGCAGGCATTTTGGTAAAGAAAGCATTACAATTCCGCCAAATCCGTAAATTGGACAAAGGGGACCGTGTAAAAATCCTCGGTTTACAAATTTGTGCTCGTGAAAAATGCCGACGTACAGAACTTCGGAAATCCATCCGATTACGCTGAATGTTAAAAAAACTAAAAATGCTTTTGAAAGTTCTACAGATTGATACGGAACTTTTGTGTTGCTTAGCCATTGTGTAAGATTTTCTATCATATCTTACAGTTTAAACACAAAATGTCAGTATTGCAAATAAAAAGTATATAAGGTATTTTTATAATCTGTTTAGTTTGTTGCGAAAAGTTTGCCTTGCAAACTTAATTATGGGAGATTTTATGACCCTTGAGGAAAAAGAAGAGATTCACAAAAAGTACAATCATGATGAACTTCCTGCAATAAAGAATATTTTTTTCTATTTTTATGCATGTTTTATGAAGTTGTTCCTTTTTATCTTTTTTGGAACAGGAAGTGTTATTTTGGCAATTCTTGTTTTTCCTTGGATAAAAATATTTGTTCACCCAAAGCGAAAGTTTCAAACAGAGGCAAGAAAGTTTGTATCTGCGACATTTAGAATGTTCATAAACATGATGCGCGCAATAGGTGTTGTTGTTTTAAAAACAGAAGATAAGGAAGCCTTAAAAAATCTTCATTCAAAAGTAATCGTTGCGAATCATCCCTCGCTTTTGGATTTTGTTTTTATAATGTCCATGGTTCCTAACGCAAATTGTATTGTTCGCGGAGGTCTTACAAAAACTGTCCTTGCAGGTGTAATAAATCAGTGCTATATAGTTAATTCCCTTGATTTTGATGAGCTTTGCAAACTGTGTAGTCAAACTTTACAAGATGGAAATAACGTTATAATTTTTCCAGAAGGAACGCGCACGCCTAGACACGGCCATAACAATTATAAAAAGGGGGCTGCACGCATTGCGTATAATGCAAAGTGCGCAATTCAGCCGATTTTTATTGGTGGCAATGACAAATACGGTCTTGGCAAACACGACCCTTTTTGGTCTTACAATCACACAGAGCGATATATTTACGATATAAAGCTTTTGCCAGAAATTGATGTGAATGAATACCTTGAACTTTCAGAGCCTATTGCGGCAAAGCGTTTAACCGAAAGAATGGAAAAGATTTTAACAGAATATATAGAAGAAAATAGCAAAAAATATGTAACAAATATAGATTAAAGTGCTTTTTAGTCTTTAAGACATTATTTGTGGGTTGATTTTGCTTTTTTATTTTTATATGATATAAATATTCTTATTACTTATATAAAGTATTTTATATTGAGGAAGGTTTAGAAATGTCAAAAGACGAAATTTTTGCAAAACTCAAAGAAATTCTTGTTTCAGAATTTGAAATTGATGAAGGAACAGTAACTCCAGAAGCAACCCTTTTTGATGACTTGGAACTTGATTCTATTGATTCTATTGATTTGATTCAGAAAATGAAGGAATTTATGCCTGCTGGTACAAAGTTTGATCCAGCAATTTTCAAGACAGTAAAGACTGTTCAGGATGTTGTTGATGCACTTGTTCCATACATGGGATAATTAAGGCTGTTTAGATTTCAGATTATTGCTGATTTAAGTCAGGAAAAGCGTCGAAAAAGTCTTTAGACTAAACCGACGCTTTTTTTTCGACTAGAATTTTAAACAGTTTTTAAAATTGGAGAAATTATGGAAACAAATTTTCATAGCATAGAAAATGAAAAAATCCTTGAAAAAGAAGATAATAAGATTGCGCTAGAATTTATTATTCCGGAAGAAAGCGATTTTTTTGACGGGCATTTTCCTGAGTTCAAATTGCTTCCTGCTGTTGCGCAGTTTGAAGTTATAACAAGGTTTTCGCGAAAATATTTTGGAACTCAAAGATATATCCCTTCTATAAAAAGAATAAAATTTTCAGCGCCTATTAGACCTGATTCAAATATCAGATTGGATTTAGCAAAAAATGTTGCAAAAGGAACTGTTTCTTTCAATATGGCGGATGCCCAAAATGCAGAGCACGTGTATTCTTCAGGTTCTTTTAGTATAATAGACGAATAGGGTGTTGAGAATGGAAAAAGTATTTGTTAGCGAAATAACTCCTATCAAAGTGGAATTTTACGATGTTGATGCAATGAACGTTGTTTGGCATGGAAATTACGTAAAATTTTTGGAAGCTGCGCGTTGCGCTCTTCTTGATAAAATAGGTTATGGCTATAAAGAAATGGTTCGCGACGGTTACGCTTTTCCTGTTACAACAATGAGTTTAAAATATATAAGGTCTTTACTGTTTGCAGAAAAGGCTGTTGTAAAAACATATTTGGTGGAATATGAAAATCGTATAAAAATCAAGTATGAAATTTATAATGAAAAAGGGGAACTTTCTACAAAGGCGGAAACAACTCAAATGGCACTTAACTTAAATACGCATGAGTCCGAATTTGAATGTCCAAAAAAGTTTGTTGAGCTTGTTAAAAAGTTTTCTGATGAATAAAAAGGGTAAAAAATGGCAACTGTAGAACCTAAAAATGTGGCTCAGTTCATTGACCACGACGAGCTTATAAATTATCTTCCGCACAAAGGAAAGATGTTTTTGCTGAGCCGTGTTACTCAGCATGATGTTGAAAAGCACACAATCACAAGCGAATACGATATTACAAAAGATTGTATTTTCTACGAGGAAGAATTTGATGGAGTTCCAACTTGGGCGGGATTTGAGCTTATGGCGCAGGGAATTTCTGCTCTTACAGGAATTACAAATAAAATCAAAGGACGAACGCCGCTTCCAGGAATGATTTTGAGCGTTGTTGATTTTAAGGCTTCTGTTGGATTTTTAAAGAATGGCTCGACTTGCCAGATGAAAATCGCAGAAGATTACCGTGATGAAGAAACTCATACTTATCGCTATTTGTGCAGTCTTTTTGCTGCGGTGGGCGACACAGAACCTGCTGCGACAGCAAAGATTACCGTAATGGAAACTGAAGATATGCTTGCAATGTTCAAGGGTAAAGCTGAATAGGCTGATGTGCTAGGCGAAAGTTTTATAATTTTGGGGGAAATATGAACGAAAATAAGAAAGTTTTAGTAACTGGCGCTTCTGGAGGAATCGGCCGTGCCTGCGCAGTTGAAGCCGCAAAAGCCGGATATTATGTTATTTGCCATTACAATGGAAACAAGGCGCGCGCGGAAGAAACTCTTTCTGAAATAAAAGCTGCCGGCGGAAACGGAGAATTGATTCAGTTCAATGTTGCCGACCGCGAGGATTGCAAGGCAAAACTTGGAGAAATGGTTTCTAAACTTGCAGAAAACGGCGAAATCCTTTGGGGAATTATTAACAATGCAGGAATTACCCGCGACAACACTTTTGTTGGTCTTGAAGACAGCGACTGGGATTCTGTAATCCACACAAATCTGGACAGTTTTTATAACGTTCTAAAACCGCTTGTTATGACTATGGCTAGCCGAAAAAACAAGCGCGGCGGACGAATCATTACAATGGCTTCTGTAAGCGGAATCATTGGAAACCGCGGACAGTCAAACTATTCTGCTTCAAAAGCAGGAATTATCGGAGCCACAAAAGCATTGGCGGTTGAGCTTGCTGGAAGAAATATTACATGCAACGTAATTGCTCCAGGTGCGATTGAAACTGAAATGACTGCAAACATCATTCCAGAGGCAAAAGAAATAATGCTCAGCACAATTCCAATGAAACGCATGGGCAAGCCAGAAGAAATTGCCGCTGCCGCAGTTTTTCTTCTGAGCGAAGGCGCTTCATACATAACTCGCCAAGTAATCACAGTTGACGGCGGAATGGTTGGATAAGGCGGAGCGAGCCTTGACTAGATGTATTAAAAACACGAATGAAGTGACCGTATGAATTATTCAGCGGTCACTTTTTTTATTTGAGGTTAAATTTTTTGTTTTTGAAGAATAAAATCGATTTCAGCATATTATACGTGAAAGGGAGCAAATATATGTTTATTAAAGAGAAATTGAATAGAATTTTGATTTTTTCGTTTTTGTTATCGACTTTTTTTGCTTCTGCACAATCCATATCAGATTTGAATAAAGAAAAATATTATAAATTGGAAATCAATCAATTTGATCGTGTGGTTCTGAATTCATATCCTCAAACAGTTATCGATATAAAAAGCAAAAAGAATAAATCAATTATAAAATTAAAAACTCATGGAACATTAAATGAATATAATTCAATGAGTAATAATATCAATGATGAAAGTGTTACGGATGCAAAAAAATATTTACAAAGTTCTGATTTAATCGATTACAGCGAAGAAAATATAGGAGTTATTTATAATAAATTACAGCTTTCTGCACTATCAGAATTTCAGTGTGCAAAAACAATATTAAATTTTCTCTCTGCTGTTATAAAATATGACAGAAAACTTGCAGAGGAAATAAGTTCGGGTTCATGTTATGGTAGGTCTGCTTCATGGGTATTAAAAAACCAAAAAGGAACTTGTGGGGAATATGCAAATTTATTTATTGCATTAATGAGATTGAGAGGAATCCCATGCAAATTTATAACAGGAGTGTATTACTCTGAAAGACAGACTACTTTTCATGCATGGGCTGAATTTTATGATAATAAAAAAGGCTGGATTGCAGTAGACCCTCAAGGTGCTATGATAGGAGTAACATCAAATCATATAAAACTAATGGAAGGAGTTGATTTAAAAGAAACAAATTTTAATATGGCAAACTGTAATTTCAAAATTAAACAAATAATTAAATGAAACTTATAAAACAATTCGATGAAACAGATTGCGGAGCGGCATGTCTTGCAATGCTGGCAAGCCATTTTGGAAGTCATCTTTCCATAACGAAAATCCGAGAGGTTGCCGGAACGGACAGGGAGGGCACTTCCTTAAAAGGAATGCTTGAGGCTGCCAAAAAGCTTAATCTGGATGCAAAAGCGGTAAAAGGGAGCGGACAGATTTTTTCTAAAAAGTTTCCAGTTCCTCTTGTTGCACATTTACAGTATCAGAATGGTAACAATCACTTTGTTGTTATTGCAAAAATAAACGAAATACGTGTTTGGATTTATGATCCGGCACTTGGAAAAATTTCTTATAAAAAAGAAGATTTCTTAAAAATCTGGTCAGGTTATTTGATGCTTGTTTCTCCGACTCCAGATTTTGTTATTCAAAAAGATGGACATGCATTAATTTCTATTTCAACCGTAATCTCTGCGCAGGTAATAGCAACTCATATTGTTCTTACCACAGTTTTATAAGGTTATATAGAAAAGCGTTTTTATATAATTTAGTTTTACCTATTTTTTCTTCAATCAAGATTCCGTTTTCAGCAAGTTCATGCAGATACTTGCTTGAAGTATTTCTTGAGATGCTAAGTTTTTCACAAAGATATTCATTCTTTGTATAAAAATCATAAAACAGATGTTCCAGTAATTCCTGTGAATAAATTTTGGGACAACGTTCTTTTATCAGAGTCGAGGCATTGTTCATTGTTTCTATAAATGAATGAATAAAATTCAACGTAAACTCAGACATCTGGTATACACCCTCAATCATGAATAATAAATAGTCTTTAATGTTATTCAGGCTTTCTTGTGTGGCATTTAATAGTTCATAGTAACGAGCGCGGTTTTGATTTATATATTTACTAAGGTAAAGAATTGGAATATCAAGTTTTTTAGTAAGGGTAAGAAACAAAATATTCAATATTCGTCCGGTTCGGCCATTTCCATCATAAAAAGGATGTATAGATTCAAACTGAAAATGAATAACTGCCATTTTTAATACTGGGTCAGTGTCTTCTAAATCCTGCATATTTATATATTTTTCAAGATTAGTAAGATAATCGGATATTTCTTCATAGTTCTGTGGTGGAGTATGCAGAACTTTTCCAGTCCTTGTATTCATAATTACAGTGCCAGGAAGTTTGCGTAAATCTCCTGCATCTGGTTCAACAATATGATGAATTTCAATTATTTGATTTGCAGAAATAAAATAGTGTTCTTTTAAAAGTTCATAACCACGAAGCATGGCCTGCCGATAATTTAAAACTTCTTTTGAAGCAGGATTTGATTTTTCGTATGACATTTCCTTAAAAATTTCATCAAAGGTTGTTACTATATTTTCAATTTCGCTGGATTCTTTTGCTTCCCCAAGAGTAATTGCATTAAAAATGATATAAGGGTTTGGTAAAAGGTTTATTGCTCCATTCAATTCTCCAAGCTTGTGGTTTGCCTTGATAAGAGCCTTCAAAATCTGAGAATCATTATAATCAAAATTATAAGGAAGTTTTGTCATACATTAATTTTTGCATTGTTTGTGCATATTGTCAATATATGCACAATATTTAGATATTTTTGTGCATATTTAAAAATAGGCATCTAGGTGGAGGGAGAATATTCAAAACGAACCGCTTTTCTTGTTTATAGAACGCCCGAATCCGATTGTTGACTTTTATTCTGTTGAGAATATTTCAAATGAAAGAGAAACCAAGTCTCTTGCAGAAGCCGCAAAATCTGTAAAAGAAGCAAAACGGTTTATAATCATTAACCTATGAAGAAGAAAAAGAGCTGAATGTTGATGATATAAAAATTGAAGTTATTCCAGTCTAGAAATGGTGGTTGGAAGTATGCTTTTTACAAAAAAACAGCAAATAAAGTCTTAGAAAAACTATACAATTGAATCTTGCACAAACTATTCGTTATATAGATTTTTTTTATTTATTACATTAAACTTTTATAGAACTCGCTGAAAGATTTATGCGGGGCGTTACGGGGCGGCGATTGAGCCCCGTTAGAAGGGGTAGGGCGCAACGAAGTGCGCCCGAGGGGAAGGCTTTCCCCAGCAAAAGAAAAATAAAAAAGGAAAATTATATGGATTTTACAAAACCAAACGGAAAGCGTCGTGTTGTGATTACTGGCGCGGGAATGATGAGCGGACTTGGGCAGTCTTGGGAAGAGGCTTTTGCCCAGCTTAAATCTTATAAGAATTGCATTAAAAATATGGAAGAATGGCACGACATTCAGGGAATGAATACTCACCTTGCGTGTCCGGCTAAGGGCGAAATTCCAAAATATCCGCGTAAATTGGTTCGCGGAATGGGGCGTGTTGCGCTTCTTTCTTATCATACTTCGCAGCTGGCTTTGCAGATGGCTGGTCTTTTGAACGAAGACGGAACAATTGTTGATGAGTGCAAAAACGGCAGAACAGGTGTCGCTTACGGTTCTTCAATGGGTTCTTTTGATTCGATTCAGGAACTTACTAGCGTTATGGAAGACCGCTGCACTGCGAAAGTGAATTCTTCGACTTATATTAAATGTATGCCGCACACTTGCGCCGCAAATATCGAAGTAACTTACCAGCTTAAAGGCCGTATGATTGTAACAAGCGAGGCTTGCACTTCTGGCTCGCAGTCGATTGGTTATGCGTACGAGACAATTGAAAACGGCTTGCAGGATATGATGATTGCCGGCGGTGCGGAAGAGCTTTGTCCGCCGGATGCGGCTATTTTTGACCAGCTTGGTTCAACTTCAATCCGCAATGAACATCCAGAAACAGCTCCGAGTCCTTTTGACAAAGACCGCGATGGACTTGTTATTGGCGAAGGCGCAGGAACTTTGATTCTGGAAGATTTGGAACACGCTGTAAAACGTGGCGCAAAAATTTATGCGGAAATTGTCGGTTTTGGTACAAATACGGACGGAACCCACATTACTTCGCCAAACAGCGAGACTATGGGAATTTGTATGCAGCTTGCGCTTGATTCGGCAAATCTTAAGGCTGACGACATTGCTTACGTAAATGCGCATGGAACTTCAACTCACCACGGAGATATTGCGGAAACAACCGCTACAGAGCGCGTTTTTGGTCGCAAAGTTCCGATTTCTTCAACAAAATCATACATCGGTCACACTTTGGGTGCGTGCGGTGCGGTTGAGGCTTGGCTTACAATCAACATGATGAACGAAGGCTGGTTCCATCCAACATTGAATTTAAAGAATGTTGATCCTGAATGTGGCGATTTGGACTACATCAAGGACGAAGGCCGCAAAATCGATGCCGAATATGTGATGAGCAACAACTTCGCGTTTGCCGGAATCAATACATCTTTGATTTTTAAGAAGTGGCACGAATGAAATACGGATTTGACAACGAAAAATATCTAAAGATTCAGTCGGAACACATAAAAGAGCGAATCGCAAAGTTTGGGAACAAACTTTATTTGGAATTTGGCGGAAAGCTCTTTGATGACTATCATGCTTCTCGCGTATTGCCTGGATTTCAGCCGGATAGCAAATTGCGTATGCTTATGCAGCTTGCGGATTGTGCAGAAATCGTAATTGTAATTAGTGCGGTTGACATTGAAAAAAATAAAGTTCGCGGTGATTTAGGCATTACTTATGATATGGATGTTCTTCGTTTGCGCGATGAATTTCAAAAGCGTGGACTTATGGTGGGCAGCGTTGTTATAACGCATTATCAGGGGCAAGGCGCAGCAGATATTTTTCGCAAAAAATTAAAAAAACTTAAGATAAAGACGTATGTTCACTATACGATTCCCGGTTATCCTTCAAACGTTTCCTTAATAAACAGCGATGAAGGATACGGAAAAAATGATTACATAGAAACAACGCGTCCTTTGGTTGTTGTTACAGCTCCTGGCCCTGGAAGCGGAAAAATGGCAACTTGTCTTAGCCAGCTTTACCAGGATAACAGAAGAGGCATAAAGTCTGGGTACGCGAAGTTTGAAACTTTTCCAATTTGGAATCTTCCGCTTAAACATCCTGTAAACATTGCTTATGAAGCCGCAACGGCAGACTTAAACGATGTGAACATGATAGATCCGTGGCATTTAGAGGCCTATGGAAAAACTACTGTAAATTACAATCGCGATATAGAAATTTATCCTGTTCTAAATGCAATTTTTGAAGGCATTTATGGTGAAAATCCTTACAAGTCGCCTACAGATATGGGTGTTAATATGGCAGGGTACTGCATTTTTGACGATGAAGTTTGCTGCGAGGCAAGCCGCCAAGAAATAATCCGCCGTTACTATGATGCTCTTAATCGTCTTGCAGAAGGAAAAGGAACAGAAGAGGAAGTTAATAAGATTGAACTTCTTATGCAGCAGGCAAAAATTTCCACATCGGACAGAAAAGTTACGGTTGCCGCCGTTGAAAGAGGTTCTAAATCTGGCGTTCCTACTGCGGCAATAGAACTTGCAGATGGTACAATAATCACTTCTGAAACAACAGATTTGCTTGGCGCAAGCGCGGCCCTAATTTTGAATGCGACAAAGCACCTTGCAGGAATTGACCACAAGGTAAAACTTATTCCAGCAAGCATGATTGAGCCTATTCAGAATATGAAGGTTACATATCTTAGGGGAAACAATCCTCGTTTGCACACAGATGAGGTTTTAGTCGCTCTTGCAATGCTTTCAAAAGAAGATGAAAACTGCAAGAAGGCTCTTGAAAAGCTTTCGGAACTTAATGGCTGTCAAGTTCATACAACGGTCATGCTTAGCGAAGTTGACAGAAAGATTTTCAAGAAGCTTGGCGTTGAGTTGACTTGCGAGCCTGTTATGAAAAAGATAAAAAGTCTTTAAACCACAGAACTTATGACAGAAAATTTAAAGCTAGAACTTAAGGAATTGGCTGAAAAATATGAAACTTGTTCGTTTGTAAACGAAGATCCAAGTCAATTCCTTAGGTGGTATTCTGAAATAAATGATATAGAAGCAGCCAGTTTTATTGCCGCAATGTTGAGTTTTGGCAGCCGCAAACAGTTTATTCCCAAAATAAAACTTATCTTTGAAACGGCCGATAAATCTGGCGGAATTTGCGAATGGCTGAAATCTGAAGATTATAAAAAGTTTGATGGGCAAGGCAAGTTTTACCGTTTTTATTCTTATTCAGATATGAGGGATTTGTTTAACGTTCTTTGCGACATTCTTCTAAGAGAAAAGACTCTTGGCGATTTTTTGCATTCTAAATGGAATAAAAAAAAATCCGTTTCTTTTGATTTGGCGGATATAATTGGTGAAACTTTTTGCGATGCAAGAATAGTTCCCAAAGGAAAAACTTCTGCAAACAAGCGTGTTTATATGTTTTTGCGCTGGATGGTTCGCACAAATTCCCCTGTGGATTTAGGATTGTGGACTTGGTACAATCCAGAAAATCTTGTGATTCCGCTTGATGTTCATGTTTTGCAAGAAAGCATAAGGTTAGGCTTGCTTGCAGAAAATTCAAGGCCAAACAGGAAAACCGCTATGGAACTTACAGAAAAAATGAAAGAGATTTGGCCAAATGACCCTTGCCGCGCAGATTTTGCTCTTTTTGGGCTTGGAGTTGACGGCTCGAAATCTGATTAGCTCAAGTGTTGAATTTTTACAAATTTTGAAAAACGCTATCGTCGAATTTACAATTTGTTCAGACGGTTGTGCTCGCGTTTCACTTGGGCTAATTAGATTTCAAGAAGTTTCTTCAAGGTCGGCGTAATTTGCAATTCATCTTCTAGTTTAAAATTTTGTTCATGTATATTTTTTTCAAAGCTATTGTTCTTTTTTACGGCGCGAATTAAAAGATTTTTTGGAGTGTGTCCTTCGTCGATAAATTCAAGGATTTGAACTGAATAACCGCAGCGTTCAAGGCATTGCGCCCTAAGCGCATCGGTTACAAGCGAACTGAATTTTTCTTTTATAAGACCATATTTTAAAAGCGAAAAAAATGCCGATTCTTCCCCTAATTTTTTTTCTTTTAGATTAACAGAAATCTGCTCATTTATTTCGTGCTGGCAGCATGGAACACTTAAAATTGCTTTGCAATTGTTTTTTATTGCGTAGTTTAAGGCGTAATCTGTAGCTGTATCGCACGCGTGGAGTGTAATTACAATATCTGGCGCGCTTTTGTTGTATTCGGCAATGTCGCCTTTTTTAAATGAAAGACCTTTGCAGCCAAGTTTTTTAGAAATATCGTTGCAGTATTCAATTACGTCTTCTTTTAAGTCAAGTCCAATAATTTCTGTTTCGATGTGCTTTATCTGCGTTAAAAAATGATGTACGGCAAAAGTCAAATAGGATTTTCCGCAGCCAAAATCAATAATTCTAAGGGGACTGCATGTTTGCCGATTCTTTAGAATTTCTGGAATAATATCGTCTATAAATTCAAGAAATCTGTTTATCTGCCTGAATTTGTCGTTTTTGGAATTAATAATTTTGCCTTCTGGGGTCATTATTCCTAAAAGAATTAAGAAAGGAACAGGCGAGCCTTCTTGCAGAATATAGTTTTTTTTGTTGAAAGCTGTTCTTTGCGGAATTAAAGAATTTTTTTGCGATTCTGCAAGGTTTTTTACTAATTTTGAAATTTTGCCTTTTTTGTTTGCAAGATAAGTTATTTGCTGACTTTGGGTTTGAACAAGGCAGTTTTTAAAAGAAATTCCCGCATTGTTTTCAATAAATTTTGCAAGTTCATATTCCGACATCTGCTTATGAAAGGCTTGTTTTTCTGTAAAAAATTCTGCAAAAAAAGAAGTTTTGCCTGCCGTGTTTACGGCTTTTATCTTAATTCTTTGAAAAGGTTGCTCGAAAAAATCTTTTATATTTTTTACAGGTTTTGAAAATGTTGCGGATATTATCATAACTTAATAACTATATACTTAAACTAAAAAAAATGATACATTGAAGTTTATGGGAAAGTGTATCGTTTTCGTTAATCAAAAAGGCGGAGTTGGTAAAACGACTTCTTGCATAAACATCGGTGCATATATTGCCTTAGCTGGCAAAAAAGTGCTGTTAGTGGATTTCGACTCACAGGGGAATATGTCTAGCGGTGTAGGTGTGTCTAAAGACAAGCCTACTATATATGAACTGCTCGCCGGACAAGTAAGTGCTCAAGATGCTGTAAAAAAGTCTAGCGTTCAAGGGCTTGATGTTATAAGCGCGTCTATAGACCTTTCTGGTGCGGCAATTGAACTCGTAGATCAAGAAAATCGTGAATTTTTTCTTAAAAATGCGTTGGCTCCGCTTAAGCCATTGTATGATTACATCCTTATAGATTGTCCTCCTAGCTTGGGGCTTCTTACACTGAATGGTCTTGCGGCTGCAGATTCAGTGCTTGTTCCTATGCAGTGCGAATATTTTGCGCTTGAAGGAATTACGCTCCTTTTAAAATCTGTTGATAAAGTTCAGAAGAGCATAAATCCAAATCTTGTAATAGGCGGAATATTTTTCACCATGTATGACAGTCGTACTAGACTTGCGCAGGATGTAGTTATGCAAGTTAAGTCTTATTTTAAAGATGTTGTTTTCAGTACCATAATTCCGCGTAATGTTAGGCTTTCAGAAGCTCCTTCTCGTGGTCTGCCTATTTGTTCCTATGATCCTGAATGTAATGGTGCTAAAAGTTATGCAAAACTTGCGGAAGAGGTGATGAAACGTGGCTAAAATTGGTGGATTAGGACTAGGAAGAGGGCTTGATGCCCTTATTGGAAATAAAAACCCTTCAAAAGAAGAGAATAATTCTCTTGCAAATACTGAAGTTCAAGGCAATGCTTCTCAAACATCCTTGCAAAATGCAGTTATTCCGTCTGGCATAGAAGTAGATGAAAATGGCGGACTTTGGGCTAATCCAGTTTTACTTGTTCCTAATCCGCATCAGCCGCGAAAAGAATTCAATCAAAAAGACCTTGAAGAACTTGCTGATTCTGTAAGGGAAAACGGTGTTATCGAGCCAATTCTTATAGAAAAAGCTGATGATGGTAAATTCTTTATAATTGCAGGTGAACGCCGTACTCGGGCTGCAAAAATTGCAGGTCTTGAAAAAGTTCCTGTCCAAATTCGAAAATATGATGAAGTAAAAAAACTTGAAGTCGCTTTAATTGAAAATATTCAACGTGCAGATTTAAATCCTATAGAAGAAGCTCAGGCTTATTACAACCTTATGCAGCTTGGAGATTTTGGACAGGAAGAAGTGGCGCGAAGAGTCGGCAAAAAGCGTCCTACTGTTGCAAATGCCATAAGACTTTTAAAACTTCCAGAAGATATGCAAAAGTCTTTAATCGACGGTCAAATTTCTGCGGGGCATGCAAGAGCCTTGCTGCAAGTTGCTAATTCTGCTGACCAAAGAATTCTTTTTGGTAAAATTATTGGCAGCGGAATGAGCGTTCGCGATGCTGAAGAACTTGCTAAGACCTACAATAATGGTGGCAGAGCCGCTAGCAAAAAAGAAAAAAAGAAAGCCGAAAAAAAAGATCCTGACATTGTTGCAATTGAACAAAAGTTTATAGAAGTGTTTGGCACAAAAGTTACTTTAAAAGGAACTTTAGAAAAGGGGTCTATTCAGATTGATTATTTTAGCAAAGAGGATTTAGACCGCTTGTATAACGTTGTTGTAAAATCCGCAGAAAATTAATTTTGGCTAATTTAACGTCTTGCAAAAATCAAAGTTTTTGCAAGGATTAAACTTTTAAAGAGCTAAAGACGTTGCCCAATTTGTCGTGAATGGCAAGTTCCGCTTTTGCATCGTCTGGAACGGGAGTTTTATTTATAATTACAAGATGTTTTCCTGAAAAATAGCGCACAAGCCCCGCCGCTGGATAAACTGTCAAGCTTGTTCCCCCGATTATTAGCGTATCTGCTTGAGAGATGGCATTTATCGCCCCGTTTATGCATTTTTCATCAAGGCTTTCCTCGTAAAGAACTACATCAGGTTTTACAAGTCCTCCGCACTTTGTGCAATGAGGCAGCCCGTCTTTTGAATGTTCGCTAGCTGCTATAAAATCTATGCCATAAAAAGCATGGCAATTCATGCAATAATTTCTTAGAGTGCTTCCGTGCAGCTCAAAAACAACTTTGCTTCCCGCTTTTTGGTGAAGACCATCAATATTCTGTGTAACTATGGCTTTTAATTTTCCAGCTTGTTCCATTTTAGCAAGAACTTTGTGAGTTATGTTTGGTTCAACGTCTTTTATAATTAGTTTTTCACGGTAAAATCTATAAAACTCTTTTGGATTTGCATCAAAAAAGCTTCTGCTGATAATAGCTTCTGGCGGATATTTCCATTTTTGATTGTAAAGACCGTCCTGGCTCCTAAAATCAGGAATTCCGCTTTCTGTAGAAACTCCTGCCCCTCCAAAAAAAACTATATTTGAAGATTCGTCATAAATTTTTTGCAAATGCTCTATTTGATTCATATATAATACCTGGTTTGAAGATTGAGTTTTTTACAAATAATATAGAAAAACGCTTACAGCGAAGTTTTAATTTGTTCAGACAGTTGTGCTCGCGTTTCAGTTGGACTGGTTTGGGTTGCTATGCAACCTTAATTGTTCTTATCGCACAAAGTCTTCACAAATTAAAACTTCGCTTACGCTTTTGTTCTTTTTTTTAACTCAATTTTCAATACCGATTTTTATTATAACACAAAAATTTCAGTATTTCAAAAAATATGCCGATAAACAAAGATATAAGTTTGTAAACTTAATAATTGTGGGTTACAATAAATTTATATAAAAAAAATAGGGAGTTATTTTATGGTAGCAAATTCCAAAAAATCAAAAATTTTGCTGGCTTTAGGTCTTTTTCTTTTTGTAACAACTGCATTACCAGCGCACGGAAAAAAGGATGTGGATGAAAAAGATGTTTCCAATTTGCAAAGTTGGCAAGAATCTTTTGACATTACAGGAAAAAAGAAAGGAAAATATAACATTTATGTAACCGCTTCGGATCTTGGAGGAAATAAAACTACCATTGGTCCGTACAATATTTATGTAGATCCAAATTCAGACCTTCCTGTTAGCGGGATAACAAATCCTCATCAAGGAATGAGAATTGTTGGTAATCTAAACATAGTTGGAACGTGTATAGATGATGATGCTGTAGACTATGTTGAATTAATTCTTGATGACGATGAAGAAAATCCAATAAGAGCAGAAGGAAAAGAATTCTGGTCGCATTATCTTGTTACAACGGATTTGGAAGAAGGCCCGCATAAAATAAAAGTTACTGGTGTTGATATAAATGGATTGCGGGGAAATTCAACGGAACTTACTTGGAATCTTGACCGCCGCCAGCCGGTTACAACTGTCACAAATACTCCGATGGGAACTCTTGTTTCTGGAAAGGTAAACTTAAAGGGAACGGTTGAAGATGGAAACGGCATAAAAAGTTTGTCATATTCTTTAGACAATGGAAAAACCTTTTTAGACGCGAAACTTTCAAAAAAAGGAAATCAAAAAGATTTTTCTATTTCTGTTGATACAAAAAAATATAATGATGGCGCTTCTGTAATTTGGTTCAAGGCGACTGATAATTCTGGCTCAATTGGTTATTATTCATTTCTTTACTTTATAGACAATACAAAACCTGATGTAGCAATAATTCAGCCGCAAGAAAAGGAAAGTCAATTTGGAAAGATTGGAATTTCTGGATACGCAAAAGATACAATGGGTATTTCTGAACTTTTGTGGCAATTTGGAACTGAAACAGGAAAATTTGAATTAGTTCCTGGAAATCCTTACTGGGGAATAGAATTTGACCTTGCAGGAACAAAGGAAAAATCAAAGAAATTTACGATTACGGCAAAGGATATTGCGGGGAACGTTGTAAATGTCTCAAGAAATATTTTAATCGACCAAGAGCTTGATAAGCCAATTGTTCAAATTGCCGACCCTGTTGCGGATTCTGTGATTCAAATGAACGATTTTGTGTTTATTCGTGGAATTGCAACTGATATTGATGGCATTGCTTCTGTAAAGTACCGTCTTGATGAAGGCGAATGGATAGAAGAGCAGACAAAAGGTGTTTTTTGTGCAAAACTTGCAGACGAATCTTCGCTTTCGCCAGGAAAACACACTGTAACTGTTGTGGCTACAGATAGGCGAGGTATTGTTAGCAATCCATTTGTGCGGAGTTTTTATGCAAAGGGTACTGTTCCAGAATTCGTCAATGCAGTTATTTCTGGTGGAAGAAATGCAGGTCCTTTTGTAAATGGAGTTTCAGTTCATCCTGAAGAAGGAGCGTCTTTTCAAGTTACAGTAAACAGCAGCGTAGGGCTTTCAAATGTTCATACGGCTGTAACTGGCGGGAAAAACGTTTCTATAGAAAATGATTTAATCATAAAAGAGGGTTCAACTTCAGCTGTAGTAAGTATTCCTTTAAACACATCTATTGCTGTTGGCATTGTGAAAATTTCTATTTCTGCAACGGATACAGCAGGAAGAACCGTTTATTATAAGGCTTTGGTTGATGTTGAAAATGTTTCTAAGGTTTCTCTGGTAGAGCCTGCAGTTTTGTTTGATGACAGCACTGTAAGCGAAAACGGTTTAATTATAAACAATCAGGAATTTCCTGCTAGCGGCTATTTTGTTGGAGGCGTTGCAAAGAGCGTAGAACTAGTTCCAGCAACACCGTTTGCAAAGGCGGTTCTTAAAGGCAATTCTATTTCGCTAGTTCCTGGCAAGGTACAAGGAATTTCTGAACCGGTTGTCGTTCGAGTTACTACGGACCAGGGATTAAGCTACGATTCAAAAAAGATTGTTTTTAAGTATGACGAATCTGTTCCTGTGCTAAAAATGAATGGAAATTCTGTAATTGATGGCGGCAGTGGAAAAGTTGATATTTCAGGTTCCGTTAAATTCGATGTGGGGCTTTCTTCGTTTTATTATAGAATTTTTTCTTCAAAGGCAGTTGTCGCTTCCAATATACTTTCTGGAATGGAAGGTGTTGTTGCAGGAGAGAAAGTTGATTTAGGAAAAAGCCGCTCTTTTAGTATTCCATTTGATGCTCAGCAGCTCGGCTATGGAATTTATATAATTGAAGTTACAGCAGAATCAATCGGCGGCAAAAAAGCAAGTTCTGCCGTAATGGTAAAGAACCTGCCTAATCTTCCTGAAGTTGATGAAAAAGGAAAACCTGTTTCGCCAAAAACACCTATCATAGTTTGGGCGGATGGAGATGACGTTTACTATGCAGCGGCTTATCAAGGGGAACTTGAAACAGCGTTTGGCTCGTTCCCGCGTGCGCAAATGAAGGCTGAATTAAATCCTCTTTCAATATCTGTTCCTTATGGCGAAGGAAAGATGGTTTCTTCAAAGTATAACGCTACAAAAGTTCCTGCTCTGGAAGCGTATATTTCTTCTGTTAATGGCGAGCAATATGTTAGCGGAATGCCTGTTCAAGTTGCGCCTGGTTCATCTACTGTTATGCAGGTTTACATAGACACAGATGTTGCTGTTGGCTCGGTTTTGTTTGAGATAACTGGAATTTCTGTGCCTGGCGGTGTAGAAAAACAAACAGGAACTGTAAAGGCTGCAAAAGTTGAAGGAGCGGAAACAAGATGGCTTGCAGAAATTCCTCTTTCAGCTTTGCCAGTTCGAGTAAACAATGTGAAGGTTTCTATAAAGGCAGGCTCGGTTTCAAAAGAACTTAGAGGTTCTGTAGAAATTGTTCGCCCTCTTGAAGATTCTATTATTGATGATGAAAGAAAAATTTACACAATGGAAAGTTCTGATGCATTCTTTGATAATGCTACTGGAAATTATGTAATGAATGCATCTTCAAAGTTTTATATGTATGCAAATGTTGCTGCCTTAAAAAAAGCTGAAATTATTTCTGGAGGAGACGGTCTTGCCTTAGAAACCGTTGGCAATTGCATTGTGCTTTCGCCTACAAAGGACGGTTTCTTTAATGGCGTTGTTGTTAGGGCGACAGATTCTAATGGAATTACATATAAATCGCCTGCGGTAAACTTTTTAGTAGACAGAGGAAGTCCTGATTTAAATATTTCTACTCCAGCGCTTCACTCTTGGGTAAAAAAATCTTTAAAAATTTCAGGGACGGCTGCTGATCCAAGCGGAATAAAATCTGTAGAATATTCCATAGACGGCGGTGCAACTTGGAAGCCGATGACGCTTTCCGGACCTAAAGTGGGAGTCACATTTAGCGCGGTTGAAGATATTTCTGCCTTTGAAGACGGGCTTATTAGTGTAGATTTGCGTTCTTATGACGTTGCTGGCAATGTAGCGTATGCAAGAACGGCAGCTTATAAAGATGTAACCCCTCCAGAAGTTAGCGTAATTGTTCCTTTTGAAGAAGCTGTTGTTAATGGTGACAACTACATTGCGTTTAGCGTTTCTGACAACGGAAGTTTTGAAAAGGCTTGTTATGTTGCTCCTCCTGTAAAATCTGAAAAGAAACGCATTGACTTAAAAGATTCTAATGGAATTCTTATAAATGGAAAGTATGTTTCAACTCATATAGGAACTGCAGAGCAGCCAATTGATGACGCAATGTCTTTTGAATTCTATGATGACGCAGGTAACTGTACGGTTGTAGAATCTTGGAAGTTCTTTATTGATACTCAGTCTGATTTGCCAATCGTTGAAATTCACTTGCCTTCTGATAATGAAGTTATTACAAGAGATTTTACAATTTCAGGCGTTGTTTACGATGATGACGGGGCTTGCGATATTTACTACAAAATAGACAAAGGTGAATACGCAAAACTTCCAGAAAAAAGCACAAGTTTTGCAATAGATGTTCCATTTTCTATTATGACTGATAATGAACACGTTATTTCGGTTTATGCAATTGACCTTAATGGCGTAAAAGGTCCGGTATGTGAACGAAAATTCAGAGTTTCAACAGCTGAGCCTAAGGGAGCGGTTACTTCTCCTTCAATTGATAAATCTGTAAAAGGCACAATAACTTTAAAAGGCGTAGCATCTGACAAAAACGGCATAGAAAAAGTTCTAGTATCGCTGGATAACGGAAATTCTTACAACAATGCTATAGGTACAGAGGATTGGAGCTATACGGTAGATTCAAGAGCAATTCCAAACGGAACAAACGTTGTTTTCATCAGGATTTTTGACAAATACGGAATAGAAGGTCTTTATTCAAGCTTGATAAACATTGACAATCAAAAGCCAGAAATGATTCTTGATTATCCGCTTGATGATTCTACAACATCAGGTTCTTTGTTCTTTAGCGGTTATGCATTTGATAATGTTGATATAACAGAGTTATTCGTTCAGGTTCGCAGCTTAGAAGGAAAAGAAATACCTTCAAAGATGAAAAAAATACCATTTAAACTTGAAAGAATTATTTCTAATACGTTGGATGTTTCTTCTTTAGCAAACGGCACCTACAATATTGAGCTTACAGCTTTAGACAAAGCAGGAAATGCAACTAATGTTAGCCGCAATATAACTTTGGATAAAAATAAGCCAGTTGCGAATGTAAGTGTTTTATATCCTCTGAACGGGGAACACAAGCAAGGCGTCTTTAATATTTATGGCGAGGCTGTTTCTGAAAAGAATATAGAAAAACTTTCCCTTTATATTGATAATAAATTTGCAGCGGAAACTCAGCTTACTTCAAGCGGCTATTTTGTATTCAAAGTTGGACCTGAAAATATTTCTTCTGGAATACATGAATACCGGGTAGATGCCATTGTTGAAGGTGGCAGCGCAGTCCGTTCAATGGTTCAAACTGTCGAATACAATCCTGTAGGTCCTTGGGTAACAATAGAAAACTTTACTTACGGTGATTTTGCTGTGAACAGACCTTATATTCAAGGTCACGCTGGCTATTCTTTGGATGAAGAAGAGCTTCTTCGCTCAAAGATGAAACAAGCTACCAAAGAAGAAAAGGCGGTTATTGCCGCTAAAAAAGTTGAAAAGGTTGAAGTAAGTTTTGATAACGGCAAGACTTTTGCTCAGGTTTCTGCAGCAGAAAAATGGATGTACCGCGTTGAAAATCAAGATATTGAACCTGGTTATCATTTTATGTTAGTTAGAGCAACAATGCGCAACGGCGAAACCGCAATAGAACGAGTTATAATTCAAATCGACAATACTGCTCCTGAAATTAGGCTTATAAGTCCTGGCGCGGGAGGAAGATACAACCAAGAGCTTGCATTTAGCGGTCTTTCAAGCGACGATGTTGGTCTTGAAAGCGTAAAAATTGGTCTTAGAAAAGGAGACAAAGCAAGTTACGAAGTTCCTTCGTTCATACAAGGTCTTTATTTAGACTGGCATTTCTGGGGAGCATCTTTATTTGACATAGGTGCGGGGCTTACGTTCTTTGACGATGCCGTAAAACTTCAAGTTCAATGGGGTCAATTTACAGACGCACAGCGCGATGCGGTAAATTCTTTCTTAGGAAAAGAAATTTTGCCTATGCGCTATGGCGGAGACAATATACTTGGAATAAAAATTCTTGCAAATGTTGGACAAGTTCCATTCAGTTATTTCTTTGGTCACGACTTAGAATGGTTAAGCGCAGCTTTTGCAGTAGGTGCTAACTTCTCGCTGTTTAATCAAACGAACAGCGGAAAGCCGCAGATTCTTTCGGCGCTTATTGGACAAGTAGAATTCCCTAGAGTTCACTTTGCAAACATGAAGATGTTCAGTACATTCTCATTGTATTACGAAGCTTCTTTGTGGTTCATTCCTACAGACGTTGCTGGAAACGAAAACGTTGACATAAAGAATATGGTATTCCAAAATTCTATTGGAATTCGAATGAATGTGTTCTAATAAAAGGTTGTTTAAGAGGTGTTGGATGGTTAGAAAATCTTTCTTTATATTAATTTTGTTTTCATTATTTCTGCTGACGGCAATGCCTCTGTATTCAGTTGATACTTATGTTATGCTAGTTTACAAACAGGTGGATGTAGCTTTTATTAATAAGTCTGAAGCAGAGTTGAACGAAGTGCTTGGCGAAAATCATGAAGATAATAATTACTATCTGATTGAAAATTATACAATGAAGAAAATTCGACGCTTAGTTGTTGAAAAAGATTACAATTTTGCTATGAAGGCAAATCTTATTGTAATAGATAACAACCTTGACAATGAAGAAGCTGTTGAACTTTATGCGACAATAGCAAATGCTCTGGAACAACAGAAAGAACAAGAACGAATTCAAAAGGAAAAGGATGCTGCTGTTCTTGCAAAATATGAGGCAGAAAAACAAAAGCAAAAAGCCATTGCGGAAAAAGACTTTAATGTTGTAAAAACAACTTCTGGAGAAGACGTTTTCCTAAAAGATAAAGTTGAAAAATATACTGCAACTTTTTGGGATTTTTACTTTGGATTTGCTGACGTAGGATTCGTAAACGAAACCGCCGCCGGTTATAGTTCAATTAGATACGGCATTAGCGGAGACTTTAATTACGAGTACACATTTGATAATCTTTTAATTGGTGGAGAAGTTGACGCAAGCATGTATATGCTTCCATTTACTAATAACGACGGAACAATCCTTTCTAATATAGATTTAGTTCCAAAAATTGGTTTTGGTAAATTAGGAAGATATTTAACTTTCAGAGCAGGTTTTAGCGCTATTCTTGATATTAAAGATAAGGAAAGCCAGTCATCTTTAAGCGATTCTTTTTATACTCCAGTTTTTGGAGTTGGAGTTAATCACTTAAGTTTGGGAGCATCTACTTTTAGCGCTAGCGCAGATTACTATCTTGGAAGTTTAGCTGTTAAAGATATGCTATTTGCCGCAGGAATGAAGGCTGGATTTACTATTCCTGTTGCAGCAATGGAAAAAGTGCAGTTAAATTTCAATATCGGACTTAAAGATACTATATTTGTAAAATCGGAAAGTATTGAAAATAAACTTGGTGTTGTTCTTGCTATAGGAGTTCAGAATGTTGCGAATTAAAAAAATTATAACAACTTTTTTTGTGGGATTATTGTTCGTTTCATTAGGAGTTTCGCAGAGTTCGGCTAATGCAGAGCTTGCTGAAAAATTTTTACTTCAAGCTAGTGACGCTTTTGAAAATGGCGATATTGAAACTGCGTACAAAAGAGTTAATCAGAGCATGACGCTTTGTATTGCGGGAGATGGGGTTATTCCTCCGAATATCATTATTACGGCAAGGCAAGTGTATAAGCAAAAACTTTTACGGTTGCAAAAAGCATTTGATGAAAAAACTTATATTGAAGTAAAAACAAATCTTGAAAAATTTCAGCCGGTGGTTAATTCAGAGATAACTAAGCTGCAACGCCAAATTGAAGCTGATGTCGTTGCAAAAGATAAGGCAGAAACTCAAAGGCAGACAAGAGAATTTGTTGACACCATAAAAAATTCTCAGGAAGAATTAAAAGACAGCATTATAAAACAGGGAGAACAGCAAATTCAGCAGACTGAAAAACTTGGAACGCTTTTGCACGAGCAAAGTGAAAATACTAATAAAAAGTTTAATCAGATTTTAATTTTGGTCGTTGTTATTGTAGCAATCATCCTTCTTGTTGTGTTCCTTATTGTAATAGTTGTACGTGCGGCCGCAAAACAAAGCCGAATTCAGCAGGCGCAGTACGTAGAAGCTTTTAGGCTTCTTGCTGCAAACCAAAGCCAGACAAATCAGCTTATGATTGGCGGCATAACGGATATTTATGGTAACGGCGGACTAAAAGCCTTAAAATCTGCAGGAAGTTCTCGCTGGGGAATGGACGCTTTGCCAGAACCAGAAGAAACCGAAGAAGAAAAGGCAGAAATAAAGGAGCTTGCCGTAAAATGTGAAGATCTTGGGGCAAAGATTGACCAAATTACAAAGCGCAAAAACAATTCCAAAAATGTAAGCGAATTGGTTTATAAACTTGCTCTAAAACTCGGAATGAATCAGCGGGATGCAATGATTTATTTTTGTGCGGCAATGGTTTATGACGCAGGCTTTCTTGGAATAGATCCTGAAATCTTAAGTTCAGAATCGCTTACAGATGAGCAGCGAGCTCAAATAAACAATCACGTTTCTCTTGCGGAATCGCACTTGCAATTTGTGCCAAAAAGATATTGGGAAATTTTTGACAATGCGGCGCGTTTCCATCACGAAAATATGGATGGTTCTGGTTTGCCAAACGGATTAAAGGGCGACAAAATTCCTGCAATTGCAAGAATTATTCGGGTAGCGGACAGTTTTGTTGCGCTTTCTAGCAAACGCTCTTACCGCGGGGGAACAGACAAGGACACCGCTGTTGAAAAAATGATGGAAATGTCAAATATCTATGATTCTGAGGTTATAGAAGCATTGAAAGACATTATCTAACCCGAATGTCGAGTTTTCAGAAAAATAAACAGAAGCGTAAGCGAAGTTACAATTTGTGAAGACTTTGTGCGATTAGAACAATTAAGGGGATGTCCCAAAAGTATCTTTTCTGTCATTTTCGGGCTTGACCCGAAAATCTAAATGCATATATTGCAATCATTTAGAGATTGTCGTATCAAGTACGACAATGACATTTAGAACTTATTAGACATCCCCCAACTCCATTCAAACGAAGTGCGAGCACAACCGTCTGAACAAATTGCAAACTCGCTGAAAGCTTTTTTTTCTAACTGTTATAAAAAACTCGAAGTTCAGGCTATATAGGTCAAACAATCAACAATTTAAACTTTTTGCAAGAATTTGCCGATAAAGGAATTATGATTAAGTTGGTTTTTTCTTTATTATTAGTTCTTTTATCATCGGATTTGGTCTTTGCAAAAAGTGTAAAACCTTTATACAAACTTTCAGATAAAAAGTCAGAAACTGTACAAGTAAATTCTCAGTCAAAAAGCTATATCATAGGTACCGACAAAGGTCTTTTTAGAGTTTCTTCGCCTAATAATGTAGTTCCTATCTGGGCTGGCGGGTCAGTTGAACAAATTTTGCGAATAGAGCTTCCTAATGAAGAAGGAAAAACTGTTGAAAATTGGTATTTTCGCACAAATAAAGGAATTCTTTTTAGTTCGGATCTTCAAATTTTTGAATTGCGAAACGAAGGGCTTCCTTTTCTTACCTTAAAAGATTACGACGGGCAAAATGTTACATTTGAAAAACAGGTTCACACTTTAAAAGATTTAGGGGTAAATCCTTCTAATCCAAAGGAAATGGTAACGGCAACAAAAGATAACGTGTTTTTCAGCCGCGACGGCGGTCTGTCTTGGAAAAACATGGGATCAATGAGCCGTCTTACAAGCGGTATAAAAGCGGTTGCAATTGCTAATATGGATATAGTTCTTGAAGATGGGACAAAGTCTTCAGAACTTGTAATTTTTATGAGCCATCCGATTTTTGGACTTTCCTATATAAAGCCAAATGCGAATAAGCCAGCTTGGTATGACATAACAAAGGGATTTGAAATGATGCCAACGATGACATCTCCCGATGAAATTGCTGATATTTTGCCTGTCAGGAAAATTGCAGATGATGGCTCTGCATTTACAGAAGTGTATCTTACGCAGACATACATTCCTCGCTTATACAGGCTTAATTGGAGCACAAGAAGTGGAGAATGTCTTTACAAGGGAACAGAACCTTGCGAAACGTACGATGGTCTTACAGTTTTAAATGAAAATTTAATTTTTTCTAAAAATGAAGGAATTGGCGCAATTAGCATGGACACGTTTGAAAGTCCTGGAGTTCCAGAAAAATTCGATGAATGGAAGAAAAATTTTGCCGCAGTGCCAGGAATTGTTTCTTGTGCCTGGGTTCCTAAAGAAAGAAGTGGTTTTGACAAGGGGCTGGCTCTGAATGAATTGTGGCTTTTGTATCCGGGTACTATTAATTCTGAATATGCAGAAAAAGCTGACGGCAGAAAGAGCCTTTATGTTTCGGCATATCAGTGTCGTCTTCAAAGTGGAATTGATAAATTTAAAAACATAGTAAAAGAAAACAAGCTTAACAGCATTGTAATTGACATGAAAGATGATTATGGTCTTTTGCGCTATGAAACAAACGATTCGCTTGTAAAATCAAAAGCAAAAATTACACAGTATCATGTAGATTTGGATTTGCTGGTAAGAGAATTCAAGAAAGAAAATGTTTATTTAATTGCAAGAATTGTAACATTTAAAGACAAAAATCTTGTAAATTACGGCGGAAATAAATATGCAGTTTGGAATAAGAATATAAATTCGCCTTGGCTCGGCATAAGAGAATATGAAGATGTTTTAGATCCAGAAACTGGAGAAGTTACAGGCAGAAATGCCATTTATTACGATGAAGCCTGGGTAGACCCCTACTGTCACGAAGTTTGGGAATATAATGTTGCAATTGCAAAAGAACTCGTTGCCCGCGGATTCGATGAAATTCAGTTTGATTATATAAGGTTTCCTACAGACGGAACAAATTTACGACAGGCATCTTACCGTTGGAAAGATGAAGGAATGGACAAAGAAAGCGCCCTTGTTTCTTTTTTGCGCTATGCACGTGAAAACATAAATGCCCCAATCGGAATCGATATATACGGGGCAAACGGCTGGTATAGAAGTGGGACTCGCACGGGGCAAGATGTAGAAATGATGGAACCCTACGTTGACGTAATTGCGCCAATGTTTTACCCAAGCCATTTTGAAAATTCTTTTTTAAATTATGCTCCGATAGAGGACCGGCCATACAGAATTTATTTTTACGGAACATATAGAAATACAATTATGGGACGCAACAGAATAATTGTTCGCCCTTGGGTACAGGCTTTCTATTTGAACGTTGCCTACGACAGACAGTTCTATAATGAAAGTTATGTTCAAAAAGAAATTTTTGGCTGTAGAGATGCCGCAAACCATGGTTATATGTATTGGAATAATTCTGGAAACTATACAACCATTCAGCCAGATATAGAAGATAATGCTCCGTTTACAGGAACTGCACCTGAAGCATCTTTAGAATTTAGAAAACCCGCTGTAGGAACTAATAAAAAGCCTGAAATAGCAGAAATCTTAGAACCTGTTGAGGAAAAAAGTTCGTTTTTTTCAAAATTTTTTAAAATGACAAAGATTGATGAAAACGAAAGCGATAAAAAACCATGTCTTCCAAATTCGGAATATGTTTATACGCAGTTTTTGCAAGTTCCGCACATAAATCAAAAGTAACGAGGGAAGATAAAAACAGTCGAAAATGGCGTTTGTTTTTATCTTAAAAGTTTGCGTGTAAACTTATTTATGGGAGGAATAATGTCAAATATAAAATATAGTCCAGAGGAGCCAATTTGCGCAGTAGCAACGGCGCTTGCTCCTGCCGCGCTTGGAATTGTTCGTTGTTCTGGAAAAAACTGCATAGAACTTGTGGCAAAATTGTTTTCCCGTCCAAAGGCATTGCGCCAATCTTTAGGAAATACTGTTGTGTATGGCTGGCTATGCGACGGCGATGTAAAAATTGACGAAGTTATGATTGCTGTTTACAGGGCGCCAAAAAGTTTTACTGGTGAAAACATGGTGGAAATTTTTTGCCACGGTGGACCTGGAGTTGTAATGGCGATTCTTGCATTGCTTATAAAAAATGGTTTTAAGCAGGCAGAGCGTGGAGAATTCACCTTTAGAGCATTTATAAACGGCAAAGCGGATCTTACAAAAGCAGAAGCGGTTCGCGAAATTATCGATAGCAAGACTTTTGAAGGAAGAAGTAGAGCCGCTGGTAGGCTTGCTGGAAATCTTGCCCAAGAAATAAACGAAATTAAAAAATTAATAACAGATACAATTGCTTCCATTGAAGTTGAAATAGAATATCCAGAGGATGAAGAAACCATTGCAGAAAGTTTTAATCATTCTGATTTAGAAACAGCTGCCCAGAGATTAGAAAGCTTGGCAAAAAGTTGGCAGGGCGAAAAGTTGTATCAGGACGGAGCAAGAGTTGTGCTTTGTGGCAGAACAAATGCTGGAAAATCTAGCCTTTTTAATGCAATCTTAAAAGAGGACAGGGCAATTGTTAGTGACATTGAAGGAACAACGCGAGATTGGCTAGAAAGCTTTGTAGATTTTGGCGGAATTCCTATTCGTCTTTTTGATACGGCCGGTCTTCGCCAGACTGACGACGTAATTGAAGCGCATGGAGTAACACTCACACATTCTCTTTCTGAAGATGCAGATGTTGTAGTTTATCTTTGCGACAGTGCAAATTCCATAGCACAAGATGATTTTGATTTTTTGGAATCTTGCAAGGAGCCTATTGTTTTTGCTTGGAATAAGTGCGATGTTATTAAAGATTTGCCAAATCTTTCGGAGCAGGAAAAAAAGCGTATTCCACTTTTAAAATCTGAAATTCATTTAAGCGCAAAAAATGGCAACGGGTTGAATCTTTTATACGATGCTGTAAAAAAAATCCTGATGAATGGAACTGTGGAAGAGCACGCTCATGCAGGATTAGGGTCTGCAAGACAAAAAACGGCTGTTGAAGAGGCTCTTGAAAGCGTTCGCCATTCATTGCTGGTTGCTCATGATTTTACGCTAGATGCAGTTGTGCAAGACTTAGAAGATGCTCTCAATAGTTTAGGCGAGATTACAGGGGAAGTTACCTCTGATGACGTGCTTGAAAGCATTTTTAGTCGTTTTTGCGTGGGCAAGTAAAACCTATTTTAAGAATGATTTTAGGGCGTTTGCAAAAGAAGTTCTTGTAGATTCGTTTACAAAAAGCTCTGAAAAACCGTAAACAGGAGTGCCTGAAGAAGCAACCCAATAGCGGACGTCATCGGCTTGCTTATCTGGAATTCTGCTTGAGCGGGCAACTGGAGCGAGGCCTGTTTTCATAGAAAGTTCGCCTTGAAGAGAAGTTGCCATTTTTTGTACGGAATTTTTTACAGTTTTATTTTTCTTTAGCTGTATTGCAAGAATTACTGGAGCGCAAAGCCTTCTGTTTGAATTCATAGAAATATCTGCTGGCGGAATAAATATCGAAGAAAATTTTGAAATAGTTTCTCGTTCAAAAGTTCTGTGCTGACTTAAATTCATAAACGAAATTGCAGTTAAATTTGAGGACATAAAATTTTTTATATCATCGTTTGAAAGCTGCAATAAATTTTTTGGCAAAATTTCTATGGCAATCCATTTTTTTAGTAAAGACAAGGCAGCGTGTAGTTCAGAACCTTGCGAATCCATTTCTGAGATTAACTTTTGGAATTCGGCTTGAGATATTTTGCCTTGAGATATGTTGTTTCTGATTTTAGAGGCGGCATTTAAATAAGCCTGCGTTCCGGAAGTAGCTTCCACCAAAGCGCCAAAAATGTTTACAAAATCATAAGCGTTGCCTACAGGAATTACAATTGGAGCCATTGTAGAAGATTTTGTTTTTGTTGCAAGCAGTTCTAAATCGCTTAAAGTTTCTATAGCAGGAATTCCGCTCGAAGTAAATTTAGAAAGATTCACGTCAACTTCATAGTGGTCAATCAGTAATGGTACACAGCTGATTTTTTCGTCTGAAACTAAAACGCAGTTTCTTATGGAAGAACTCATCTCGTCTAAAATGGTTGCGTCGAACCCAAGGTGACGTTTTTTGTTTAATGATGCGGCATATTCCGCATTTGCACCATTGTACATAAAGAGCAAATCGGCTTTTTTTGCCTTTTTTAAAGCACTTTCAAGAGATTCCTTGCTATTTAGAACAATAATGTTGTATGGCAGCTTTTTATTCTTTCTAGAATAGGTTGATTGCAAGACCTTTGTGATTTCTGAAACGTTTCTTTCAGAAATTCCGTAGAAAACAGCGGTTGGCTTTTTGTTTTTAATTCCCAAAATTGTAATAGCAATAAGGATTGTAATAACTATAAGCACACTAACTGAAAGAACGATATTTTTTAAAGAGAGTTTTATTTTCATATTCAAAATAATAGTATCATATTTTTTTAATTGCCGATACCCCGCAATTAGAGATTAAGCGATTTAGCGATTAGTGCGACAATCCTTTTATTTGCGATAAAGAGGAATATCCCTTTCTTATCATAAAGGATTTTAATCCTTCTATACATTCTATCATTGTCATAGGATTTGCAAATGTATTTGTTCCTACTTCAACAGCATCTGCGCCTGCCATTATGAATTCCACTACATCGTTCCAATTTGAAATTCCACCGATTGCAATTATTGGAACTTGTTTTTCTTTTGGAAGCTTTTTGATTTCTTCAAAAAGTTCATAAATCAATCTTACTGCAATAGGTCGTACTGCAGGACCGCCAAATCCTGCTTTTACTTTTTCAAAAACTGGCCGCCCTGTTTCAATATCTATTGCAACTCCTTGAAATGAATTGCAAAGGCTTATTCCATCTGCGCCGGCTTCAATGCAACTAAGGGCAACAGAGTTTAGTTCTGGCGATTGCGGAGTTAATTTTACAATCAAAGGTTTGGAAGTTTCCTTGCGGACTGCAGAAACAACCGTGTTTGCGCTAGAGCAACTCATTCCAAAAGCTGCGCCCCCAGCGCTTACGTTTGGGCAGCTTATATTTAATTCAATAACAGGAACTTCTGTTTTATCTAAGAGTTTTGCACCTTCTACATAGCTTTCCAAATCTGATCCAGAAAGATTTGCAATTGTTACAGGTTTTAGGGCAAGCATTTGGGGTAGCTCATTTTTAATAAAGTGCGGAATTCCTGGATTTTGCAATCCAATAGAATTCATTAGGCCAGAAGGTGTTTCCCATAGGCGAATTCCGCCATTTCCTTGTCTAGGTTCTAAAGTTAGCCCTTTTGAAGCAATTCCGCCCAGCTTGTTCACATCAAAAACCGATGCGTATTCTGTGCCAAATCCAAATGTTCCAGAACTTGCAATTATTGGATTATTGAATTTTACATTTTTAATAGAAAAACTCATGTCGGGTTCGCTAGTCAATGGAGGATTTGCAGTTTTCTTTTGAGGCTTAGGAAAAGAAAGAATTTTAGAATCGAAAACAGGACCGTCTTTGCAGCAGCGAAGATTTCCTTTTGTTGTGGGAATTACGCAGCCAAGACAAACTCCTACGCCGCATGCCATTCTTGCTTCCATGCTCAGCCAACATTGAATACCAGCTTTTTCGCAAATGTCTTTTATGTAAGCGAGCATCGGACCTGGACCGCACGCGTAAACGGCAGAATAGTTTTCATTTTTTAAAATTTTTTCATCAACTGCAACTGGCAACATTCCGCAAATGCCAACGCTTCCGTCGTCTGTGGTTATGGTTAGTTTTTTTGGCTTTATGTTTTCAAGACCGTAACAGCCGCTTTTGAAGCTTGCAAAAAAATCATAGGAAAGGGGTGGCAGTGATTCTGCAAAACCTGCTACAGGAGCTATACCAATTCCTCCTCCAATTATACAGACTTTTTGTCCTTCTTTTGGGGATGGAAAAATATTTCCTAAGGGACCTAAAACAGTAATTTTATCGCCTTGTTCAAGATTGCAAAGTTCAGAAGTACCTTTTCCTTTTTGAAGAATTAAAAAAGAAAGTTCAATGCAATCAGAAAATTTTTGAGCATGAAAAACACTGATTGGTCTTGCAAGAAGGCAGCCAGATTTTTCGCTGCGAAGCATAAAGAATTGACCAGGAAGAGGCATTTGCGCTGATTCTGCACAAACTTTTATTTTCAATTTGTAAACAGACTTTTCAGGTTTTGCGCCTTTTGCCTGCTCACAACTAGATACAGTTCCCATTGAATAAATGGGATAGGGAATTCCATTACAGTCAGTTGCATTAGTCATAAACACCTCTTACAAAAAGTTATTTAGGTCGAATGTCGAGTTTTTAGAAAAATGAATAAAAGCGTAAGCGTCTTTTTTTACAGTTATAAAAAACTCGGCTTTCGACCATTTATTCTAATTTAAAGAATTTTTTGCGTTGAGCAAATCTTTTTTTGCTTCGATTGCTGCTTTTGCTGCAGAGTCGGCTATGTCTGCAAGGCTAAGGCTTTGATTTTCTCGCTTTGAAGCTAAATCTTCATCTTTTTTCCAGGCGCATAAAATTCCTCTGCTAGAATTTACAGTTCCGCCAGCTTTATTTAGAAGAGTTGCGGCAATTCGAGCTTCGCCGCCTTGCGCTCCATATCCTGGGATTAAGAAGAACATTTCTGGGTAAGCGTTTCGTAGAACTTTAGCATCGCTTTCTTCTGTGCAACCTACAACCGCGCCAAAAGGAAGAGTTGTTTGCTCTGGAAAAAACGATTTATATTCATTTCCTAAGGCGGCAATGGCTTTTCCAACCTTATCTAGGACTCTTTCGCCTGATTTTAATTCTTGCTGTTCAATATCTACCATTCCTGGATTTGAAGTTCGCAGAAGCACAAACATTCCTTTTGCCCCCTTAGCAGGCTCTGCATATTTTGCAAAAGGAACTAGCGTGTCAAATCCCATATATGGATTTATAGTTATAATATCGGTTTCAAAGTCGCCAGAAAAATGGGCTTTTGCGTAAGCGTCAGCGGTTGCTGCAATATCTCCGCGCTTTATGTCAGAAATTGCAATTAATCCTGCCTCTTTTACCATTTTTAAGGTTTTTGCATAGACTTCAAGCCCTTTTAGACCCATTGCCTCGTAATAAGCAATTTGAACTTTGCAGCAGCACGCGCTTTTGTCTGCGCAAATTCGGTGAATAATTTCTCTATTGTAAGTTAATACCGCTTCTTCTTTTGAGCCTATGTTTTTTATAATGGGCTCTGGAATATAAGAAGGGTCGGTATCAAGACCTACGCATAAAGGTCCTGATTTTGTAGAAAGTTCTTGCAATTCTTGCATCTTATGTTTTTCTGTCATAAAATTTCCTATCGATAAATTGTTGATAAATCGGGCAGATTTTTTATCTATTTTTTTAGAAGAGCGGCAAAAGGATTGTATGTTTCGCCGTCATCTTGAGAATTCAAATATTTAGAAGCAGAATTGTCCTGCTCTACGCTCGTTGCTGGAACAAGCGAAATTCTCTTGTTTTTTGCATCGATTTCTTTTATTACGACAGACATTGTTTGCCCTGCCGAAAACTTTTTTTTCAGATTTGTGTTTTTATCGACGTCGTTTAAAGCCGAAACGTGAACTAGTCCGTCAATTCCTTTGCCAATCTCAACAAAAAGACCAAAATCTGCAATTCTTGAAATTTTTCCGTCGAATTTTTCGCCTATTTTATACTTTTGAGTAGCTTCGTCCCATGGATTTTTTTCAAGGGCTTTTAAGCTGATTGAAACTTTGCGGTTTTTCCAATCGGCATTTATAACTTTCGCAGTAATTTTTTGTCCAGCAGAAAGCACGTCCGCAAGGTTGTTTACTCTTTCAAAACTAACTTCGCTTATTGGAAGAAGGGCTTGGAATCCGTCTACATCAACAAAAGCTCCAAAACTCTGCAAAGATTTTACAGTTCCTTCAACAATAGCTCCTTGCGAAATCTTTTTGCTTAAAGTAACTATTTTTTGTTCGCGTTCGGCTTCAATGACTTTTCTATTTGAAACAAGGATATTTTTTCCGCCTTCTTTAAACTCTGTTACAATAAATGGAAGAACTTTTCCTATATAGGCAGAAGGCTCTTCTTTTTCGCGGCCACCCATTTGCGAATATGGGCAGAATGCTCTAGTTGCGCCAACTTTTACCTCGAATCCACCTTTTATTTCTTTTTCAACATGGCCTTCAATAGGAATTTCTGATTTATATGCATTTTCTATCATTGAAGAATCCGCATTTTCGCTTTTAATTCTTGCGGCGAATTTCATCTCTCCATTTATTTCGCCTACAAAGAAGACCTTGATTTTGTCGCCTTCTTTTACAGTGCATTTTCCATTTTCATCCAAAAAGTCTGCAATATTTACAACGCCTTCGCTCTTTGCGTTTAAGTCAATAAAAATTGTATCTGCGTTTATTGCAACTACTGTTGATTCAATTTCTTGTCCTGGTGTAATTTTTTCAAACATATATACCTCTGTTTTAATTTTAATCCAATTTAAGTTCGATTGGTGGTTCGCAAAATAGGCTTCTTGTGGCTTCGTTAATTTTTTTGGCTACATAAGGATTGTTCATTGTGTACAAGTGAATTCCATCTACGCCATTTGTAACTAAGTCGCAAATTTGATCTACGGCATAAGCAATTCCTGCATCTCGGATTGCCTCTGGATTGTCGCCATAGCGTTCCATCATTTTTGTAAACTTCTTAGGAAGAACGGCATTTGTCATTGAAACCATTCTTTCTATTGATTTTTTATTTGTGGCAGGCATGATTCCAGCTTCAATCGGAACATTAATTCCTGCAATTTGGCAACGTTCGCGGAATCTGTAAAATTTTTCGTTATCAAAAAATAATTGACTAAGAAGATGCTGAACTCCGCAGTCGGTTTTTACCTTTAAATTATGAATATCTTCTACAACCGATTTTGAATCAGGGTGGGTTTCCGGGTAGCATGCCGCATAGATTTCAAAGGTCTTTCCGTCTTTTCTAGATAAATTAAACTCATTTATAAACCTTATAAGATCGCTAGCATATAAAAAATCTGTGCAAGGAACTCGGCCTTCAATTCGGTCTCCCCGCAGTGCAAGAATGTTTTCTATGCCAGCCTTTTGAAACTGCTCTAGCATAAAATGCGCATCAGATTTTGTCATATTTATGCAAGGAAGATGAACCACACTTTTTACACCGCAAACATCTTTTATTCTTTTTGCAATTTCCAAAGTGTTTGAACAGTTTTCGCTGCCGCCGGCGCCAAAAGTTACACTTATAAAATCTGGTTTTATATCGCTTAATTCTGAAAGTGTCTTATAAACAGTTTCTATATTCATGTTCTTTTTTGGAGGAAATACTTCAAAAGAAAAAACTGTGCGACTAGAAGAAAGTTTTTTATTCATGCCTTAAATATAACATTTTAAAAACAAGAGTTCTACACAAATTGTAAATTCGCTTAAAATGTTTTTTTACATTTACAAAAAGGCGGCTTCTAATCTATTAAAAACCTATTGACTTAATAGGCAAAAGTGGTGTATAAGGTTTATAACCTAGTGTTTTAATAGGTATTTACAGAAGGTAAGACAAAAACAACCGAAAATGCCGTCTGTTTTTATCTTGACTTTTTATAGGAGGTCTTCATGAAAGAGTTTTTTGAAAAACTTGTACGCGAAAATTTTAGAAATGGTGTCATGCGACCTTGCTGTTCTTTTAGTTTTTACAAAAACATTGAAATATTATAGTTAGTCCAAACTTCGAGTTTTTTAAGCAAGAGAGTTTTATCAATTATATTTATTTTTTTAAGGAAATTACTATGGCTACAAAATATAAATTTGAAACATTGCAACTTCATGTAGGACAAGAAACAGCAGATCCAGCTACAGATTCTCGGGCTGTTCCAATTTATCAAACAACATCATATGTTTTTCACAATTCAAAGCATGCGGCGGATAGGTTTGGGCTTGCAGATGCAGGAAATATCTATGGCCGGCTTACAAACTCTACTCAAGACGTTTTTGAAAAGCGCATCGCAGCCTTAGAAGGCGGAGTGGCAGCTCTTGCAGTTGCTTCAGGTGCGGCAGCAATAACTTATACAATAGAAGCTTTAGCTCAAGCAGGTGACCACATAGTTGCTCAAAAGACCATTTATGGAGGAACTTACAATTTACTTGCTCACACATTAAAACAGTTTGGAGTTGAAACAACTTTTGTAGATGCGCATAATCTTTCTGAAGTTGAAAATGCAATAAAACCGAATACAAAGGCAGTTTACTTAGAAACATTAGGAAATCCAAACAGCGATATTCCAAATATTGATGAAATTGCAAAAATAGCCCACAAACATGGGCTTCCTTTGGTTATTGACAACACGTTTGGAACGCCTTATCTTATTCGTCCTATTGAACACGGGGCAGATATAGTTGTTCATTCGGCGACAAAGTTTATTGGAGGACACGGAACAAGCCTTGGCGGGATTATAGTTGATTCTGGAAAATTCGATTGGAAGAAATCTGGAAAGTACGCTCCAATCGCAGAGCCAAATCCAAGTTACCACGGAGTTTCGTTCGCAGATGCTGTAGGTCCTGCCGCATTTGTTACTTATATTAGAGCGATACTTCTTAGAGACCAAGGTGCGGCAATAAGTCCGTTTAATGCGTTTCTTCTCTTGCAGGGCACGGAAACACTTTCTTTAAGAATTGAACGTCACATTGAAAATACAAAAAAGGTTGTGGAATTTCTAAAGAATCATCCATTGGTAAAAAAAGTAAATCATCCATCTTTGCCAGAACATCCTGATCACAGTCTTTATGAAAAATACTTTCCAAATGGAGGAGCAAGCATCTTTACGTTCGAAATAAAAGGCGGAAAAGAAGTCGCTTGGAAATTCATAGACAATCTTAAGATTTTTAGTTTGCTCGCAAACGTCGCTGACGTAAAATCTCTGGTAATTCACCCTGCGACAACAACCCATTCTCAGCTTAGTGATGCAGAACTTGAAGATCAGGGCATAACGCAGAGCACAATTAGGCTTTCAATTGGAACGGAACACATAGATGATATTATTGCTGACCTTCAGGCAGGATTCGATGCGGCGGCATCCGCATAAGAAAGTTGAAAAAATATTGATTTTTCTAAATTTTTTCTATATTTTATCGGCATGACACGAGATTTAACAGAGGGCAATCCATTTTCTTTAATACTCGGTTTTTCGATACCTGTTCTTTTTGGCTTTTTGTTTCAGCAGTTTTATAATGTTGTTGATACAGCGATAGTTGGAAAATTTTTAGGAAAAGAAGCTCTTGCGGCTGTAGGCGCTACCGGTTCGGTAAATTTCCTTGTAATAGGATTCTGCATGGGAATCTGCAATGGATTTGCCATTCCGGTAGCCCAAAAATTCGGGGCAAAAAATTTTACCCTTATGCGTCGCTATGTTATGGCGGCGACCTACCTTTCTATAATTTTTTCCGCAGTCTTGACCATTCTTACAGTAGTATTCTGTCGTCCGCTGCTCATGTTAATGAGAACTCCATCGAATATAATAGACGGTTCAGTAGGCTATATAAGCGTTATTTTTGCAGGAATCCCTGTAATCTTTTTATACAACTTAACGGCAGGAATTATTCGCTCTTTAGGCGATAGCAAAACACCTCTGTACTTTTTAGTATTTGCTTCTATTTTAAACATAGTTTTAGATATAGTTTTTATAACCTGCTTTTCTTGGGGAGTTGTGGGCGCTGCTGTTGCAACAGTTATTTCTCAAGGAATTTCTGGAATCCTTTGCCTTTTTTTTATGGCAAAAAAGTTTGAAATTTTAAAGATGTCTAAAGATGACAGAAAAATCCGTCCAGAACTTTTTCCAGCTCTTTGCGGGCAAGGGGTTCCTATGGGATTGCAATATTCAATTACTGCAATTGGAAGTGTTATTTTACAATCTTCTGTAAACACCTTAGGTTCAGATGCAGTAGCTTCTGTTACAGCCGGCAGCAAACTAAGCATGTTTTTTGCAACTCCTTTCGATGCGCTTGGAACAACAATGGCAACTTGGGGCGGACAAAATGCTGGCGCGGAAAAATATCCTCGTTTAAAACAGGGCTTGCTTGTTAGCTGCGTAATAGGGCTTGCTTATTCACTGGTTGCTTTTGTCGTTATGCTATTTTTTGGCAACGCGCTAGGAAGAATTTTTATAAAGGCTGACGAAGTATTGGTTCTGCAGCAAGCGCATCAATTTTTGCTAATGAATTCTGCGTTTTATTTTCCATTAGCGCTTGTGAATACAGTCCGGTTCTTGATTCAAGGGATGGGATTCAGCAGATTTGCTGTTCTTGCAGGGGTCTTTGAAATGGTTGCAAGAACGTTGGTTGGCGTAGTTTTTGTTCCTAAGTTTGGATATTCAGCAGCCTGCCTTGCTTCGCCTGCAGCATGGATTTTTGCAGACTGCTTTTTAATACCAGCATTTTTTTTGTGCTACAAAAAACTTTCAAAGGGAATTAAGTTGGCACATGAATAATCTCTCGCGGTTTAGAACCGTTCGCAGGTCCAACAATTCCTCTTTCTTCCATTTCTTCTACAAGGCGAGCGGCACGGTTGTAGCCAATTTTTAAGCGGCGTTGAATGTAACTTGCGCTGGCTTTTCCTGCTTGAATTACTATGTCTAAGGCTTGGTCGTATAAAGGGTCGTCTCCGTCGCTAAACATGCTAGGCCCGGTTTCGATTTCTTCATCATCGTCAACAAAAATTTCGTCATCGATATATTCAGGACTTCCAAGCGTTTTTACGTAGTTTACAACTTTTTCAACATCGTTGTCGCTTTCGAAAGTGCCTTGAATCCTTATAGGATAAGGGTCAACTGCGCTTGCGTAAAGCATGTCTCCTTTGCCTAAAAGTTTTTCCGCGCCAACTGCATCGATTATGATATTTGAATCGGTGCGGCTTGCAACCATAAAAGCAATTCTGCTAGGGATATTTGCCTTTATAAGTCCTGTTATAACGTTTACGGAAGGTCTTTGAGTGGCAAGCACAAGATGAATGCCTACAGCACGGCTCATTGCAGCCAGTCTTGCAACGTTAGATTCAAGTTCCTTGCCAGAAGTTGCCATAAGGTCTGCAAATTCATCAATTATAATGACAATGTAAGGCAGTTTTTCTGTGCAAATATTTCGTTCTTCAATACGCTTGTTGTATTCCATTATGTTTCTAACGCCCATTCCGTCTAAAAGCGCGTAGCGGCGTTCCATTTCGCACAAACAATATTGAAGCGCCTGAAGAGCTCTTTTTGGTTCAGTTATTACTGGAGTAAGCAGATGAGGAATGTCATTGTAAAGCTTTAATTCTACCACCTTTGGATCTACTAAAATAAGTTTTACTTCTTTAGGTGAACGCTTGTACAAGATTGAAAGAATAATTGAATTTACACAAACAGATTTTCCAGCCCCTGTCGCGCCTGCAATTAAAAGATGCGGGGTTTTTGCAATATCAATAATTTGTGACTTTCCTAAGATGTCTTTTCCTAAAATTACAGGAATTGACATCTTTTTAAATTCATCAAGGTCTTGTTCAATCATCTCGCGGAAAGAAACAATCGAGCGCTTTTTGTTTGGAACTTCAATACCTACGGCAGCTTTTCCTGGAATTGGGGCAACGATTCTAACGGAACTTGCCGCAAGGCTTAGCGCAATGTTGTCTTGCAGGCTTACAATTTTGCTAAGTTTTACGCCGGGGGCGGGAGCAAGCTCATACATTGTTACAACAGGTCCTTTTTTTATGCCAATTACTTCAGCTTCTATGCTAAACTGATTTAATGTTTCTTTTAGTTTTAAAGCATCGCTTTTTGTCTGCTCATCTACAATCCAGTACTGGTCGTCTTCGTACTTTTCAAGCAGGTCGGTGGGAACAAAATAAGGTTTTTTAGGTGCCGCCCGATTTGAAACTTGAACACTTTCGGCAATATTGTCCTTGTTAGAAGATGTTAAATTTTCGTCAGGGTTTAAAACTTCTTTTTGCTCAAGCGCTTCGCAGTTTTCTGCTTCTGCAGGATTTTCCTGATAAGAAGTTTCAGAAGATTCGAATTCATTTTTTGCATCAAAAGCCATATCCGCAAAAACGTCAGAAGCGACTCCAAAATCTTGCGTTTTATCAAATCTGCTTGGCTTATAATTTTTTTCAGGTTTGCTGCTAGGCTCGCCATCCAAAAAATAGGCTGGCTCTTCTATTGGGTCAGAAAGAAAAGAATCTTGCTCTGAATAAAAAGTTTCATCGTCATCGGCAAAAACTTTTGCATCTTCATAAAGCGTTTCATCTTTATTTTCTTTTTTAGTAATGTCTTCTTGCTCAAAATTGCCATCTTCTTCAGAATTAGAAATTTCTGGCGAATTAATATCTATATCAAAAAAATCTGGCGAAAGAGACTCTGGCGATTTTTCAGAATTTTCTACAGGTTCTTCAAGGTCGCTTGTTTCTTTTGGTTCTGAATGTTCTTGGACGGCTTTATCTTCTTTATTTTCAAAAAGCTCTTCAAAATAAGGGCTTTCTTCTTCAGAGTCGGTTTTGTCTGTATCTTCAGATTTTTTATTTTCGTCTTCTGATAAATCTAAGCCTGTATAATAGGGAGAATCTTCGTCGCACGCTGGCGGAAGTTCATTGTCTTCTTCAGCTTGATTTTTGCTTATTTCAGTTTGATTAATCTGGTTGTTTCCTGCTTGAATTTTAATTTCTTCAGAATCAGGCCAAACAATTTCGTTTTCTTCAGGTTCTTCGGAAGATGTTTCTGCAGTTTCAAGCTCGCTGTTGTCAAAAGCTAAGGCTTCGTATTCTTCCTGCGTAATAATTGAAGCTGGATTTTCGTCAAAAATCGAATTTTCTTCGCTTTCTGTGCTTTCGGCTTCGTCAAAAACGTCTGCAAAAGGGTCGTTTTTTTCTTTAACATCAGATTCAGTATTTTCTGCTTCCGGCAGTGTAGATTCTTGAACAGGTGCCAATTCTGTTGTGTTTTCATCATGAAAGTTTAGACTTTCTTCCGCAGAGTCCGATTCATCTGAATTAGAACTGTCTTCTTTTTTGTATTCTTCAATTTGCGCTTCGTTAAATTCTGAAAGAGGTTTTAAAGATGGAGCTGTTTTCTTGTGGAACAGTTTGTTGTTTATTTTATCAGCAATTAGTCCCGCTGCAAGAATTTCAATTACAATCAGCATTGCGCCAATCGTGATTGTAGACCCGAGTTTTACACCTAAAAAGTTTTCGTAAGGGTTTTCAATCATTGCCCGGCATATTTTTTCAACGCCAACAGCTGTAAAAAATGGGACTACAGCAGTAAGCAGACGCATAGATTTTCTGGCGGTCCATTTTGAAGCAAAGCAAGAGATTGCAGCTATGAATAAAAAAAGTGGAATAATCGCGCTTGAAAAGCCGTATACAGAATAAAGAATATTTCCTATGACGTATAAAATATTGCCTTGAGAAGTCCAAAGGCTGCCGAAGTTAAGAGGTTTTAAAATAAGCGATATAGAAAAAAAGGCTGCAAGTAAAAGCAGAACAATGCCTGCGCCTATATTTGGTTTATTCGAAAGTTTCATGGTTCTATTATCGGACTTTGAAGGGGGTGGTATTAGATAAAAATTATGTTTTTATAATCATCCCTATTTTTTCTTGCATTTTTTTTGTGCCGCCAAAGCATAAAGATTGAATAAACGGTCTTGCAATAAGAACTTTACTTGCTCCTAAAAACAAAGCGACTTTTACATCAAGAGAATCTCTAATTCCTCCATCTACCCAAACTTCTTTGCAGCAGGATTTAAGGCGAGGAGCATATTCTTTTAAAAATTCCATAGAACTTTTTATTTTATTTTCTACTCTTCCGCCGTGATTTGAAACCACCGCAATTTGCGGACGGACTTTTTCACACAAAGCAACGTCTTCTTCTGTAAAAATTCCTTTAAGGGCAAGCGGCAGTTTAGATTTTTCAGAAAAATCTTTTATCTGGCAAGATTGTTTTTTTTCAAGATTCACTTGATTTCGCATGGTTGCAATGTTGTACGCATCTATATCCATGCCGATTGCCAGTGCGTATTCTTTTACTTTTTCTATGCGCTTAAAAAGAACTTGATTTGGATACGGTTTTAAAAAAAAGAAAGCTTTGGTTTCCAAAGATTTAACGGCTTCAATTCCAAAATCCAATTTTTCATCAGGAAAACCATCGCCGACGCATATTTCTATTCCAGCGTTTTTTGCCGCATAAAAATAGGGAAGATAAAAATCTTGTTCGTTTTTAAAACCAATGTTTTGAACCGCGCCTGTAACGGGAGCAATCGCAATGTTTTTAGATAAGACTTTTATAGAATCAATTTCTGCCTGCACATTTTTAGAACAGCTTGTATAAAATTCTTTCCAGGCAAGGCAGTTTTTTATAAAAATTTCGTTATTAAAAACTCCTCCCATGCCGGGCAGTTCTCCGAGGCAGCCTTTTCCAAGACAAATTTTACAGTTTTTGCACCTGAAATTTTCTTCAGAAAGGCTGAAGTTTCCCTGCACAGAAGGATTTAAAATATTAGTCGCCAAAGCATAAACCTACAGAACGGCCTGTTTGAATAAGCGGGTCGTCAAGAGTAATGTTTTTAACTTTGCCTGCGCACATTTCAAGCGGAATACCAACTATTTTGTTGTTGTTGATTGCAACAAGTTTTCCAAAATCTTCTTTAGCAAGCATATCAGCTGCAGCGGTTCCAAACCTTGTTGCAAGAACTCTGTCGTAAGGGCTAGGGGTTCCGCCTCTTTGCAAGTAGCCCAAAACAGAAACTCTTGATTCTAGGCCAGTCGCATTTTCAAGCTCTTTTGCAACTCTATAGCCAATAGACTGTTCCATATTCATTCTTGCTTTTTTAAAGGCTTTTTTGTCGAGCTTTGCTTCTTCTTTTGAAAGAGCACCTTCTGCAACAACTACAATTGAAAATTCTTTTCCATTGTCGCGCCGTTGAAGTATGTTTTTAGAAACAGAATTTATGTCGTAAGGAATTTCAGGGATAAGACAAACGTCTCCGCCGCCTGCCATTGCAGAATACAAGCCTAACCAGCCGGCTTTGTGACCCATAACCTCAACAATCATAACCCTGCTGTGGCTATGAGCAGTTGTGTGAATGCGGTCAATGGCTTCTGTGGCAACATCTACAGCGGTATGAAAACCAAAAGTTATATCAGTACCAACAATATCGTTGTCAATTGTTTTTGGAAGTCCAATAACGTTGAGCCCTTCTTTTGCAAGCAGGCTGCCAGTGGTATTGGTTCCGTTTCCGCCGAGCACAACAAGGGCGTCGAGCTTCCATTTTTTATAGTTCTTTTTTATGGCTTCAACAGGAAGAAGTCCTGTCTTTGGATCTGGCACGGGATTTTTAAAAGGCTTGTCTCTTGCCGTGCCTAAAATTGTTCCACCGCGAGTTAAAATGCCAGAAATATTTTCGGAAGTTATAGGAAAGGCATCTCCATTTACAAGACCACGATACCCATTTTTAATTCCGATAAATTTCATCCCATAATTTATCATTCCAGATCTGCAAACTCCGCGTATTGCGGCATTTAATCCAGGTGCGTCTCCGCCAGAAGTAAGAATTCCTACTGTTTTTACCGATGTTTTACTCATATTTTGAATTATAGCACATTTTAAAAACAATGGTAGTTTTATTTTTAGGTAGAAAGCTGAGTTTTTTACAAATTGAAACTTCGCTGACAGCGATTCCTTCACGGCTTATATAAAACTCGACATTCGGGCTATAATAATATGGCAAGATTTTATGACCGTAAAAAAGAACTTGAATCGCTTGAGCAAATTGAAGCAAATTCCTTTACAACTGCAAAAATCAATTTAATGCTTTTTGCCTCTTCTTTTTGTTAAAGTCACTAAAAAAAGTGTATTTTAAACTTGAAAACTTGCTACAAAAAGTGTTATATAAAGTTATAAACTCAATTGAAAAAGTGCGTTATAAAAAGGATTTTTTATGTATAAACGAAAGATAATGGATGAACTGATTGCATGGAAAAATAGCACAGGAAAGAAAAAATCTCTTGTTATAAAGGGCATGCGACAGATTGGAAAAACTTATATCGTTCAAGCTTTTGCAAAAGAAAACTATGAAAATGTTGTATATATAAACTTTAAGGATAATGAATCAGCAAAAAAAATTTTCAATGGAGACTTTATTATCAATAGAATTACTGTTGATATTTCTGCTCTTATTCCTGATGTTCATTTTGTTCCAGGAAAAACAATTATTATTTTTGATGAAATACAGGAATGTGCAAACGCTAGATCAAGTATAAAATCATTTATGATTGATGGGCGTTATGATGTTATTGCCACAGGTTCTCTTTTGGGAATTAAAGGCTATAACCGAAAAAAAGGACGTGGAATTCCCACAGGTTTTGAACATATCGTTTATATGAAACCAATGGACTTTGAAGAATTTTTGTGGGCAAAAGGAATTGATGAAGCAGTAATTCAAGAAGTCAAACGCTGCTATAATGAAAGAACCCCCGTAAGTGAAATTCTGCATAAATCAATGCTCAGATACTTTAGGGAATATATTTGTGTTGGAGGACTTCCATATATTGTAGACAGATTTATTTCAACGAATGATATGAATGTAGTCTATGCAGAACAGAAGGATATTCTTGAAGAGTATAAGGATGATTTTGGAAAGCACTTAGATGAAAACGAACAAGAAGAGATAGATATGACGCTTCTTGCTAGAATCAACAGAGTCTTCGACTCAATTCCCGCCCAACTCGCAAAGGAAAATAAAAAATTTACTTATTCTCAGTTAGAAAAGAAAGGACGCTCTGAAAATTATCAAGCTGCAATTCAATGGCTCTACGATGCAGGTATAATCAACATTTGCTATAATCTTTCAAATATCAGTCTTCCGTTAGAAGGAAATAAAATCGATAATATTTTCAAAATTTACATGCAAGATTCTGGCCTTTTTGTGGGAATGCTTGAACAAGGAACCACTTCAGCTTTATTAAATGGTGATTTAGGAATGTATAAAGGTGCAATTTACGAAAATATTATTGCAGATGCATTCTCTAAGATGAATAGACCTTTATATTACTATCATAAAGATTCTGGCTTGGAAATAGACTTTATTACTAGTTATCAAGGAAATGCTGTTTTAGTTGAAGTAAAGGCAAAAAACGGAAATACAAAATCTGCAAATACTGTTCTTAAGAATAAAACTCTGTATGGTGTAAATCTTTGTATAAAATTTGGTGATTGTAATGTAGGTCTAAAAGGCGAAAAGTTGTCTCTTCCATACTATATGGCATTCTTGCTGTAGATTCAAATAACCGCCCCAACGATAGACTTATCCTTTTTTTGTGTTAAAATAACTTTATGGCACAGGAAAAAAGACATATTGTTTCGCATTTGATGCTGGAACGGCTGGTGGGAATCCATAAAAAAATAAAATCCGGATCTTACCCGAATACAAAACAGCTTGCAGAAGAATTTAATAGCGGAAAAGGAATTGCAACAATCAGCCGCGATATTGAATTTTTGCGCGACCGCTTTGGCGCTCCAATTGAATACGACTACGAACATCGCGGATATTTTTATACTTCAGATTTTGAAATGCCCTTGAACGCAATTTCACCGGATGCGATGATTTCGTTGTTTGCGGCAAAAATTATGCTTTCCCATTTTAAGGATTCCCCTTTGTACAGCGAAATTTGCAGCGCACTAAACTTACTAGCAAACTCCAACCTTGAAGAAAATGACGAGCTTTTAAAAAGAATTGCGCTTTCTCCAAATCCCCTGCCAATCAATATAATAGAAGAAAATGTGTGGAAAACGATTTTGCACTCCCTGCGGAATAACTTAAAAATCGAATTTGACTACATCGGCCTGTGGAATCCAGAAAACACGCATAGAAAAGTTTATCCGTACCAGCTTGTAATGGACAACGGAAACTATTTTTTGTACGGTTTTTCAGAAGAGCGAAATGAAAACAGGCTTTTTTCGCTTTCAAAAGATTTTGAGTTTGAAAAACACTGCGGCGGCAAATTCGGCTCTTTTTCTTATAACGAATCCGAGCATTACAAAATTGAATTTTACGAGAACGCCCGGCAAATGCTAAAAGATTTTGTCTCAAGGCTGCTATGCAAAACCGCTTGAACCAGAATGGAAAGCCCACATCAAAGGAATGATGGCTTTGGCGGAAATAAAATTGTGAAAAAATGTGGCAATGCGTTAGGGCATGGAAGCCCTTTAGTCGACCGCAGGAGCATAGGCGACGAGGACGATGAGCGGATAGCGAAGGCTGTAACGCCCGACCTGAGCCTGGCTGGCGGCTGTCAGGCAGAGCGAGGAAAACGCCTGGATAAAAAACGGCAATTGAGAAAATCCCCGAATTATGCTAATCTCTTCCATATATTTATCATATTTATCTTAAAAACTATTCGAGGGCAACATGAAACTTTGGGAAAAAGGCGCTTTTCTTTCGGGCGGAAAATTGGTTGAATCCGTGCCGGGCAAAAATCCTGCTGACTGTGCGAAAAACACAATCGCTTATTCAATCTTGCAGAAACACAACACTTCGGGCGACGCTTCTAAACTGAAAATCAAATTTGACAAAATCACTTCACACGATATTACTTATGTCGGAATTATTCAGACGGCGAGGGCTTCCGGGCTTGAGAAATTTCCGATTCCTTATGTTCTGACTAACTGCCATAACTCTCTTTGCGCGGTCGGCGGAACAATCAACGAGGACGACCACATGTTCGGTCTTACCTGCGCGCAGAAATACGGCGGAATTTATGTTCCTCCGCATCAGGCTGTAATCCACCAGTTTGCGCGCGAGATGCTAGCAAAGTGCGGCGACATGATTTTGGGTTCAGACAGCCACACACGATACGGCGCGCTTGGAACCATGGCGATTGGCGAGGGCGGCGGCGAGCTTGCAAAGCAGCTTCTGGGAAAGACTTACGATGTTAATATGCCGGGCGTTATCGCGGTTTACCTGACCGGTTCTCCTGTTCCGGGTGTTGGTCCGCAGGACGTTGCGCTTGCGATTATCAAGGCTGTTTTTGCGAACGGATACGTCAAGAACAAGGTGATGGAATTTGTCGGCCCTGGAGTTGCGAATCTTTCCGCTGACTTTAGAATCGGCGTTGACGTTATGACGACTGAGACAACCTGTCTTTCTTCAATCTGGTCAACTGACGAGAAAATCCGCGAGTTCTATTCAATCCACGGAAGGGAAGGCGACTACAAGGAATTGAATCCGGGCTCTGACGCTTATTATGACGGCGCGATTGAGCTTGACTTGGGAGAAATCCGTCCGATGATTGCGCTTCCGTTCCATCCTTCTTGCGCATATACAATAGAAGAAGTGAACAAGAATCTTATGGACGTTCTTGATGAGACTGAAAAGAGAGCGAAAGTTTCGTTCGGCGACAAGGTGAACTTTACGCTCAAAAACAAGGTGATTGACGGAAAGCTTTACGTTGACCAGGGCGTTATCGCAGGCTGCGCCGGCGGCGGATTCGAGAACATCTGCGCGGCTGCCGACATCTTGAAGGGAAAGGACACTGGAAACGGAAAATTCCTTCTGAACGTTTATCCTGCTTCAATGCCGGTCTACATGGAGCTTATGAAGAACGGCGCGTTCGCCTCGCTTGTTGACGCAGGCGCAATCGTCAAGACCGCGTTCTGCGGACCTTGCTTCGGCGCGGGCGACACTCCTGCCAACGGCGCGCTTTCAATCCGCCATTCAACAAGAAACTTCCCGAACCGCGAAGGCTCGAAAATCCAGAACGGACAGATTGCATCCGTTGCTCTTATGGACGCGCGCTCAATCGCTGCGACCGCCGCAAACAAGGGATTCCTTACAGCGGCCACAGACTTGGCGGACGGCGAGTTCAGCAAGAAAAAATATTTCTTTGACAAGACAATCTATGAGAAGCGCGTTTACGACTCAAAGGGAGTTGCCCATCCTGAAGTTCAGATTCAGTTCGGACCGAACATCAAGGACTGGCCTGAGATGAGGCCGCTTTCAGACGACATCCTGCTCAAGGTTGTTTCAGAAATCCACGACCCGGTTACGACAACGGACGAGCTGATTCCTTCGGGCGAGACTTCAAGCTTCCGCTCAAATCCGCTTGGACTTGCCGAGTTCACTTTGAGCCGCAAAGATCCTGCCTACGTTGGCCGTGCAAAGGCTGTGCGCGACAAGTCGGAAGAAGTCATGGCGGAAGTAAAACGCGCGGAAAAGATTCTTGAGGAAAAATATCCTGAGTTCAAGGGAAGAATTGAAAAGGCCGGGCTTGGCTCTACAATCTACGCTGTGAAGCCGGGCGACGGCTCAGCGCGCGAGCAGGCGGCAAGCTGCCAGAGAGTTCTTGGCGCGAGCGCGAACATTGCAAGCGACTACGCCACAAAACGCTACCGCTCGAACCTTATCAACTGGGGAATGATTCCGTTCCTTTACAAGCAAGGCGAGTCGCAAAACTCCGTTTTGCTCTCCGAGTTTTCTGGCGAAAACTCGCGCAATCTTCTTCCAAATGGTTTGCCATTCGCCAATGGAGACTACATTTTTGTTCCGGGCGCAAAAAAGATGATTGCGGAGAAGCTCTCAAGCATAAAAGCCTACGCAGTCCGCGCCGACGGCACAACCGCCGAGTTCGACCTTGCAACCGGAGATATGACCGACGACGAGCGGAAGATTATTCAGGCAGGATGTCTGATTAACTTTTACAGGGGATAAGAGATAAGGAAAATGGAACAGGCTCTTCCGTTGAGGAGGAGCCTGTTTTGTTGAAAAATAGATTTATGCTATAATATTTTTAAAATATTAATGGAGATAAAGTTATGTCAGTATGGCGAGATATTTGGAAAAAAAGTCTGAATGCTAATTCTGAAATGTTTTTTAATGAAAAAACTGGATTAAAGTCTTTTGAAGAACTTTTAAATAAATATAAAAATGATGGAATGATTTATTATGCTAAGGCAGAAGCATTTGAATTAAGAGGAAAAACCAATGAAGCCATTGAAAATTATAAAAATGCAAAAAATGCTTTTCCTGTGGAACATTGGAAATTAATTGCGGAAAAATCTATAGAGAGAGAGGAAAAAAAATTATTAGCTGAAAAAATATTCAATCTTAATGATTTTGATGATTATTTATGGTATGTTTTTCAAAAAATTTACGAATTTGTTTATATTGATAATTTTATTAGATATATATGTTTGTCTGCAATTTCAAGGGCATCTTCTGAATGGCCACTTTCTTTGATAGATTTTCGTACAATTTTGGAATTGATAGTTAATGAAATTCTTTCTACAAATCATGATTATGGAGATTATGGGCAAGAAAATTTGAAATTGAAAATTAATATTTTGCAATATCAAGGAATTATTAAAAATGCAAAAATAATAGCTGCAATGCATTGGATTAGAAAAAATGGAAATGAGGCGACTCATGCAGTGGAAAATATAAAAAACATAGCAGATTTAACATCAGAAGAAAAGTTCTATGAACTTAAAAAAATTCGAAGTTTTTTACGCTTATAGAATTCTATAATAATTTTAAGAAATTGAATCGTTTAAAATGAGTTGATTAAAAAGAAGTGGACGGAAAGAACAGAATAAACGATTTTATTTAGGCTTGTTAATTCTTGTCCGCCCAATTACAATAAGATTCAGGAAGATATTGAACTTGGGTAGAAAGGAGAAAAAGTTTAATTAGTATGATTAAAGGTAAATGTGGAACAGACTGCGACATTTGTAAGTTCAAAGAAAAATTTAACTGTGGTGGTTGCAATAAGCAAGATGGTAAAATGTTTTGGGGAGAATGTGACATTTATAAATGTGCAACTTCAAAAAGTTTTGAACATTGCGGTGAATGTAAGGAGCTCCCTTGTAGAACTTTAACCGAGTATATAGAAAACGGTCATAATCCTTATCGGTTATCCAATCTAATCAAATGGAGAAATGAGATAATTGACACCCATTGAGGACTTCATTAGGAACTCGTGAGTCCGTGAAAATATGAAGTGGAGCGGAAAAATTTAGCAATCACAAATTTTAACTAAAAAGCACTGTTTCGCTTTATGTGAGACGGTGCTTTTTTTATGGGGAAAATGGTTTTCCCTTAATAGCCTTGCGCGAAAAAGGCAATGTAAAATTCGTTTCTTTGCTCTGTGGTTTCTTGTATTAAAACTGAAACATAAAATGTGTAAATCTTTACTTGTTAATAAGCAAGATTTTGACAGCATGGCAGAATTCGGTGCGTAAAACGCACTTTCGCGCCCGCTTTTCTTCCTGTAAAATATTCTACAATAAAATAGTAACTGCTGCTTGACAAATAAAAAAGGGAGAAACACAATCTTGTCAGAACTCAGAACTCAGAATAGCAACACTGTCTTCAGGCGGCTATATAAAGAATAAAATGAAGACCGCTGTGCTGCAGGCGTGCAAAAATTTGCGCGCCTGCAGCACAGCGGTCTTTTTTTGTTTAAATCATTTTTCGAAGGAGAAAAAAAATGAAGAAATCAAGGATTTTTGCCGCGCTTGCGGCAATGGCAATGGGGCTTGCAGTCTTTGGCTGCAGCGATGGTTCAGGTGATGGAACTATTACTGGCGGTTCGACTTCTGGATCTGCAGTATTTCAGTCAACCAGATTTTATGAAGGAACAATTCAGATTGAATACAAAGCTGACGGCACTTATTTAATGACTTGGTCTTTGGGTGACTATTCTGCGGCAAATGCTACAAACAAAGGAAAAGGCACTTACACACTGGACGGAACTTTTGAGAACGGCACAATTCACCAGCACCAGACCCACTCGTCAGACACACTTTCTAGTGAATGGGTAGAAGAAGTAGAAGATAACGACCTTGCTGTAAAAGATGGAAAATTCACGGTAGATATAGATGAAATTGTAACTTTTACAAAAGTTGGCTCCTCAAGCTCTTCTGGCAGCGGAACTGGTTCAGAGAGCGGCAGCACTGGAGGTTCAACATCCGGCGGCGGTTCAGAAAGCGGCAGCACTGGCGGTACTACTGGAGGCTCGACTTCTTACAGCATAGCAATTTCTTCTGGTTTAAACGGTACTGTTGAGGCTGATAAAACTTCTGCGCAAAAAGGAGAAAAAATCACGCTTTCTGTCAGTGCAAAAGAAGGCTATGAACTTGATTCTATTACTGTAATGGATGCAAGCTCTAAAGCAATTACCCTTACAACTGTAACATCAGATAAAAAATACTATTTTACTATGCCTTCTAGCAATGTTACGGTAACAGCGGTTTTTGATGTTAAATATGTAAATCCACATTCTGTTGGCGACATTGTGCTTAAAGATGGAACTTTTATTCCTTATAGCGAAGACTTGACCCTTACAGACGAGCAGAAAGCAAATGCCATTGCTGTAATTTTTTATGCAGGAAACAGAAGCGACACACTTGGCGCAAGGACACTTGGCGTCGGCTTAAAAACAAGCAAAGATGATGAATATGACAAAACCACAGCTATTGAGATGTATGATATTAGATATTATAGGGGAACTCCTTTGCAGTGGGCGCCAAAAGATACAGCTGGCTATAATATCAATTTTACACAAACCTTTTCAGGATACTTTTTAAAAGGAGATTTAGACGGCAGCGATAACTGGGACATAATTTGTAGCATAGACAGCAATGCCCAAAGCACGGCAGCAACAAATTACCCTGCGTACAATTGGGTAAACACTTATGCTTCTCGCTACGGAATTACAGGAAAGTATGCAGACGGCTGGTATATGCCGACAATATCTGAGCTTATAACAGTATTCAGTTCTGAAGTAGCAAACAAAATAATGGATGTGTTTGAAAAAATTGACGGAAGCCTTTCTTTGTTTAAGGAAGAAAATGGTACATTCCAGGATGAAGATTTTAGCTGTTCCTTAGAACAAGGAAAATATTGGTCTTCTTCTCACTATTATCCAAATTATGTGACTGAATACATTTCGGTGGCAGGCTATGAATATAATGAAGAAGGATATCACAGTGATTACAGTGATTGTGAGGAGAAAAATGAAGTGAATTTTAGCGTGTATGCTGACTCTAAAGACCGCTATCTCTATGTACTTGCAATTCACTCGTTCTAAAAAACAGCTGGCATCATAGAAGTTTACCGGCGGCAAGCCGCTCCTTCGCTTGTAAAAAGTTTTGTTTTTGGCGAAGGAGTTTTTTTTAATCGTCCGCATAGCGAATTATCGCCACTTTGCCGGCAAATTCAAATCGCTTTGGAAAACCGTCATAGATAAGATAATAGTTGACAGAAACTTTTACGAAAACCAGGCGCATACGGCATAAAGAGGCAGGTTGTCGAACCGCTTTTCTGCCCTGTAGTTCGACATAGAAATCCTTAAGCCCCGCAATTTTTCATCTTTGTCCAGCACGGCTTTTAAACTTCTTGAATGAAGATTTTCTTCGGCTTTTACTTCTATTGGAAGCACGGCGGAATCTTTTTGGACTACAAAATCAATTTCATTCGTCGAATTTTCGTTGGTATAATAATGAATTGCTTCTTTTCTGCAAGAAGAAATTTGCTGCTCAACATACTGCTCTGTAAATGCCCCTTTGTATTCTTCAAAAATGGAATTTCCCATTATGATGTCCTTTATGGGAGTGTCAGTGAACGCGCCAAAAAGTCCGCAGTCATTCATAAAAAGTTTAAATGCATTGAAATCCTCGTAAAACTTTATGGGCATGGAGATTTTGTTTACCCTTGTAATTTTATGAACGATTCCCGCATCGCAAAGCCATTGGATTGCGTTTTCATATTCTGCCGCCCTGGCTCCTTTTCTTATTGCTCCATACACAAATTTTTTGTTTTCCTTTGTCAGCTGTGAGGGGATTGAATTCCACACAATTCTGATTTTTGCTATGTCCGATTTTGGAGCGTGTTTTGCAATGTCATCATCGTAATCATGAAGAATCGCTTTTTGAATTTTCCTGACTTCAAGCACGTCACCGCTTGCCGCATATTCTTTAACACATTCTGGCATTCCGCCTGTAAAATAATATTGCCGTAAAAGTTCAATAAACGAAGATTTTAAAGAGGCTATGTCGTTCCATTCGCAAGATGATAAAATCTGCGCTTTTTGCTCTTCCCCGACAGCAAGCAAAAATTCTTCAAAATTAAGCGGATAAAGACGAAGCGTATCAACTTTGCCTACAGGAAAGGACTCTCCGTCACGAGTTTTTAGCCCCAAAAGAGAACCTGCGGCCGCAATATGAAACTCGCCTGCGTTTTCACAAAAATATTTCAACGAGCCGAGAGCCTTTGGAAGCTCCTGAATTTCATCAAAGAAAATAAATGTTTTTCCTGGAACAACCGGAGTGTGAGAAATCGCAGAAATAATCCTCAGGATTCTCTTTACATCGTAGTCAATAAAAAGGTCTTTTACTTCCGGATTATTGTCGCAGTTGATTTTAATGTAATGCTCATATTCGTTTTTGCCAAATTCGTCTAAAAGCCATGTTTTGCCAACCTGACGGACACCTTCCAAAATGAGCGGTTTGCGGTTTTGAGAATTCTTCCATGCGGCTAAATCTTTGTACAGTCTTCGCTTCATAATTTTATTATCACACTTTTCTTGGGATAATTCAATAAAAGCAGCGCATTTTTCTTTGGATAAAAAGGGGAGAATCTTACATTTTTCTTTGGATAAAAAATCAGCCTTTAATTTCGGTGCGTAAAACGCACTTTCGCTCCCCCCCCCCTTGCCCTGTAAAATACTGCCATATTAATTTTTTAAGGAGTTTCTTATGAAGAAATTTTTAAAAGCATTGGCAGTGCTTGCGGCGGTCGCAGCGCTTGGATTTGGATTCGCATCTTGTTCTGATTCTGACGATGGTAACGGCGGCTCAGGCTCAGGAGCGTTGGCAGCGTTTACTCATCCTGAAGATTATGGAAGACAAACAATTTATTTCTATTCAGATAATACCTGGAAAAAAGAAAACGTATTCACTACTTTTGATAATTATACAGAATGGGACATGAGCGGAACGTATACAATTGCTTCTGGAGATTTTACAAACGGAAAATTGGATTTTACAGTTGTAGAGAAGGACGGAGAAAAAAGCGGCTGGAAGAAAGTTTCCTTGGAAATCAAGGACGGCGTGTTCTATCTTTATGTACCGGATAGTGGTGCAGTTGTCGTGAATGACTCTAGTTATGATAAATATGAAAAACAATAGTCCTGCGGCTTAATCCGCTAAAGACTTTGTGAAAGGCTTCCTGTTTTTATGGGAGGCCTTTTTTTTATTTAGCCCAAATGTCGAGTTTTGATAAGAACAGTAATTTAATTGTCATTCCCGTGCTACGACACTGCGATGTTTCCGCAGTAAACTCGGTCAGGAATCTGTTGGAAATTTTCAATAGATTATCGGGTCAAGCCCGATAATGACATTAAATTATAAAAAGGCTTTAAGAGAGCGAAGCGAACGTACCTTGACCAAGCCGTATTCCCGGTGCGTAAAACGCACTGAAATTTTTCGCCGGAATTTGCTATACTTTATGAATGATGAACGGAAACACTGCAAAATTCGGCAAAAGGCATTTCTTCACGGCCGCCATTACAATCCTCATTTTCAGCGTGTGCGACTTGCTTGCGGCTTCTTTTTTTCAGGACTTCTTAAAATCGCCGTTTTTCTTCGACACCATTTTTATGACTGCCGCCCTGTTTCTGTTCGGGCCTGTTGCCGCTCTTGCCGAATATCTTCTGTTCATTTCCTTTACCTGCGTAAAGCTTAAAATCCTCATCGGAAAAACTGATTTTGTCTTCTTGTACACGCTCTCCGCGTTCACGATTATTCTTGTTACATGGCTTTTTATCCGCAAAAAGGAAAATCTCAAGAAGGGCGTGAACCTGACCTTTCTGTACATTCTTACCGCTTCGGTTCTTGCAGGACTTGCGTGCAGCGTTGTTTCGGGCTTGATAAATTGGTTTGCGCAAAAACTGTTCCAGAAAGACTGGAATTTCAACACATTTATTTTTGCCTTCAACGGCGACGAATATATGAATTTCCTTTTTTCCGCAATTATAGGCCGCATTCCCGTCACCGTTTTGGACAGAGTGATTACGACCTTTTCGGGCTTTGGAATCAGCAGGCTGTATAGTAAAATTATGCATGGGGGGGGGTAAAGAGCGGCGGCAGGATGCCGGCTTTGACTCGGTATAGAAAATATGAAAAAACTCCTTTTGCTTCTTACAGTTATCGCTTTTCTCGTTTCATGCGCGCAAAAATCTCCGGATAAAAACGGCACGGATACAGTCTGCGGCTCCTGGAACGAATTTTGCGCAATGCAGGACGCCTCCTCTCTTGAGGATTTTATCGGCACGCTTAAACGCTTTGACACTAAATGCTTTAACAGCGACATGGCATTAAAAGAGCTGGCAGAGAATCAGATTGCGCTCTGCATTTCCCTGGCGGAGGGGCTGCGGCCGCTCATTTTGGAAAAAGAAAACCATAAGGAAGAGATTCTGCTTGCTGTTCACGAAATGGACAGGGTTTTTATGAGTTTTCTAAAAAACAAAAACGAATCTCTTGAAGACACGCACCAAAAGCTGTACGAATTCTTCATTTATTTTACGCTTACGATTCTGATTGGCGGAGCTGTTCTTGTCATTCTGAACATAAAGGAAGGGCTTGAGAAAGACAAGATGCTTTACAGTTCGCAGGCCTTTTTGCAGCATTCGATTTTGATTCAGGAAGCCGAGCGCAAAAGAATCAGCCGGGAGCTCCACGACAGCGTCGCGCAGAATTTGCGGTATGTTTCTCTTCTTGCGGAAAATATTTCTGACAGAGGCACGGCGGCTAAGATTATTGAAACGCAAAACCAGAACATTGAGGAAATCAGAAGTCTCTGCTACAACCTGACTCCGCCGAGCATTACAAAAGACAATCTGCTTTCTTTGGTGAATGTCTTTGCAAAGAAGATTTTCGGAGACGCTTTCCAGTTCCGTCTGATTGCGGAAAACGGTGTTGACTTTTCCTGCTTGAATGGCGACGGGCTCTTGAATGTTTACCGGATTGTGCAGGAAGCGCTGCAGAATATAAAGAATCACGCTGGCGCGAACGAAGTCACGGTGTTTTTTAAGAGAAGCGCACCGGAGGCCGGACCTGCCGAAAACGCCGGACAAAAAGCGGCATTGAAAAAGGCATTTCCGGCGCGGGCGATGGCTACAAAAAATCCAGGGAGCCATTTTAAAATCATAATTTCCGACGACGGCTGCGGAATGGACGGGGAGCTTGTAAAAGAGATAAACTGTGCCGTTTTTGAAAAGTCCAAGGAATCCCATTTTGGAGTCCGCAATATCTGCGAGAGGGCAAGGCTTCTCAACGGAAAAGTGACGTTCTCTTCCGCGCCGGATTTTGGAACGCAGATAACGGTGGAGGTGTGAAAAATGGCGAAAACATTTTACATTGTTGACGACCACGAGCTTTTGCGCATCGGCACGATTTCCTACATCGAAAAAAAATCTGGCTGGGTTTGCAAAGGGAATTCCGGCGAGCCTGAACAGGCGCTTTCTGAGCTTTCGCTTTTGTCGGGCGGAAACACGCTTCCGGACCTTGTGATTTCCGACCTTAATTTTTCTGGCGACGACGCGGGCTTTGACTTTATCGCAGAGCTTCACTCGCTTTATCCGGAACTAAAAATCATAGTGTACTCAATGTTCTTTTCGGCAGGAATAGTCCAGACGGCAATTCAAAACGGAGCTGCGGGCTATGTTTCAAAAAACGCGCCGTCGGACGAGCTCATAGAATGCATGGACAACGCTTTCAGCGGAAAAACTTTTGTCCAAAAAGAATTGCGGGAAAATCTTGTGGAATTCAATTCGTTTACAGACGCGCTTACGCAAAGAGAAAAGCAGGTGATGGCCTTGATTCTGCAAAACTTTTCCAACATACAGATTGCTGAAAAACTGCAGATAAGACAGCGCGCTGTGGAAAACTATATCTCAAGCATCTACGAAAAAACCGGCATCAACGACAAAAAGGAATTCATCAGGCGGTTTGGAATGTGAAGAAATCCATTTAGGGCATCCTCAAAAATTTTCTGGATTTGGCTTATGGGAGATAAAACCTTGCAGCAGGAAGATGAGGCAGAAAGAAAAATATACCCAGTATGTTGAGTAAATAAAGTCACTGTATTTTAAAATAAAGTAACTAAATTTTCAAATATAGTTACTTTATTCGGGCAACTTAGTTACTTTATTTTTTATGATATATGAATTAAGTTTCCGCTGCAGGCACAGTTATTGCCGCTCTCGCTTACCTAAAAAATAAGTAGAGTAAAAAATAACCGCCAAGTTTGACCTACTGCGGCGGCTATTATCGCATTTAGTGGAGATACCCCAAAGTTCGGGCATTTCCTTTCATTTTATATAACATATTGGTGTCATGCCGTCAACTTCCAGCCGAAATCCGAACATTGAAACTGCGCTTCTTTAAATCTATAATCAGAGCATGAATACTTTTTATGGAATTCTGATTCCTTTTCTTGGAACCACATTGGGCTCAGCCTGCGTTTACTTTCTTGGGAAAAGTTTAAATAAAAATGTCCAGAAATTTCTTTTGGGATTTGCATCTGGAGTAATGGTTGCGGCTTCTGTGTGGTCGCTTATAATTCCTTCAATAGACAGTTCATCCTCGATGGGAAAACTTGCGTTTATTCCGGCGGCAACTGGAACTGCGGCTGGAATTGCCTTTCTTTTTTTGCTCGATGTTCTGATTCCGCATCTTCACGTTGACTCGGAAAAGCCTGAAGGCTTAAAAGCAAAGCTCAAGCAAAGCACCATGATGTTCCTTGCGGTTACGCTCCATAATATTCCGGAGGGAATGGCGGTCGGCGTTGTCTTTGCGGCGTTTTCTGCGCAGAGCCTGGGATTTGCTGCGGCTGCGGCTCTTTCGGCAGGAATTGCAATTCAGAATTTTCCTGAAGGCGCGATAATTTCAATGTCGCTTGCAGGAAACGGAGAGTCAAAAAACAAGTCGTTTGCGTTCGGAGTTCTTTCTGGAATTGTGGAGCCTGTCGCGGCGGTAATTACAATCCTTCTGAAAAATTTAATAGTGCCAGTCCTGCCTTACCTTTTGTCATTCGCGGCCGGCGCAATGCTCTACGTTGTTGTGGAAGAGCTGATACCCGAAGCTTCTGAAAAACCGCACTCGAATTTAGGCACAATCGGATTTTCAGTCGGCTTTATTCTGATGATGATTCTGGATGTCGCACTGGGATAAAAGTTTCTTCTGAATTATTTCATTCCCGCTGGAACTTGCAAGGGACACTTGCCTTTTATTTCATAGCGGCAGTTGCAGCAGTCGTCTCCGTCTCCAAGCGTCTTGGTTCTTGAAAAACCGTTTCCCATATAGTGGGCGACAATGTAGTCAACGGCGCAAATTCCGGGCAGCATTCCTTCCGCGCCATATTTTTTCGCAAGCGTAATAAATCCGCATCTCTTTATGTCAATTTCAAAAGAATTTTTGTTCAGATTTCTGTATTCAATGAGCCAGTCATTTTCATGAAGATTTCCATTCTTTTGATGTTCGATGTGGGACGCGGCTTTTTTTCGGAAGCTTTCAAGATAAATTCTTCCGGCTGAACGAAGAAAAATTTTTGGCACAGTCAAAATCATGCATTCATTCATTTTCCACATCAGGCTGTCGGCTTCTTTTGCGGAAAGTCCAAGATTCCGCATGGATTTGTACCAGGCGATATATGACGGCGTATACGCATAGTTAAAAGAAAAAATGCTTTTTCCAATATCGGGCAGTTCCAAAAGAACCTTTTTAAATACAATGCGAGATTCGGCTTTGAACTTTTTCCAAAATTCCGCGCCATAGTTTTTTATAATAAATCTGCGGCTGCGAAACATTGTAATATTGTAGATAAACCTATAAATATTCACGTTTTTATTCTAGCACAATTTCTTAAAAATAGCAGGAACAAACAGGCTCTAGGTAGCATTTCCAAGCCGGCCGTCAAGTGAAGATGGTTTGCCGTAATTTGCTTCTCCGTTATAGCTCAAGGCTGTTTTCGTTTAAAAGAAAATCAAAAATGCTTAGAACAAGTATTCCTTCTTCGGTATAGTATGAATGAATATTTATTTTTTCGATGATGATTTTTTTGAATGAATCGTTTATGTTCAAAAAAGGCCTCTCTTCCTGCAAAACTTTTTCTCTGTCGGGCAAAGCAAACGCAGACTGAATGTAATATTTTTTAAAACCTTTATTCACTACAAAATCAATTTCATATTGCACGCGGCAAGATTTTCCATCTTTGTTCCGTTCGCTAATCTGAACAACTCCAACGTCAACATTATAGCCTCTCATTACAAGCTCATTGTAAATAATGTTTTCCATGATGTGAGTTTCTTCCATCTGCCTGAAATTCAGCCTCGCATTCCGCAATCCGATATCAGAAAAATAATACTTCAGTGGCGTGTCGATATATTTTTTTCCTTTAATATCGTAACGGTAGCTGGCAGAAACAAGAAATGAGTCGCTTAGATATTCAAGATATTTCTTTACAGTTTCCTGGCTGATTTTTTTCTTATTGCTTACAAAAGTGTCCGCGATTTTTTTTGGATTGGTAAGCGAGCCTATGCTTGATGAAATCATGTTGATTAAGTCTTCAAGTTCTGAAGTGTTCTTGACTTTATTGCGTTCAACAATGTCGGTTATATAAGTTTCTGCAAAAATATTCTTTAAGTATTCGGCTTTTTTTTCCGGCGATTTTAGAAGTACGACCGCAGGCAATCCGCCGTAAGTTATGTATTCCTTCCAGCCATCCTCAACCGGACCTGAATACACGCTCATAAACTCAGAAAACGAGAGCGGGCTTATATGAATCTCGTCTCCACGGCCGCGAAATTCAGTTATAATGTCTTTTGAAAGGAATTTTGCGTTGCTTCCAGTTACATAAACATCTGCATTTGGAATGTGAAGAAATCCGTTCAAGACATCCTCAAAATTCTCCAAAAGCTGAACTTCATCAAGAAAAATATAATACTGCTTTGAATCTATTATTCTGCTTTTTACAAAATTATATGCTTCTTCTGCATTTCTGTACTTTCTAAAAGCAAAATCATCAAACTGGATTTCTATAAAATGGGATTCGTCAATTCCGTTTTGAGCGAGGTATTCCTTAAAAAGATTGAAAAGCAAAAATGATTTGCCGCAGCGACGGATTCCGGTAATTACTTTTACCATGTTGTTTTGCCTTGCGGAAATGAGCTTATTTAAGTAAAAATCCCGATTTATTATCATAAAAAAATCTCATTTGATATTTTTGCATACAGATGCAAAAATATCAAGCAGAAAAACAGGACAGACTCTTCCGTGTTCTAAAACCGAAACTTCAATGTTGTCTTCTATAATGTAGTTTGTATAAATTGCTAGTTCTTATTCAAAAGGAAGTCTACAATATTTATAATACTGATTCCTATTTCGCAAAATCAATAATTTTTTAATTTTGCGAAATAGAAGTTATTTTATAACATCATATTCCAATTGTTTTTTATCTATTCGCTATTGTGTATTGCTATTTCGTTTTTCATTTCCCCGAACAACTCCTTCAGATTATCTGCTATTTTAGCTTCAAGAGCGCAGTCTTTTTTTGCTCAGGGTTTTAAGCTCTGTGTTAATCTCCAGCATTTCGTCTTTATCAATTCTGCAATGATTCTGCTGTCTGGTGTATAAGATTTTTTATGGTTTTTTGGATGTTCTGCGGAATCGAATCTAAATCTGTTAAAATTGACTTTGTCTCCGGATTAATCTGAATAAACGCTGGCGATTTTGATTTTTCATCCTTTCCTGTAACCAGATATTCAACCGAAACATTCAGAGCCTGCGCGATTTTAACTGCAATGTCGGCAGGGGGAATCACCTGTCGTGCGCTCAGGTAACAGTCTAGAGTTGGCTTTGGAATTCCGGTCGCAACGGCAAGCTCCTTGACCTTCATGTCCTGATAATCAAGCTCTTCCCTCAGATTTTCCCTAAAAGTTTTTGGCATAGTTTTATATTAATAACATTTCATAAATTATCTCTTGTTAATAATGATAAATCATAATATAATCATAAACTAATAATGAGATGTCATAAATAAAGTTGTGTAATTCTCATTATTACTCTTGATTTTGGAGAAGATTTTGACCCGACACGCCATTCTCTGCGGCTGTGCGCCTGACGGATTCACGCAGAAAAAAATAAACGAAATGCACGATTTTCTCGCAAGCGAAGCCGGCGGCTCTTGGGCGGAAAAGGAAATTATGATTTTCCCGAACGGCGTTACAGAGGCGATGCTTTCTTTCGTGCTTGAACGGCTAAGAGCGGACAAAACTGAACAAATTCTTCTATATATATGCACTTTGTCGCCGACTGCGGATGAAGATAAGTCTGTGTGGCTTGGCGGCGAGGAAGTTAGAAAGAGCGTGATTGGGGTGTTCTGTGCGGATGGCTGCGGTCAGGTGGTTTATGACTGCGGAAGGGAAATGGTGAGGGAGGAAGAGATAGAGCAGGAAGAAAAAATTCTTGAAAGCAAAATAACTTCACTTTCATTTGCGAAGACGGGAGAGTGATATGAAAAACTATCTCTTTGAGGAAATTCCGCTTGCAGTTCCTTCTGGCCTTGCGGAGATGAAGTCTGTTTTCTCCCAAATGCTCGATGATTCAGGGCAGTCTGTAATCTCGTTCATAAATCCTGAAATCTTTTTGGCTCAAGAGAAAAATCCGCTTCTTCACGAATATTTCAAGAGCGCGAAGTACAACTTTATAGACGGAATAAATCTTCTGTACGCAATCAACAAAAAGCTCGGCACTTCATATTCCGCCGCCGACCGCTATCCTGGAACTGATTTTTTTGACTATCTTCCTGACGACAGAAAAGTGGGCGTCTATCTTTACGGCTCAAAAATCGAAAACCTTGAGGACGCAAAGCTCAGCATAGAAAGCGCGCATCCGAACGTAAAGATAATTGAATGGACGTTCGGCTACACAAAATTTGACGGCGACTTTCTGATTGAAAAAATAAACGCCGCAAAACCCGACATTCTGATTGTCTGCAAAGGCTGCCCGCTTCAGGAAAAGTGGATTTGGGAAAACAAGCAAAAACTGAACGCAAAAATAATCTTCGGAAACGGCGGTGCTGTCGATTTCTGGAGCGGAAACACAAAACGCGCGCCTGAGTTCATGATCCGCCTCGGACTTGAATGGTTTTTCCGGCTGTTCGCAAGTTTCTCGTTCAAGCGCGTGGCAAGGCAGATGAAGCTTGTGAAATTTTTGGTGAAGTATAGGCGAGGAAAATATGATGTGAGGGAAGTTTTCAACTGACTTTTCTATGAAAGGCAAACGTTATCTTGCAAAAAATATAGCTTTTCTCACTGTGGGGCAGTTTGGAACTAAGCTTCTGACGTTCTTTCTTGTGCCGCTGTACACAAGCGTGCTCACTTCTAGCGAATATGGAACTTACGACTTGTACTCCGCGACTGTGGGGCTTTTTGTGCCGATTTTGACTTTGAACATCTCGGACGCGACAACGGTATTTCTTCTGGACAGGAATGTAGCAAAGGAAGGAATTGTTTCCATAAGCCTGAAATATTATTTTTACTCGCTTCTGGCTTTTGCGTCGCTTATTGTGGCGAATGTTTTTCTCAACTTTGCGCCGCTTTTCAATGAGTATCCGCTTTTTCTTTTTCTGATGTTCGCGGTGAACGCTCTTAGCCAGCTTCTCTTGAACTATGCGCGCGGCTTTGACCGGGTAAAGGATGTCTCCGTTTCCGGCGTGCTCTGCTCGGCGGTGATGATTGCGCTCAACATAATCTTTCTGCTTCCGCTTCATCTTGGGCTTAAAGGCTATTATCTTGCCACGATTGCCGGAACGCTTTCCCAGATTCTTTATCTCTGCGTATCGCTGGAGATTTTCCGCTTTATAAAAATCAGGAGGCAGGACAGAACGCTCAAAAAACAGATGCTCTCGTACTCATGCCCGATGACCCTGAACAGCGTCTCCTGGTGGGTGAACAGTGTTTCTGACCGCTATATTGTTACGGCAATGTGCGGAATTGTTGAGAACGGAATCTATTCTGTGGCGTACAAGATTCCTTCCATTCTTTCAATGTTCCAGCTGATTTTCAGCCAGGCGTGGACGCTTTCCGCCGTGCAGGATTTTGACAAGGATGACAGAAACGGATTTTTTTCAAAGATGTACGGATTTTACAATGTCGCGATGTGCATTGTCTGTTCGGTGCTGATTATCCTTGCAAGACCTATTGCGCATATTCTTTATGCGAAGGACTTCTTTGCTGCATGGAGATATGTGCCGTTTCTGCTTGTCTCTGTGGTTTTCGGCTCTCTTTCGGGGTACTTGGGCGGAATATTCGCGGCTGTGAAGGACTCAAAAAGCTTTGCGACCTCTACAGTTGCTGGTGCGGTCTTGAATATTGTTCTGAATATCGTCTTGATTCATTTTATCGGAACTTTGGGAGCGGCAGTTGCGACCGCCGCGGCTTACATACTTGTCTGGGCGATGAGAATGTACAAGGCAAAAAAAATGATGCGGCTGGATGTTGCCATTGCAAAGGACTGCGCGGTTTACATGATTCTTGTTGCTCAATGCGTTGTGGTTCTTTTGGACGATAGGTTGGGCGGCTGGAATTACGTGGTGAATTCCGTGTTGCTTCTTGCCTCTTGTGTTCTGTGCAGAAAGGAAGCATCGCAGATTGTGGAATTTGGAAAAAGAAAAATAGGAGCTGGAAAATAAGTTATGGAAGAGAAAGAAAAAGTTTCTATAGGCGTTCCTATATATAAAGTTGAAAAATTTTTAAGCAAGCTGATTGATTCGCTTGTAAATCAGACATACAAAAATCTTGAGATTATCCTTGTCGATGACGGCTCTCCTGACGGCAGCGGAAAAATCTGTGATGAATATGCAAAGAAAGACAGCAGGATTAAGGTTATCCATAAAGAGAATGGCGGTGTAAGCTCTGCAAGAAATAAAGTTCTGGAAATTGCGACCGGCAAATGGCTTGTCTTTGTGGACGGCGATGACTGGCTTGAATCTGACTGCGTGGAATATATGCTTCGCCTTGTTCATGAGACTGATTCTGAAATGGGCATGTCATTGAACAATTTTACGACAAGAGACAGAAAGCAGATTGACAATGACTTGATTGAAACTTGGTTGCCTGAAAAAGCTGCCTGCACAATGCTTTATCCTTATCTTGCAATCGGCTGCTGGAACAAGATTTACAGTTTGGAGTTTCTGAGGAAAAACAGCATCACGTTTACGCATAAACTCAGTGGCGAGGGAATGGTTTTTATCGTAACTGCCGCACAGTATGCAAATCACGTGGGAGTCGGCAGAAGAAAGGTTTATAACTACAGGCTTAACAATGAAAATTCTGCGATGACAAAATACCGTCTGGAAATGGGAACTTATGCGCAGAAAGCTATAAACAAGATAAAAAGCGAGCTTGTTATAAAAACACCGCGTCTTATAAACGCCTGCAACTGGCACATCTGGAAAAACTATAATTTCACATTGTTCCTGATTATCGCGACAGATTCAAAGAAAGAAAACATTGAACTGTATAAAGACTGCCTGAAAAACAACCGCAGGCTGTTCATTTCCGCAAATCTTAAGGCTGACTTAAAGCTAAAGACAAAAATAAAGAACCTGATAATCGGGCTTTTCCCTATCTGGTACGCAAAACGCAGCCTGAAAAACCAGCGCAAGGCGTTGAAAAAAGACTTGATGGAGTAGGTGATGAAAGTCGGCATCATAACATATTGGATTACCCGAAGCAATTATGGCACCCTCTTGCAGAATTTCGCCTTGCAGACTTTTTTGCGCTCTCTCGGCTTTGAGACTTTTCTGATTAGAACTGATATTCCGCTTGGCTGTTCAAGGCGAAGTTATTATAAATCGCTTTTGCAAAAAAACGGATTTTTTTCATTGTTTCATTATTTCAAAAGCCGCTTGTTCTGCAAGATTGCACGGAAAATTTCATCAGAAAATAAAAATGATGAGAAAAGAAAATTTCCTGATTTCGTGGACAAAAACTTGAATCCCACAAAAATTTTCAGAAGTCTTTCCGAGCTTGAAGATGGCTGTCCTGCCGCTGAAATTTACATTGCCGGAAGCGATCAGGTCTGGAACACTTACGGAGAAAATTATGGTGCAGTTTCTGAACAGATAAAAGCGTTTCTTCTTTCATTTGCGCCGGATTCTGCAAAGAAAATTTCCTGCGCGGCTTCTTTTGGAAAAAGCTCGTTGAACATGGAATTTGAGAGTCTTTTTAGGAAGGAGCTTTCGAGATTTGACTTTATTTCCTGCCGTGAAAAAAACGGAGTTGAAATCTGCAAAGGGCTTGGATTTGAAAACGCAGTGCTTCAGCAAGACCCGACAATGCTTCTTTCTTCCGGTGAATATAAGAAAATTGCAAGCAAAAGTCTTGCTCCAAAAAAGCCCTATATTCTGCTTTATCTTTTAGGAAACGACACGGATTTTTCTATACGTAGACTGAAAAAATTTGCGAAGTCTAAAAATCTTGAAGTGGTTTATGTTCCAGCAAATGAGGCGCAAAAAATCAATTTTCATAAAAAAACATTTCCGACGGTGGAAGAGTGGCTTGGGCTTTACGGGAACGCAAGCGCGGTTGTTACAAACTCGTTCCACGGAACAGTGTTCTCTTTGATTTTTAACAAGCCTTTTTTGTCAGTCCATCAAAGCGGAAAATTTGAAAGCCAGAATGTGCGGATAGATTCCCTGCTGGAGGATTTTGGATTAAATAGCCGGATTTTTTTAGGCAATTTTGAAAAACTGCTCGTGCCAGTCGGTTTTGAGAATGTGAACAAACGGCTGGAAGAAATTAGAGAAAGTTCGCCGTTTGTGGAATGGATAAAATTGAAAAAATAAAGTGCAGGAGGAAAACTGAGAAGGTAATTGATTTTTGACATTTTGCGTTATGCAAATGTTTGTTCTTTGACATTTCTGTTTTTAATTTGGGTGAAAAAAAGTCTGTTTCGTGCTATATTATATATGTGGATAAGATAAAAATAGCCAAAAATGTTGTTTGTTTTTATCTTTTGAACTTAAAGAGTCTGCGCTGAAAACTTGCTTTTTACGGGAGGTGAATATGCAAAATATTGCTGCTCTTACAAAGATGATAACAGCACTGGATGAGGATTCTCTCAATTCTGTTGCAAATTATGTTATTTATCTTACATCTGTAAAAGAAAAATCCTCTGATTGCAAAACAAAGCAGGTTGCCTTTGATTCCTTGATGAAGCTTAAAGGCAAGATTGCCAGAGAAATAGATCCAAAAAAAGAGCTTTTAGAGGCGCTTGATGAAAAATATTCGCGTGCTTATTGATACAAATATTTTCTTGGATTTCTTCTGCAAGCGAGCTTCATTCTGCGATTCTGCTCAGAAGATTATATCACTTTGCAAGGATGGAATCCTTCATGGCTTTGTTGCGGCACATTCTATTTCCAATATGTTCTATATTTTGCGAAAAGATTTTACGGATGATGAGCGAAGGGAATTGCTTCTTGACCTCTGCTCTATCTTTACAGTCTGTGCGGTTGATAAAGGAAAAATAATTCACGCATTGAAGAATAAATCTTTTTCGGATTTTGAGGATGGGCTTCAGAACGAGTGCGCTTTGTCTGAAAATCTTGACTGCATAATAACGCGGAACAAAAAAGATTTCTTGAATTCATCTTTGCCAGTTTATACTGCGGACGAGTTTTTAGAATCGCTATAAACTTTGAAAAATTAAAATAGAAATATAACAGCTTAAAATCAATTCTCTTTTCAGCCTGAAAATAAATGGCTGAGCCAAAAATCTTAAATTTAAAATCTTCATATTTTCATTATTCTCAGAATTGCATAAAAATAGAATGTTTTTGTGTTCTGGGGATTTTTTTTGTCTTCAGATGAAATATGTATTTTGGAGGAAAATTATGGCAACAGATGGCGGTGAATATTTCGATTTGACTGACGATTCAAAAATCTTGCAGATAGATTCTCCGCAGGAAAATTTGAGCGGACCGTACAATGTGGTTTACAAAGATTTGAATGAGCGCTGGGCAGCCGTGACTATTAAATGGGATAAAAAGCCTTGCTTGGGAATCCGCTGGTTCTGGGACGTAACTGGAATGCCAAACGGACACGGATATTCAACTTGGCTTGTTGTTTCTGATGAGATTGCATTTTCAATTTTGAATGGGCTTCCTATAAAGCCTGCTATAAAACTGAAAGTTCAGGATTTTCTTGCGGGAAGACATTGAAGGAAAATCTTCGTTTGTGGAATGGATTAAAAAAATAAGGAGTTGTTGATGAATTTTATTTGTCTAAATAAAAATTTTATAAAACAAAAAACTAAGTCTGTTTTAGCAGTAGAAATGTCTATTATTTCATTTAGTTTAACAGTATTTTCTTTTTTTGGTGATTTTACTTTAAAAAATTGGAATTTTTGTTTATTGGGAAAATTTTCCGTAGTTTTTTTATTTTTTATTTTCTGTGTATTTATTGCTTTTATTTTATCTTGTTTATTGACTTTTCTGAAAGTAGAAAATCGTGTTTGGGGAAAAAATAATTCAACTTTATCAATTATATATGGTGATATTTTTAACTTAAAACAAAAAAAGAATAAAAAACAATTCATTGTTATTCCTGTTGATACACAATTTATGACAGAGGTCGATTCTGAATCTCTGAACATAAAATATCCAAGGGTCGCTCCAGATTCTCTACATGGAAAATTTATAAGTAAATTCTATAAAAATAAAAATGATAAACTCAAAAATGATATAGAAACTTATATTGATAAGAAAGAATATAAAATTGACAAAAAACAACAGTCAAAATATTCGACTTTATCAGAAAATAGATTTGAAGTAGGTACTATAGTTCAAATTGCTCCAGAAAATGATAAAGGAAAAATTTTTTTATTATTAGCATTAGCTGAATTTGATGAACATAATAAGGCATCGTGCAGTAAATCTAAATTAATAATTGCGTTAAATGCTTTATTTAAATTTTATGATGAAAATTGTCAGGGCGGGGACTTATATATTCCTCTTATGGGAACAGGATTCTCTAGAGTTGGACTTACAGAAAATGAGTCATTGCGAATAACAAAATCCTGTGCAGAACTTAATTTGGACTATATAAAGGGAAATGTAAGTATTGTTGTTTATAAGAAATTGAGAATGGATGTTTCTATTTTTCAATAATAAAAATTGGAGGATTGTATGATTTGTGGTTTTAATTGCGTTGGTTTTGATAAATTTAACTCAGCTCATTATGAGGAAAATCAAAATGATTGTAGATTAAAGGATTTTATTGTAAATCAAAAAATTGATGCAAAATCTTTGCAGGAAAATATATTTCCAATAAAACCAGCTGATATATTTATATCTCATTCTCATAAAGATGAAAATATTGCTTGTAATTTAAAATCCTGGTTGGAAGAGAAGTTGAAACTTACAAGTTTTCTTGATAGTGATGTTTGGGGAAGTGCCGATACAATTTTGAAACAAATAGATAATTCTGATTTTGTATCTCATTATGTGAAAGATAAAGGTGGAACTACTTATAGCTATGAGGACAGAAATTTAACTACCTCTTATGTTCATGTAATGTTATGTAATGCAATTATGCAGGCTTTTGATTCTTGTAAATTTGTATTTTTTATTAATACGCCAAACTCAATTAATGCTAAGGCTTCTGTAGAGGATAAAGAAACAAATTCTCCATGGATTTTTTATGAATTGGGCGTTTTAAAATATATAAGAAAAAAAGAAGTTGATTTGAATAAATCATTTTCTCTAAAGGAACAAAAAAGTCTAGAAAATTTTATTAATTTTCCGACTTCTGATTTAACAAACTTACCTAAGCTTACTTATGAGAAATTGAATTCATTAAATAATACTGATGTTGTTTCTGAATTGCTAAAGTTAGGTAATGTAATATGAATCCAAAAAAATCAATTTGCTTTATAATGCCGGGGCTTTCTCATGGTGCTGTCGGCGGGTATAAAATCGCCTATGAGTATGCAAACCGTTTGTCCGCGCTTGGATATAAGGTTTCTGTTTTTTATCCGCTTTTTATGACAAAAAGAATGAAGTTTTCTTTGCTTGTGCGGATAAAGAAACTGCTTGCATATCTGCCTCTGAAAATTCTAAAACTTTATCGGCAGCGGTGGTTTCCATTAAAAAATGTAAAAGAGGAATTCTCTTTTTCTTACAGCAAGAAAATTTTTAAGAAATATGATGTGCTTGTCGCAACTTTTATTGACAGCGCGTTTGCTTTGCACGACTTAAATCTTGACAGGTCGAAGTCCTGTATCTATCTGATACAGGGTTTCGAAAAATGGCCTCCATTTTCCGAAACCCAAGTTTTTGAAAGCTATAGATTTCCTATGAAAAAAATTGGCATAACACCGTGGCTTTTGGCAAAAGTTCGGAGTGCGGGTGAAAATGCGGCGCTAATTTACAACGGTTTGGATTTTTCATATTTTACGCTTTCTCAAAAAATTGAGGAGCGGAATCCTTATGAAATAAGCCTTATGTACCACACACGTCCAGAAAAACGCTTTGAGGATTCTGTAAAGGCTCTTGAGATTGTTCACAACAAGTTTCCGCAGATTCATGTTTCTGTCTTTGGGATTTTCAACAGTCCGGAAAACTTTCCAAAGTGGTTTACTTATTATAAAAGCCCTTCTAAGGAGCTTCATAATAAGATTTACAATGATTCTTCTATATATATTGCGGCAAGTTCCACAGAAGGTTTTGGGCTTACGGTTGCCGAAGCGATGATTTGCGGCTGCGCTGTCGCCTGCACTGACAACGGCGGTTTTTCTTCGATGGTGGCTGATGGCGAGACTGGACTTCTTTCCCCGGTTTTTGACTATAAGGCTTTGGCGGAAAATATTATTAAACTGATTTCTGACAATGAGCTTCGGATTCGGCTTGTAAAAAACGGCAATGAAAATATAAAGAAATTCAACTGGGAAAGTGCCGTTGAGAGTTTCCAGAAGGTGATTGAAGAATGTTGAAAAGTCTGATTTTTGTGTTCTGCACAGCGATGGGAATTTTTCTGACTGTCGTTCAGGAAAACTATAAAAGAACATTGCGTTTTTCTTTTTCTGCGTTTGTGTTCTTTCTTGTTCCTATATTATGTTTTGCGCTTTCTCGTTTTTTCTGGGCGGATGCGGCAGGTCTTGCTGATTATCATAATTATTTTGATTTCTTCAATCACGCGGATAAAGTAATTGAAAACCGCTTTGAGATTATGGCAAAAGTCATCAGATTTTTAAGTCCGACTCTTTTCATTTTTCTTCTTTTTTATTCGCTTATCAGCATTACGCTGAAAGTTTATACAATTGATAAAATTTCAATTTATCCTTTGCTTTCTCTTGTAACATATATTTCAACCTCTTTTGCTCTGCACGATATTGTGCAGATAAGAATAAGCTGCGCAATTGCGATTTTTCTCTTTTCAATCAGATTTCTTGTTGAGAGAAAATATTTTATATATATTCTTCTTATTTCGATTGCTGTATGTTTTCATAAAAGTTCAGCCGCATTTTTTGTTTTTCTTTTTTTCAGGAAAAATTCTTTTAATCCTGCTTTTTGGATATTAGCTCTGGTTGTTATATATTTCTCAGCTTTTTTGAATATAAATTTTATAAAGCTTTTTCTGCTTGTTTTAGGGGAAGACAACTACTATTATCTTTCGATTATTTCGGATATGAATCAGAATCTTGACTTGTTCAATGTTAATCAGCTTATAAATATTTTTATATTTTTACTGCTTGCTTTTAATTCAAGAAAATTCATGTCTTACAAATTTTTTCCGATATTTATGAAAATATTTTTCTGTAGCATTGCTGTTTATCCGCTTTTGAATAGTGTTCCAATCGTGGCTTCAAGATTCAGCGAGATGCTTCGTCCATCTATAATATTTCTTCTTCCTCTTGTTATAAATATTTTCAGACAAAAATGGGTTGGATATATTTTTTTCATCTGCATCTGTTTGATGCTGTCGTTTTTGAATAATTTTTATTATTCGCTTGTGTCTATTTAAAAGAGGTTTCCTATGAGTTCAAAAGTCTATGCGCTTGTAACATTGTTCTATCCGAATGAAAAAATTGCGGAGAATATAAAAGTTCTTGCTTCTCAGGTTGACTGTGTGATTCTCTCTGACAATACGCCTGGCTGTGACAGCCAAAATCTTTTTGCGGAAATCCAAAATTGCATTTACATTGCGAACAGAGAAAATTTCGGGCTTTCAAAGGCGTTCAATGTTGCGCTGAAAAGCCGCCAGTTTGATGATGAGAATTACATTTTTTTCTTTGACCAGGACTCAAGAATCTGTGAGGGTTACGCTGAGACTCTGGTTCGTAATTTTGAGAAAATTGATTTGAATCATGAAATCGGCTGTGTCGGTCCACAGTATATCGATACAAATTCCGGTAAAATTATTGCTCCCCGAAAAATTGAAGTTCTTTCTGCCAGCTGCTATACGGTCTCCTCGATGATAACTTCCGGACTTCTGACAAAATATTCCGTCCTGAAAAAAATCGGATTCTGGAACGAGGCGGTTTTTCTTGACATGGCGGACTGGGACATCTGCTGGCGGATGAAAAAAGCTGGCTTCAAGATTGTTCTTTGCAATGCACTGACACTGACTCACACTTTGGGAAAAGGCGTGAAGAAAATCGGAAAATTCAACCTGCGGATAAATCATCCTGTACGTGAATATTACCAGCTCCGTGACTCAATAAAAATCTTTTGGCGGCGTTATGTTCCTGTAAAGTATAAAATCCGTTTCTTTCTGATGTGGTTTCCTATGCCGCTTATTTACCTTTGTTTCCTCCCGAACCGCTTGCAGCGCATGAAATACATTTTCTTGGGATTTTTGGACGGAATAAAAAGGAAAAACGACAGTTTTGAAAAGTTGCATGGGGAAGGGTGAGAATAATTCTTCAAATTCATTATATTATAAACTAGAATTAATAACCGGAGTTTTTATGGATTTAAGGAAAATCAGCAAGGACATAAACAGTCAGTTGAATAATTACGAGATTGGAAAAATCCAGCAGTTTCGGGTTAAGGCAAAAAAGTTAAGCCGCCCAAAGTCGTATAATTTATTTCCCGATGAGCCGATAAATGAAAACTGGACTTTCCATATCGGCGGAAGAACCGAACTGCAGTTCAATATTGGAAATGAAGATGAAGGACTTCGCTTTGGATTCGCATTTTCTTTAGAGCCAAGCCGTTCTTTGCCTGAGCCTGCGGTTCTCTATCCGAAAATCAGAAAACTGAACTATATAATTTTGTCAAAGCCATATTTGTTTGATGATTATAAAATGTGGATTTGGAATAACGGGCAGCGTAGTGATATTTTTGATGTAAGAAGCATTTCTGGGCAGGATATTTCTGTGGGCAACTTTATTTTCATAGGAAAAATTCAGAAAACCTATGATTTGTCAGAGATAATGAAAACTTTTGATTCGATGTTTCCTGTTTATAAAGAAGTGGAGTCTGAAAATTTAAAAGAAAGTAGAGAGTCTATAAAGAAGGAAAACAGATTTGTTTTTTCAGATTCAACGTACAAGCTTCCTAAAAAGCGTCATCTTAGCATAGAGGCTAAAGAACTAGATTTTTCCATAAGACATTCAATGATTCAGGAGAAACTTGTTTCAGTACTCAAGCGGCAATATGGAGTGAATAATGTTGTCGCTGAAAATTACATAGGACTGAACAGAATCGATGTTGTAGTAAGAGATAACCAAGAATATTATTTTTATGAAGTGAAAGTCGCTAATTCCGCAAGGGACTGTATCAGAGATGCGTTCGGTCAGCTGCTTGATTATTGCTGTTATACTGATGTGCGTAATGCCTCAAAACTTTTCGTTGTAGGGGAGCCGGAGCTTGATTCCGCAACAAAAGAATATCTGGAATTTGTCAATAAGGAATTCAACATTCCGATTGGTTATCTGCGGATTGAATTGTAAAAAATTAAAAACTTACAACTTCCTGTAAAGAAAACAAATCTTGAAAAATATTCTGTTGTGAGTATGTGAGCTATGTGATTGAATGGGGACATGGGGAATAGAATCTATTATTATTCAGGAATGTTTATTATAATCACATAAAGAGGTGTTCATCATGTCCATATATTTTCCTGAAAGCGAGGAAATTTATTTCAAAAAAACGCGGGAATATTTTAAGGAAGTCATAAGTTCATATTCAAACGAAAATTACCGTTCTGCAATCATCATGCTTTATTCAATTTCTATATGTGATATTCTCTTTAAGTTGCAGGAACTTAAGGATATGTACAACGATTCTATGGCAGCGAAAATCCTAAAGAAAGTCGAATATTTAAGAAATAATAAAGACTGTCTGTCAAAATCAAAATGGGAAAAAGAGCTTGTTGACGAGGTTTATAACGAAACCAACCTCTTGGACTTAGAATCTTATACAAACTTGAATCATCTGTATGATTACAGAAATTTTTCTGCACATCCTGTATTGAATGAAAATTATGAGCTGATAAATCCTACAAAAGAAATAACGGTCGCATTCATAAGATTGACTTTAACCAACATCCTGATAAAACCGCCGATTTTCATAAAAAACGTTCTTGGAATGCTTACGGATGATTTGAATGAAAAAAGCAAAATCTATATCAATGAATATGAAAAACTGCATGATTATCTAAAAAACAAATATTTTTCGAAAATGCCGGATTCCATGAAGTTTAAAATTTTCATAACCTTATGGAAATTCTGTTTCAATAAGCCTGATGATGAATTGCGCATGAAAAATCTGAAAATAAATAGAAAATGCTTGCAGATTTTAACAGAAGAAATCGGAGATGAGATTATAAAGAAAATTGATGATGAAAAAGAGAAGTTTTCCGTCGCAACTGATGAAAAATGCATTTTTAGCTTGATTGTCTATTTGTCGCATTTTCCTAAGATTTATATTAATCTGGCAGATGATGTGAAGTTGCATATAGATTCTGTTATTGAAAAGAATAGCAATGCAAAGGCGGTTTCATGGTTTGTTTGTAATGATTATTCGGCGCATTTAAATATGTTGAAAGTGAATTATTCGTTGCTGCTTACTGAGGAAACTATAGAATATATGGTAAAAACTTATTCCGATTTAGGAAAAGAATCAGAACTTTACGATTTCTTTATTTTTTATTATGGCGACAGCCAGTCATTCGATATGGCTGATGAAAGATTTGATTTTGTAATTGCTCCATATTTGGATAGTTTTATTGCTTCCCAGTTAAAAAAATTGCTTGAATATTGCAATGACAATTCTCAGATTTATAGAAGATGGGCTGCATATTCCTCTAATACGAAGATATCAAAAGCAATTTTGCAGAAACTGAAAATATTTATTTTTTGCCAAGAAAAAATATTCAGAAAAAGATTTTTGATATAACGCTAGATGACGAAAATCAGATTATAAAGAATTTGCAATATAAAATTTCGAATAACATTGTTTCTTTTGAAGTGATTTTTGAAGTTCTTACTGAGAATACAGAGCATATAACTCAGAAACTAAAAATAGGAAATATACGATTTGAAGGAGATAAAATGCACTTTGATATGATTACACAGCCTGATTCTATAAATATCGATTTTACTTCTGCAAGTTACAAAAAAACGATACAATCTTTTCCTAGAACAACGGAATATGACCCTTTTCCATTTATCGAACGACATTGAGTTTGGGATTAGATAGAAATTGTTGACTTTGTTTTATCGTTTTTGTTATCATCCATTCTTCACTTCCTCATACATCGCAAGGACATTCGCCTTCCAGTCGACTACGAGTTCTTTCGGCTCAAGCGGAGTGACGTACATTCCTTTTTCCAGAATCCAGTTCAAGACGGGGTAGTACTGGTTGCTTGTGAATGTCATGATTGCCGTTCCGTCGCTCTGTTCCTCGAATTTCTGGTCGTCCGCCCATTTGTACATTCGGATGTAGTCGGTTTTTTCCTTGCGGATTTTCAGTTTGAAGCTGTAGTTTTCTTTTCCGATGAATTTTCCGAAGCTGCCTTTGCTGTGCTTTTCAAATTCAAAGTCCAGCGGAAGCTCAAAGGTTTTGTCCAGGATTTTTGGATTCGTGATTACAGGAAGATTGTATAGCCGAGTTTCCCTGTAAAATTTATTGTAGCAATACAAGCTCCACATTCCCTGAAAGTAGACAAACTGCCAAGGCTCAACGGTAACTTCATAACGCCTGCCGTTTTTATAATAGTCAAACTGGATGAGGCGGTTTTTCATCATGGATTCTTCGATTAGATTCCATAGCTTATCTTCTATTTTTACCGCGTTCATTCCGAGGAACACAATCCGGTTTTCAAGTTTTGCCGCATTCAGTTTTTCGTTTCCGTCAAGCTCGTTTTCTAGGCTTTTGTATACTTCAATTGCCTGATTATAAATTGGCGTGTCCTTTACAATTTTGAGCAGATTTGTCATCAGGTGCGCGGCGACAATCTGCTTTTCGGTCGTGAAGCTCGCAATCAGCTCGTCAATCTGCAAAGCCCTGCGGTAATTGGAAAGCGAAAGCCGTCTATTGCCCATAAGTTGGATCTTCCGTTAGTTCTGGAACAGGAAAATTATGAACAATTGAGTGTTGTTTTTTTTCCAGTAAAATCAGATTTTCCGGGCGGCAGTCATATCCGTTGTTGTTGATATGGTGAACATGCATTCCCTCTTTGTAATTTGGTAAAAAGGCTGCTGCGACAAAACGATAAACACAGGTTGTGGAATCAAATTTATATTCAGCCGGTCTTGTATAATCTTTCATTACAAGGTAGCCGCCATATTCTTTTCCCAATTTGTCGCCTTGCTTCATTATTATTCCATAATGTTTTATTCTTCCGAAGTTGCTTGCTGAATATTCTGGTTTTCCGTCTTTTTCATTTTTGTACAATGGAACAGTTTTCCAGTTTTCTTCGGTTTGTATGTTATCTCCATAAACTTGTTTTAATAATTCGTCTGGAATTCTTTCTTTATCACAATTAAAAATTTGCTCGAATTTTTCTTTTATAGATTTACGTTCTTCAATCGGAGCTTTTGCTGTATACTCATTAGCCGAATCTCTAAGTTCTCTGAGCGTAAATGTTTTTCCATCAAATCCTATTACTATCTTAGCAAGACCTTCGTCTAACCGTGGATATTTTGATTTTCCATGCTTTCACCTCACTGTAGTTTCAGTATACACCCTCACGCTGTCATATAATGCAAGTCTGAAAATTATATCACGAAAAACATTTTTTTTGAAAAAAAATTAGACTGTCATTATATGCAAGTAAGCCGTGTTATCATAATTTAAAAGTTGAATAAAAAGTTTTCGTGAAACAAAGTTGGAGGCGAACATGAAAAATGAAATGACTTTTGATGAAATCTATCTTTTGAAGGACAAAGACATTCAGCTGGTTCTAAAGGAAATCGATGTTATGGAGCTGGAATATGCCTTGATGGAAGCGGGTGCGGAAGTCAAGGATGCGTTTTTCCGCAATATGTCAAAACGTGCGGAGCAGATGATAACGGAAGACATGCGGTACAACACGAACGTTTCTCGCAATGATTCCTTGGAGGCGCAGCAGAAAATTCTTGATGTGATATTCGGACTTGAAAAATCTGGAAAAATCATGCTGCCTGAAAAATAAGGCTGAATCCTTTGGGAAGGCTTTTGAATGATTTATAAAGGAATGAGAATCTTGCAGGTGTTTTTAAGATATTAGGTTCCTTCACTGCACAGAAAATTCTCTTCAAATGAAATAATCTACGAAAAGCTAAGAGAACCATCGATTGTGCCGGAAGTATTGCGGGCGGCAATCCTTATTTTTCGGGATTCAAAGAATTCTGAAATCTGATTTATCTTTTTGTCATTTGCGAAACCGCAGAAAGTCAGGACAACTTTAAAATCCTTTAAGAATGAATATTGCTCTAAAATTCCGCTCAAAATCTGGAGGTCAATAACCGCTGGAATCGCCAGAAAACATTTTGCAGCGAATGCTGATTTTGAAAAGAATTCGTATAAAGCTTTTTGCTAGTCAAGTTTTCCGCTTGTGTCTACAAAATAAGTTTTGCCTGGACTGTAGTTGTAATCCTTTGGTGTTTTGCTGATGTCGGCTTTGCATGGAACTGACATCATGCGGCAGATTTTCCGGCACATTTCACCGGCGCAGATATTAAAACTGTTAAAGGAAATCATTTCGTAGGGCGGTTCAGTCATTTTGCCGTTGCCGTGCCGTTTTTCTTCCAGAATTTTCTGACGAAGGAATTTGAACAGCACATTCGATTTTCCGCTTCCTGGAATTCCAAAGAATAAATAAGTTCCGATTTTGCCGTCTTGTTTCATAAGCACATGATAACAAACGTGGCTTGCATATAGTGAGGGTTTTAGATTTTTTGTGAAAGAATTGATAAAAGTATGGTTTTTTAGTATAAAAAATGTATGAATGAATTGAAAATCAATAATAACAAGACAAAGGCTAAAATTATAACAATTCCAGAAATAATTTCTATATCAATCTCGCTGATTGCAGTGATGGTTTCGTTGCTTATGTTTTTTCTTCCATTTAATAAGAAATCATTTTATTATAGAGGATCCTGCTGTTGTGTATATACGCTCATCAAAAAAATCAAATTATGATGAATTGGTTATTCCAATTATCTGTAATAATTATGGAAATTTTATAAGAAGCATCAATAATATGGAATGTACTTTAAGTTATGATGACAAAATTCTTCCGATGAAGCCATTCTTTATTTATGACGAGATTGATGGTAGTGAGGAAAATTCAAAAAAGAAACTTTATTCCTCTTTTATTGTTGAACCAAATTCTGGAAATATAAAATACATTGGTTTTAAGTACAGTGAAACAAACTTTTTACATAAAGATAAAATTCCGTCCGAGTTTCATTTTGAACCTAATAAACTATATACTTTTGAAATAAGATTCTATACAACAAGAAATAGTTTTATTAAGAAGGATAGGGAAGTAATTCAATCTTTGTATGGTTTTGAAACGGGAAATGATTTTTCTTATGATTTTACGCCAACAAAACAGACTTGGCTAAAAATAATCAATAGAAAAATATTACCTGCTTTAAAATAATTCATATTCACTTTCCAACAACAAAGTAATAGGTCAAATTTCGAGTTTTAGATAAATTTACAAAAAAGGTATTTCTCTGTAAAATTTTGAATCCCTACAAATAAAACAACGGAGAAATGCCATGACTGAAAATAGCCTGATTACATTATATTGCATTGTTGACGACTTTACCCATAGGTTTCTTGAAACTTTTGCCGGAAAAAAGAACTTCTCACTTTACTATGGCAGACGTGGCTGAAACGAAGGATGCAGATTGCGGATAAGGTGTTCTTGAACCTTATCCGTATATTCGACAGGACTGGAGATCTTAAGACTTTCCATAAAAACGACAGGGAGCATTACATCTCATATTTTCCTGCTTAATAAAGCTCCACGTTAGTGGTGAGCCACGGATGGCGAGAATTTTTTGAAAGCCACGAACAAAGCAACTGGATTCATAATCGCCTTCGTTCAATACCAGCTTTATCTGAACAGACTGAATGTTTTATGTCGATTCTACCTCCGTTTCAGTCTGCGAGAACCGCTATATTTCTTCTTTGTTTCATCTTATTGAATACGTATAGAAGTAGTCCGTGCCGTTTAGTTCACCTGTTGCAAAACTTGAGTTTTGACCTAAAAGTTGATAAGGTCATTATTGCAGATTCAAGTCTTGTCTTTGATAAAATCATCAATACTTTCCATCTGAATGAAGATTACATTTTGATGGAAGGAAAAATCTTAAAATTTACAGGGAGTCGCCTTAAAGCTTTTGGTCAGGATTCAGGAAGCTGTTTTGTACCGTTGGAAGAAGACGGCGGCATTTCAAAAGATGAATCAAAATGGACGACGGTAAATACAGAAGCAATCAACACCAACAGACCTAAGACTCTGGATTTTTATGTTCCTGATGACCTTACGCTGACAGAATACTGCATTGTATTACGTACCCGCTACAGTTCCGGAGACAAAGAGTTAAAAATTCTTGCAAGTGCAGTAAGAAAAACTGTTATGATAGTGGCATATAAGCGGAAAATCACGGTAAGAATAAATTTCATGAAAATGCAATTGATTCAAGACTTTTTTGGAAAATGAGTAACCCTCGAACTCTGAATACAAATCATATATTTTCTGAGTTTCAGACAATGAACAGCATATATTTTATAGAAAGAAAAAGATTTTTCTCATCTACAGGAACGGGAGAATGTTTTTCTTTGTATTAAACGAGATTATTCAATGCAAAAGATAGGAATTCAATTATTTAATTCTTAGCGACAATAACCGGATGTAAATTATTTACAACGAAATTGTCTATCTTATTTATGAAATCTTCAACATAATTCTTTGTAATTGATTGTTTTTGTTGCTGTCCAGGAATATGATCTGCTTGATGTGCAATTTGATTTCTACGATTATATAAATTAATCAAGAAAACTTCTGCAGAAGTTAAGTCATATGTGATATTTATAAATCTTAGTGCGTCCTTAATTTTTTTCCCCATAAAACATGAATATTTATTCATCTCATCAATTTCTTCAAGTAATTTAGAAGCACTGTTTGGATTTTGAGCTAAATCTACGGCAAAACTGAGACGCACCTTCATTTTCTTGTAGTCAGTTGATTCAGTCCAATCTCCATTGAACATTTTTATAATTCCATACTTTACTATCTCATGTATATAAAAATCTAATAACAATTTGAGAGCGCCAAACATCTTCCGCTGCTGTTTGTTTTGGAGGTTGTAAAGACAATAAATCGTCTGCAGTTTGAAAATGACTCTTAATATCGGCTATGTTTGAATTGAATCTGTCAAGAATAGGTTGTAAATCAAAAACTATTCGAGGAAATGTAATTGTATTTGACGGCGCGTAGGAGAACCATTTCTTGAAGCCAGTCCAAAAGAATTATTTATTGCCGGCATTAACATTCCTCACAGATTTTTTGAATTTCTGTATTTATCATAGGAATAGCTCCGTACTTACCAGAAATATAACCTTTCTGTACAGCTTCATCTTTACGGACGTTCTTAATATCTGAAAGTGAATACAAATCTGTTTTTCTCTCTGTTTTCTCAAGTTCTGTAAACCAAATCTGATCTCTTCGCATAATATTCAAATCTAAGATTTCGGTATTATGTGTTGCAAAAATTAGTTGGGCAGTTGATTTTTCATTATTAAAGAATCGTCTGATTATTTCTAATACAATCGATGAATGCAAGCTGTTTTCAATTTCATCACAGAAAAATAGTTTATTATTTCTTATTATATCAATTAAAGGACAAACCATTGCAAAGAGTTTTTTAATTCCCTCAGATTCATCATTTATATTTATATCAAAATCTTTATATTTTAAATTTAATATATCTAAACGAACTTTCTGATTAGTAAAAGCAGTACGCACTTCTGGAGGAAAATTTAAAAGTTCTTTTTCAGAAAAAGTACGAATTTGAGTATCAAGAGTCAAATCTAAAATGTCCGAACCTATAGAATGCAAAAAATCAAGGAATATTTTTCGTAATTCCACATCTTTTTTCAACATATCTATTGAATATTGCAACCAATTGCTTGGTTCATTTGAAAAAAGAATAACCAGATCGTTTTGAAAAAAATTAAATGCATCTGCAATATATTCAATATTTGTTTCAGAGAAAGCAACTGATAAAAGCAATTTAAAACTTTTCAATCTTCCCTTGCAATTTTCACCAATTTTTCTAAATTCTGTAGAAAATTTGAAAATTGGCTCATTATTTACAATCTCAGAAGTTCTTTCAAAAATCATCGCTTTCTTACCATTTGGCCAATAATAAAGAGACTCGGCAAGAATTTCTTTATCATCATATTCAAATGAATATTGATAAACAATTCCATTTTTTTCAAAGTTAATGCTATATTTTGTAGGTGAATCGACTGCCATCTTGTGAGGTAAACGAGCTATCTGAGACTCATTTTGATAAGAATTACTGCTAACAACAAACTGCTTCATATATAAAAGAGCACTAATAATACTTGTCTTACCAGAACCATTGGCTCCATATAAAGAAGCACAACGAGATATATAATTACCCTCTCCCAAGTTTTTTATTAGTTTTCCTTCATGTGAATCATCATATGATGCCAACATCGAAAATGTAATCTCATCTTTTATCGAACGATGATTTTTGCATTGAAATTGTAATAGCATAATATACCCTTGGAAAATTGTATTTACTAATATATCGGTATTCTTTTTATTTTTTAATAGAAATTTGCAAAAAAAATGCAAATTTCTATTAAAAAACTTACATTATGGAAACACTCTTTTTGTTGAATTTAAAGGAGCACTTGCAGAGCAGTTTTTCTTACAGGAATTAATTTAAGAAACTGATTTTACCTCATAATTATTACGGAAGCGAAATCACGACTTTTGAACAGGATTTTTTTTGATTCAAAAAGGAATTGACATAATTCCCATTGAAGTAAAAGCTGAAACAAATATCCGTTTCCAAAGCCTAAAAGCGTTTTATGATAAATATAAACTTTCTTTTTTAGATTTTCACTGTTGCCGTATAAAAATCGGGGCTTGGTGATAAATATTCCTCTGTATGCAGTTTGTGCGACATTTATTTAAGTTCAATCTTTCCGGTTCTTTTTTCAATAAAACTAGATGGAATAAAGCTTGTTTGCAAGCATCCAGCGTTTTTTACGAGATTCTTTAACTGAGGTCTCAGCTCAAATGATAGTAGCTGTTCGAGAAATTTGTTATACTTGTTCATGCCTGTAACTCCTTATGTGATAAATTTTTGTGTGATGATAAAATATATCATGGATTACTGATTTTAAAAAGTGCTTAATTTATTTTGGACAGTAGTGATAATAATTTAACCTAGACGGTACAGATACCTTTTCTTATTCTTGAGAAGAATTTAAAAAATGATTCCATATTTTGAACTCTTGAATTTTATCTGAAATAAAATATAATTTACTTTAGAGTAAATAACTTTGAGGTAAATTATATGAATAACGAAGAAATCTTTATCGGGCGGAAGAAAGAACTTGATTTGCTGGAATCGCTATATAAGTCCGGCAAATTTGAAATGCTGATTCTTCATGGCAGGCGCAGAGTCGGCAAATCATATCTTTTATCTCATTTTGCAAAAAATCACCAGAAAAATGTTGTTTACTTTACAGGCGATAAATCTTCCGAAAAAAGCAATGTTCAGAATTTTTGCGAAGAGTTGAATAGAGTTCTAAAGGCAGGGGATTTTTTGAACTCATTTTCTACTTGGAACGATGTTTATTCCTTTCTTAAAAATACAGAAATAAAAGAACGGCTTGTGTTGATAATTGACGAGTTCACTTATCTTTACAATTCAAATCCGGCTTTTGATTCAGGTCTGCAAAATGCGATTGATAAAATTCTGAAATCAAAAGACATCTTTCTTATATTGTGCGGTTCGGAAGTTTCTGTAATTGAAGAGATAATCGATGATTCTACAAAGCCGCTTTACGGAAGAAAAACTGCTGAGTTGAAACTTCTTCCATTTACTTATAAAGAGGCAAGGGAGTTTTTTCCAAATTATTCAAATTCTGATGCGCTTTTGGCTTATTCTATATTGGGCGGCATTCCTCTTTATCTCTCGCTTTTTGACGACAAATTTTCTATCAAAGAGAATGTAATCAGACACTGCCTTTCTACCACCGGATACCTTTTTAACGAAATTGAAACTCTTCTTCGGATGGAACTGAAAGAAACTTATTTCTATAAGAACATCATGCTGGCTATAAATGCAGGCGCTTCAACATTTAACACAATCAAGGACAAGGTTGACGATGATTCGGCTAAAATTGCAAAGTATATCAATGTCCTGATAAATCTGGGATTCATAAAAAAAGAAGTTCCTTGCGGCGAAAAAGAAAAAAGCAGAAACACATTGTATTCGATTTGTGATAATTATTTCGCATTTTATTTTGCGTTTATCTTTAAACATCGGAATATGCTGAACGGATTGATTTCGCCTGAGTTGTATTTTGAAAGAGAACTTACCAAGGAGAAGCTTAACGCTTTTGCAGGCTACAGGTTTGAGGCAGTGTGCGAGACATATTTGAAAGAACTGTTTTATAACGGAAAAATGCCCTTCTTTGCAGAAAATCTTGGTCGCTGGTGGGGCAATAACCCGGTTTTAAAGAAGCAGGAAGAAATTGACATTCTTGCAACGGACAATGAAAATGCCGTCATCTGCGAATGTAAATATACAGATGAACCTTTTGGCGAAAAACAGTTAAAAGATTTGCAGGATTCCGCATTGTGCGTCAAACAGCCGAATAAGTCTTTCATTATTTTTTCAAAAAAAGGAGTTACTTCTGGTGTGAAAAAACAGATAGAAAAAAAAACGGAGTATTCTGTTGTTGCTTTGGATGATTTGTTTTAGTTTGGGAAAAAATCAAATGTAACTCTTCAGCAGCAGTCAATGACAATTGCGCAGAAATAATTTATAGTAAAAGCGGACATAAATAGCCATCGTAAAGCCATCAAAAGACGGCTCAAACCATTTTCTCGCCTGCACAAACTACACAGCGGATAAAAAAGGCTGTAATAATAAAATCTGGAAAGAAGATTTTTACAGAATGATTGGATATGTGTGGGAAAAATATAATAGAGAAGCTTTCATCTCTTGGAAACACATCGAGTAAATTTTGGCAGCTTTTGAAAAACAATTATGATAATCATATAAAGTTCTTGCAGAGAAAACAATGAAAGGACATTGATATCTCTGCGGTTTAAGGAATAAACAGTTTTTTCAGTTGTTATTGCTGCGTATCTGCCCTCCAGCATTCTCTGGAACAGTATTTCTGAAAAGGAAACATAGGATTTATAAGAGATGTTCCGAGAGTGCAGACTGCAAGTACAATCCCCGCAGGAGTAAATCTTTTTCCTTTGTTGTTAACTCCTTTTCCGATTTTAAAAGATTGACCGCAATTTTTACATTGACGATACTTAGGCTTTCCGAATACTGCATTTTCCATTTCCGACATAATAAGACTCCAACTGATAAAATAATTTATTTGGACGAAAAACGAGCAATGCGAAGTTTTTTGTCCAAAGTGATTTGTCAACCACTTTCCTTAGTGTACACTAAGGAAAAACAGAACTCATACTTCCCCTTCCCCGACCATCTCCGCTTCTATTTCCTGTGCCGCCGCTGCGCTGAAAATGCGGATTGTGCATTCTTCGTTTTCTTGTGGGCTGGACGTGTGGAAATTTGGCGCGCTTAAAAAGTTCACGCTTCCGTACCAGAGAATTTTTTCGTCTATTATTGCAGTTTTTTGGGAAAGCTCATTCCGTTTTTCAACTTTTGCGCCGGCATTTTCCAGCTGAAGAATCAGTGCGTCCTGGTTTTTCTGAGTTTCTGCGCTTGCCGCACGTTTTGTAAAAACAAGAAACCTTGCGCCGTTTGAAATATTCTTTGAAAGCAAATGAATAAAATTCTGCACCTGCGCTTTTGTAAGATACGGCAAAAACAGTGTGACAGATTTTTCTGCGCAGGCAAGGTCATTTTCAAAATCTGTTTTATATTCGGCAAAGGAATATATTTTAGAGCGCGCATTTTCCTGTTGACCGACGCATTTTTCATCATTCACTTTTACAGAATAGCCAAGCTGCCTGTAGCCTTTCAGCCTGTTCTGATACATTCTGTCAAAGATCGGAATTCTAAAATCCACATAATCATAAATCTGAACTTCGCTTTTGCCTGCGAAATTTCTGTGGAGCCGTCCGCAGTATTGCGCAAGAGTTCCCTTCCAGCTGAACGGAAAGACAAGCATCAAAGTGTCCAGCCGCGGCTGGTCAAATCCTTCTCCTGCATATTTTCCTGTGGCAAGGACAATGAGGCTTTCTTCTTTTGGGATTGAATTTAGTTTTTCAAGCTGCGTTTTCTTCTGCTTTGAAGTTCCGCGTCCTGTAATAAGAATCACGGTTTTTGCGGCATTTTTAAGCTGCTTTTCTAATGTTTCAAGATGTTCAATTCTGTCAGACAAGACCAGCGGAGTGCGTCCGGCTTTTACAGCGTTTTTTACGTCTTCTGCAATCAGTTCGTTTCGTGCCTCGTTCTTTACAAGCTCAGCATAGCAGCTGTTGATTGGACGGTTTTTGTCTGTCGCGTTTGAGTCGGGCTTAAAATGAAAATTTGAAAATCGGGGAATAAAATAATGGTCAAAATTCTGCGTTTTGTTCATCTGCTTTGAGGTTGTAGAAAACAGAATTTTTCCGCATTGATAAAAAATGATTTTCTGATGACCGTCGCGCCTTATTGGAGTTGCTGTCAAGCCGTAAACGTATTTTGCACAGAAACTTGCAACAAGATTTTCCGTGCTGAATGCGGAAACATGGTGACATTCATCTATTATAATCATTCCATATTTGTGAGTTCGCGGTTTTACTCTGTCAGAATTCTTTTCTATCAAGGATTTTACTATCGCAATGTCAACTATTCCTGTGGAGTTGTCCTTTCCTGATGCGATTGTACCGGGGGCGAAGTCTAAAAAAGTTTTGACGGATTTTTTCCATTGTTCTAAAAGTGCGCGGGTTTGAACAAGGATGAGAGTGTTTGTTTTTCGTTTTGCGATAATGGATGCCGCAATGACTGTCTTTCCGAATCCTGTTCCTGCGGATAAAATTCCTGTGCCGTTTTTGAGCATTCCGGTTAAAGCCAGTTTCTGTTCATCGTAAAGTTCAGCCTTAAAAGCCAAGTCGATTTTTGTTCCGCTTTCTCTTTTGTCCGCAATTTCGTATCCGGCATTTGCAGATTTTAAGGTTTCAAGCGTTTCGTCCAAAAGTCCGCGTGGCAAAAGCAGGCATTCTCTGTTTTCTTTGGAACAGTCGATGAACCTTGGAATATTATACAGCGGCAAATGAAGGCGAAGATTTTTATAGTATTCGGGATTCAGAAAAACCGCCGTCCGCCGCAAGATATACAGTGCTTTTTCGGAGATTCCGGCTTTTTGAATTTCAATGCGGTTTGTAAGGGTGATTTTTACCTTTTGCGGAAAATCTGTAGGGTTAAGCTCTTCATTTTCTGCGTCTTTGCTTTTAAGTGAATCAGAAGATGTTTTTTTATTTTCAAATGGATTTTCTTCTTTGCAGTACGGCATTGAAAATCCCAGTTTTTTTTGAATCTGGTCTGAAATTTCAATTATTTCTTTGTTTGACAATTTTTGGACCGAACTTAAATATTTCCACTGGTCGTCATAAGGCAAAAAAGATTCATCGGTAAAAACAGAATGCTTCTCTTTAACGGCCCGGCCTTGAAGCGGAAGCGCAATAAGATTTCCGTAGCCGCCATTTGGAACTTCATCCTGATTCGGAAACATCCGGTCAAAACTTTCAAAAGAAATCGAATGATTTTTCAGCATTGACGCCTGAAGAATCAAAGAGCCGAATTGTCTTGCCGTTTTGGCTTTTATTTTTTCGCTGAAGAAAATCCACAGATGAGCGCCGTTTCCAGAGCGCGAAATTTCAACGGAAGGAAAAACTGAATATTCACTGCAGGTTTTGCAGACTGAGAGAACATCGTTTTTCCATTTTACAGAATTTCCGTTGTCATCTGGTTCACCGTCAAATTTTTCTGCATTCTCAAAAGTTTTGCTGTGCGAGTCAAAGTCGAACGCAAGAAAATTGCAGCAGTTGTTCGAAAGAAGAGGATAGATTCCAATCACGTCGCGGCAGTGTAAATCTTTTCCGGCAAGATGATTGTAGATTCTTGAATCGGACAGGCTTTCAGGAAGTCTAAAAGGGCAAGCTGCGCACGAATATTTTTTCAAGTCGCATTTTCCCGAAAGCCATTTGTTTTTGCATACCGGCGAATATCCGCTTTTATTTGACTTTTCGTTGTGCCAACGAAGGGCAAAAACATCGGTCCGACCGGAAAAAAGCGATTTGAAAAGCGCGATTTTTTCTTCCGGGGAACTAAATCGGTTTATGGCATTTGTGTCCGCAGAAATATTCGCAGCAGGAACTTCCGCATTCATGGCTTTGGGATTTTCTGACAGATTTTCTTGTTTGTTGTTCTGTCCTGCAGCTTCAGCCTGATAGATTTTTTTCTGAATAAAATCACCAGCTTCCCGGTTTGTTTCTGAAAAATCAAAAATCAGCTCCACAAGCTCATCTTTTGAAAGCGAGAGAAGAAAATCCTTTTTTGTCATAATTGTTATGCGGTTTATTGTATGCTAAAAATAACAAAGTTTGAAGCAAGAAAGTGGTGATTTGTGTGGCAGCGCATGTT